>Ga0209542_10005551_pt1 | contig 25078 bp, 30 predicted proteins | sample RifCSPhighO2_01_FD_184028 | JGI IMG/M metagenome (GOLD analysis project Ga0209542, IMG submission 184028) | Soil microbial communities from Rifle, Colorado - Rifle CSP2_plank highO2_0.1 (SPAdes) (version 2) | ecosystem: Environmental > Terrestrial > Deep subsurface > Rock core/Sediment ...
CCCTACCATATTTTTGACTGGAACTTCCCGCCCTTTTCCTCGATTAAAAAACTGCAAAGCCGCTGGCACCATAAGCTCGATCTGCCCTGGGGTTTAGTCTGGCAGACACTGATTGTGGGCGCTTTCCTGCTTGTTAGCCTCTAGAAACGTAATCACCGGTGCGGGTATCGATAATGACTTTTTCGCCTTGATTAATAAATAAAGGCACTTTTGCCTCTAACCCATTTTCCAACACGGCTGGTTTATACATATTGGAAACCGTATTACCCTTTTCTCCGGGACCAGTCTCTTTAACTATATAAGTCAGCTTTGCTGGCAACTCCACCGCTAGGGCTTGATCTTCCCAGTATAAAACCTGCACTTCCCCACCCTCCAGCAAATAGGCTTTGCTTTCCCCCAAAACTTCATTATCTATCTCAATCTGTTCAAAACTGACCGGGTCCATAAACGTGCTGATGTGTAAATCGGAAAACAAATACTGCATTTTCTTGCGCTTGAGGCTGATCTCTTCCACACTATTGCCCGAAGAAAAAGTTTTATTTAGCACGGCGCCGGTTTTTAAATTGCGCACCTTGAGCTTAATATTGGCATTGCCCCGGCCCATCTTGGTAAACTCATATTTTAAGACCAGCATTGGCTCACCCTCATACTCAAAAGCCGTGCCGTTTCTCAACTGATTAACGTCAATCATATGGTAGAATTATAACACTTGGCGCGGTGGCGGAATTGGCAGACGCGCACGACTCAAAATCGTGTGATCTTTCGATCATGTGGGTTCGACCCCCTCCCGCGCCACTTTTATTATTCTTTTCTCGCTTTATCCACGCCGTAGAACTTGATCCGGTCGCCGCGGAAACGCAAATCGATTGTCGCCAGCGGGCCGTTCCGGTGCTTGGCAATATAGAGCTTTAAGTTTTCCAGATTTTCTTCATCCTCGCGGTACATAAACATGACCACGTCGGCGTCCTGCTCAATCCCCCCTGATTCTCTTAAATCCGCCAATTGTGGTTTCTTTGTGCCGCCGCGGTGCTCGACCGCCCGGGAAAGTTGGGACAGGGCCAAAATCGGGATCTTTAATTCCCTCGCCAGGTTTTTTAAACCCATGGAGACTTCGGAAATTTCCTGGACCCGATTTTCTAAATTGCGCGAATGGGCCAGCTGCAAGTAGTCAACCACCAAAAATTCCAAACCGTGCTCGATCTGCAGCCGCCGGGCCTTGGTGCGCATTTCCATAATCGACATTCCCGGGGTATCGTCCACGTACAAAGGCGCCTCGGCCAACTCCCCCATGGCATCGGAAAGAGACGAAAAGTCTTTTTCCGAGAGTTTGCCGGTTTTTAACTTCCAGGCGTCAATGTCCGCTTGGGCCACCAGCAACCGGTCAACCAGTTCTTCCTGGCTCATTTCCAAAGAGAAAAAGCCGACCGGGACTTTATTCTGTACCGCCGCGTTTTGGGCAATGTTTAAAGCCAGGCTGGTTTTCCCCACTCCCGGGCGGGCGGCCAGAATCAATAAGTTGCTGCGCTGCATGCCGGCCAAAACGTTGTTTAAATCGTTAAAACCGGTTGGCACGCCGCGCAAACCGCCGGCTTGTTTGTGGAGTTCGTCCAGGCGGTCAAACGACTGGGCCAGGGCGTCTTTGATCGGAATAAACTGGCGCTGTAAATGCTGCTGGGATAGGCCAAAAACCAATTTTTCCGCTTCTTCAAGAATTTCCGTCACCGCGCTGTTTTCACTAAAAGCTTTTTCTACCAAGCGCGAACCGGCAGAGATCAACTCTCTTTTAGTCGCCAGATTTTTAACAATCTTGGCGTAGTTGACCGCGTGGGCGCTGGTGGGCACCCGGTTAACCAGCTCGGTTAAACCGCTCATGCCGCCGATCTTTTTCAACGCTTTTTTGGCTTTGAGTTTTTCGGAAACGGTCACGACATCGATCGGTTCGCGCTCTTCGTAAAGCGTCAGGATCGCCTCGAAAATCAGACCGTATTTCTCGTTGTAAAAATGCTGGGGTTTAAGGATCGGCACCACCTCGACAACGGCGTCTTTGTCAATCAGCAGCGCGCCTAAAATCGACTCCTCGGCTTCAACGTTTTGCGGCGGCACTTTCATTTATATTTCCAAAATTACCAGCTCGGTTTCTTCCGGTAAACTCAATTTATTAACCAGCAGTTTTTTCTCTTTTTTGGGCTCCAAGCCGCTGTCTTTCGCAAATTCGGCTGCCTTGCCCTCATCCAAGGGAATCACCACCCGCGGGTTTAAACTTTGAGCATCTTTCCAAGAAACGGCTAATAAAATATCCACCCCTTCCAGTAATTCTGTTTGCGTTTGGCCCAAACCGATCCGAATATCTTCAGCTTCGATCAAATAAACGCCATTTTTAAAACCGATTATCGAAAAACCCTTAGCTTCATATTCTCCCGGCCCGGCAAGAGTGACTGTTTCGCCGTCGCCTTCAATCTCAATCTTCCCGGCCGGATCCAACACCAATTTGCCGGTTTTGGTTTTTAATAAAAAATTTGAGGGGCCCAAGTAACTAATTTCCATAAGTGTGTCCCATGGTAACACAAACTTTTTGCCTTGACAATCGCTTGCCTTCTCTGTTATAGTGCCACTGCCGTTTATGAAAAAAGAAGTTTTAATTGCCGTTATTGCCGGCCTGATTTTAGGCTTGGTAATCACGATGGGAATCTACACCGCCAACCGTTCCTTAAACCAACAACGCGCCAAAAAATTAATGCAGAACACGCCGCCGCCGACAATGCCGGTAGTCAACAATAAATCTTTAAACGTCACTTCGCACGAATCTTTTGATTTGGTGGATAAAAGCGATCTCACCCTTTCCGGAGTGGCTTGGCCGGAGGCAGTCGTGGCTTTAATTTCCGAAGCCGACAGCCAAATTATCCGGGCTGATGCCGAAGGCATTTTTGTTTTTAAGACTCGTTTGATTAAGGGTTTTAACGAAATTGCGATCATTGCCGGCGACGAAACCGGCACTACCCAAACCCAAAACCTGGTTTTAACCTATTCCACCAGTAAAATCGAATTGCAAAGTTTTGTGTTTGGGCTGATTACTCCGGCTTTGGCCGCCGAAGAAGCCTCGCCGGCGGGTGAAACAGTCACCGACAAAATTAAAGAACGGCTGCAGGACACGGTTTCCGAAGGCCTGGTGGCCATCAAAGAAGAAATTACCGGCAAAGCCACTGCTCCACGAAAAAAGGCTTACCTGGGCAAGATTTCCAGCCTTGACGAGACCAACCAGACTTTAACCTATAAAGAACAGAACTTTAACGTCAATTTCAACGAGGACACGGTTTTTGTTAAAGGTACCAATACGGCAATTGATTGGGAAGATTTAGAGGTTAATAATTTTGTCATTGCCATGGGTTTTTACCACCCTGACACGGAAAGTTTTACTGCCTTGAGAGTCAGCCTGATCAAAGAACCGGAGCCGCCGGTCAACCAACAGCTGGTCCAGGGTAGAATCAGCGAAGTCGATGGCCAGAAAATCACTTTAAACGGCAAAACTTTAACGCTTAATAAAAAGACAGTCCTGACCATTAGCGGCGTGGATAAGCCGGGTACTGACGATTTGGCTTTGGGCGACAGTCTTTTTGCCATCGTGACTTTGGACAGTAACGGCGATATCGACAGGGTTGACGCGGTCTATATTATTCCCGGAAAAAACAATCCGGCCGGATTAGTGCCGACTAATATTGATGCCACTAAATCTGCCGAGTAAGCCCCGGCATGCGCCGGGCAAGTTAGCTTCGATCAGCCGCGGCTGCGCCCGACTCGACCAGGCTTTGACTTTTATCAAGCCCCGATTGCTTCCCGGTAAAACCGAGCGGCAAATTAAAAGACAAATTAATAATTTTCTGAAAAGCTCGGACTCACAAGGACTTGCCTTTCCCACGATCGTCGCTTTCGGCAACCACACCGCTAACATTCATCACAAGCCAACCAACCGCCGCTTGAGGCGCCGCCAAATCATCATGATCGATATCGGCGTTAAAATTAACGGCTGGTGTTCCGATGAAACCCGGATGTTTTTTCTGGGAAAACCCAAACCGGAGTGGTTAAAAACTTACCGTCTGGTTTTAAAAGCCCAAACCCTGACCTTAAAGCACCTTCGAGGTGGCCGGATGGACTCCTCGGAGGTGGACTCGATTGCCAGGAAGATCGTCCAGTTCCCCCACTCTCTCGGCCACGGCCTGGGCAAGATTATTCACGATAAACCAAAGATTAATCCCCGGTCCAAAGACACGATCAAACCCGGCGATATTATCACCATCGAACCCGGCCGTTACTTCCCCGGCCGGTTTGGAATTCGGATTGAGGACTCCGTCTTTAAAACCGCCACTGGGTATCGGTTGTTGACCCACTTTCCCAAAACTCCTGATAAAATAATAGTATGACGCAGAATAAACAAATTGCACTTAATGCCCTGAAAGCAATTCAAAATGAATTTAAGGAATCAGAAGATTACCGCGATGAACTTCTGGCGATCAGACTGGAAAAACAACTCAATAAAACTCCTAAAAAAGATTTGATTCCAACATCGAAATTAGCCAAAAAATTCGGCTAATAACCCACCCCACTTGACTTCTTCATTTATAAATGCTTACAATTATTTATAACACAAACTATTATGGAAAACAACGATTTTTTAACTGTAGAACAGGTGGCGAAAATTCTTCAAGTCCACTGGCAAACAATTCTTAACTACATTAAAAATGGCAAACTCAAAGCGGTCAAATTGGGAAAGGGTTATAGGATACCCAAAAAATCTTTAGACCAATTTATAAAGAAAAATCAGACACCATGAGAACACTTATTAAGTGGCCAGGCGGAAAAGCCAGGGAATATAAAAATATCAAGGATATCATTCCTAAAGACACTAAAACTTATATAGAACCTTTCTTTGGTGGTGGTGGAATTTATTTTAACATTGAACCAAAAAAGTCAATCATAAACGATATAAACGATAATTTAATGGCTTTCTACCGCTTTTTGAAAGAAAAAAACGGTAACTTCAAAAAATGCTTAGAACAAATCGCTGACGATTGGGACAACCTATCTATTATTGCCAAAACTGTTTTTGACGACACGAAACAATATAAAAATAATATTAGCGAGTCTAAAATAAAAGAGGAAATAGAAAAGTTAAGTTACGACAATCGTCTTCCAAAACTAATAAATGGTCAAGAAAAATACTGGGAACTTTTATCCGAGGGCTTAATAGATAAGCTTCACAGGATAATCGGGCTGGAAATAAAAAATGGCGTATTTAGTGATCAAGACTTTTACGACCAGATAGTAGCCGTAACCAAAGGCGCTTATTATTACTACTTAAGGGATAAGTTTATTCCGGAAAATAAAGAGGAAGAAGTAGCCCAATTTTTCTTCATAAGAGAATATTGTTTCGGATCAATGTTCAGATTTAACAGCGAGGGGAAGTTTAATATTCCTTACGGTGGAGCTTCTTATAACGATAAAAGCTTCCATACAAAAATTAACAATGCCTTTTCCTCCCCTGTAGTTAATCTGCTTAAAAACACTGACATTTATTGTCTTGATTTTAAGGAGTTTTTTAGAAGCATTGATAACCAGATCAACAAAGACGACTTTTGTTTCTTTGATCCACCATACGATACCGAATTTTCCGAATACGATAAACAATCCTTTGGGAAAAAAGATCAAGAAGATTTAGCTGCCTTATTTGGGAAACTAAAATGTCGAGGACTAATGATCATTAAAAAGACAGATTTTATTTTTAATATTTATAAAGATCAGCAGGGGAAGAATCCGAGTATCACTATAGATGAGTATGGCAAAAATTATTCTTATAATGTCCGCGGGAGAAATGAGAGAGAAGTAACCCACCTACTTATTTTGAATTTCAAATCAACTAGGCAGAAACAAAATGCTCAACTATTTCTTTGAGAACGTCCTTCAAAAAGTGAGCGTGTTTAAGATATGAACTTTTAACAACCTCGTAGCCCATTGGGGAATTGCAGAAAAAATTCCAAAATTCTTTCCCTACTTTGATTTCGCTATCACAGAAAAATTGCCTTACTCTTTGTTGAGTCCATTTTGCATCTTCACCGTTTTTATTGTAGGCAGTACAAAAAAATATTTTTACATTATCACCATTTCTGATTTCCTTGCTATTTCTTAGGACAACATATTGTTGTAGTAAAGCGCGTTTTTCACTTTCTGCTTTTTTATTATCTAAATCACCGCCAATTTTTAACTCTATTAAAAACTTTTGGCGAGTGTCAGATTTAAGAGTTAAATAATAATCAGAAACCTCGTGGCTTTCTACGGTTTTTCCGTCATTGCTTGATTTATATACTGATAGTAAATCGTCAGTTTCCGGTTTCTTACTATGGTTGTGATATTTTTCCAACAAAGTGGCAATTGCGTTAATAGATTCTGCAGGAATGTAGCCCTTAACCCCATTTTTAACAACATAATTCTTTTCTGCGATAAGCTTGGCAATTTTTTCCAATCTTTTACCTAAAGAGCTATCAAGAGACCTCATTAAAGTAGAATAAACAGATATTTCTTTTCCAAGAGCGGCAATAAAAATATTATTCCCTTTGTTTGTAATATTGGAAATTTTTTTCCCTTTTGGGTCACAATAGTCTTTTAAAAAAGTGGCTGAAAAATCTTTTATTTCCGCCTCTATAATTTTGTCAACATAAGCAAGATTTGATTCCATGCCGCCATTCTACTAAAAATTAGCTTAAAATAGAAGAGTATGAATAATTCTTTTATTTTTGGTGATGCTTTAACCATAATTAAAAAGTTACCGGATAAATCAATTGATCTCATACTTACTGATCCACCTTATGATATAAGAAAATACTCGACTGGCAATATTCCTCTACCAGGCAGAAAACCTCTTAATAATGATATCGCCAAATGGGACGGAGCAATTCCCATTGATAAATTTTGTAAAGAATTTCGACGAATCTTAGCTGATAATGGAAATTTATTTGTTTTTACTAGTTACAATCTTTTTGGCAAGTGGCACGAACAACTTGATCCACTTTTTGATACCTGTAATTTTTTGGTCTGGCATAAACTCAACCCGCCCCCTAGAGTATATAGAAACAGTTTTTTACATAGTTGCGAAATGATTATTTGTGCTTGGGATAGAGGCCATACTTGGAATTTTACTAGTCAACAGGAAATGCACAATTTTATCCAAAGCCCTATTTGTATGAAACCAGAACGATTAGAACATCCAACTCAAAAACCATTAAGCATAATGAAACATATAATCAAAATCGCTTCAAAGCCTGAGGATATAATCCTTGATTGTTTTGCCGGTACTGCAACAGTGGGAGTTGCTGCACTGTTAATGAAAAGAAAATATTTTTTGGTTGAAAACAATCCTGAATATTTCAAAATAGCATCAGATAGACTTGAAAGAGCCAAAAAAAGATTAGGCATATTTTATGACTAAACTCACCCCCCAGGAACTCGCCGCCGGCCGGAACGTGATGAAACAATGCCTGGCAGTCAAAGCCGGCGAATCAGTGTTGATCGTTACCGACCCTGCAAGGACGGACCTTGCAGGCATATTTGAGTCTACTGCCAAAGAATTTACTGATTCAGTGGAGCTGATTAGTTTTACCGGCCAGACGGAAAACGCCCAGGAACCGCCGGAAGATGTGGCCAAAGAAATGACCGAGGCGGATGTAGTCTTGCTGGTCACTACCTATTCCCTCTCCCACACCCAGGCAAGGAAGAAAGCTTGTCTGGCCGGCGCCAGAATCGCCAGCCTGCCCGGGATTACGTTGGACATGATCGCCAGAACTTTGACCATCGATTATCAAACCGTGGCTGATTTAAGCAACCAGGTCGCCCGAGCTTTAACTAAAGGCAACCGAGTAAAAATTATTTCTCCCGGGGGAACCAAGCTAAATTTGTCGATTGCCGGCCGCCGAGGCATTGCCGATACCGGACAGTTTACCCAGCCCGGAGATTTCGGCAACCTGCCGGCGGGCGAAGGCTTTATTGCGCCCGTAGAAAAATCAGTCAACGGCGTAATTGTTTTTGACGGCGCTTTTGCCGACATTGAACTCGACTCCCCGATCAAATTGGAGATTAAAAACGGGCGGGCGGTTAAAATTAGCGGCGGCCGGGCGGCGGCCGCCCTTAACCGGCTGATCAAGCAAATCGGCCCCAAGGCAGAAAGAATCGGCGAATTCGGGATCGGGACCAATGCCGCCGCCCAACTCTCACCCGAAGTTTTGGAAGCGGAAAAGGTTTACGGCACCGCTCACCTGGCTTTGGGCAATAATGTTGGCTTTGGCGGGAAAATAAACGTTCCCTTCCACTCCGACGGCATTATCCTAAAACCAACGGTCACCATTGACGGCCGGGTAATTGTTCGTGACAATAAGATAGTCATATGATCAAACCACAAACCTTAAAAGGCTTTCGCGATTTTTTACCCCAGGAGGCACAAAAACGGGAATGGTTAAGACAGAAACTCATCAAGATTTTTAACCTCTGGGGTTATGACCCTTTGGAAACCCCGACGCTTGAACCGTTGGAGTTGTTTGCCGGCCAAATCGGCGAAGAGGAGAAACTTTTCTTTAAATTTAAAGACCAGGGCGGTCGGGACGTGGCGATGCGTTTTGACCAAACCGTCCCGGTCTGCCGGGTGGTCGCCCAATACGGCAATGACCTACCCATGCCTTTCCGGCGTTACCAAATCCAGCCGGCCTTTCGGGCAGAAAAACCGCAAAAGGGCCGCTACCGCGAATTTACCCAGTGCGATGCCGATATCTTCGGCGTTAAATCTCCTTTGGCCGACGCCGAAGTGATTGCTTTGTCGCTCGACATTTACCGGCGCCTGGGCTTTAAGCAAGCGAAAGTTTTAATCAATGACCGGACATTACTCAAAGATCTTCCCTATCCGGCGGTCACCGCCATCGATAAACTCAAAAAAATCGGTCCAGATGGAGTCATCAGCGAAATGGTCAAAAAAGGCATTGCCGCCGATCGAGCTAAAACCTATCTTAATCAGGTGAAAAACCTAAAACCCAATCACGCGATCAAGGTCATTCTCGACTATTTAAAACTTCAGAATTTTGACTCCGGCTGGTATGAGTTCGACCCGACGATTGCCCGGTCTTTTTCCTATTCCTCCGGCCCGATTTGGGAAGTGGTCATCCCTGGCTTTAGCGGCGGTTCGGTTTTGGGTGGAGAACGTTTTGACCAGCTGGTGAAAAAAATCTCCGGCATTGACATCCCCGGCACCGGCTTCGGCTTGGGTTTTGACCGCACCCTCGAAGCTGCCGACGAACAAGATTTAATTCCTAAAATGAAAACCGTCAGCCGGGTTTTAGTGGCTGTTTTTAATCCCGACTTTCTGGAAGCGGCAGGGAAAACCGCCGCCGCGATCAGAGACAAGAACTTAAACGTTGAACTTTTCCCCGACCCGGAAGTTAAACTGGATAAACAGCTAAAATACGCCAACAAAAAAGGCATTCCTTTTGTCTTACTCATCGGACCGGACGAGGCGGCCAAAAACATGGTCACTTTAAAAGACATGAAATCAGGCGAGCAGAAAACGCTAACTTTGGATCAAGCCATCGATGTCCTCGCGCGCTAAAGCCTACCTGGCTCTTTCAGTGATGGCCGTAATTTGGGGTATCGCCCTGCCGCTGGTCAAACCGGCGCTTAACTTTGTTACCCCTTACCAATTCTTATATTTTCGTTATCTAATCGCCGCCCCACTACTCCTACCGGTATTATTTGGTTACGCTTTCAAGCTTAAACTGTCTCTTTCTACCTATTTAAAGATCATGGCTTTGGAGATCTTGGGTACGCCGATTGCCCTGCCAATCCTTTACCAGGGTTTGAAGCTAACCTCGGGCCTGGAAGCTTCACTGTTGGGTGCGGCCGGGCCGTTATTTACGGTCTTAGGCGGGATTATTTTCTTAAAGGAACGCGAAGAAAAACGAGAATGGCGCGGCCTGGCTTTGAGTTTTTTGGGGACGATGCTTTTGGTCTTTGAACCGTTAATTACCGGCAGGAACCACGGCGTCGGTTTTTCGCTTTTAGGTAACCTCTTAATTTTGGGACACAATCTTTTAAACACCGCCTATCTGCTGCTGGCCAAAAAGCTCTATAAAAAGCTACCCAAACTGTTTGTCTGCAGTCTAAGCTACCCTGTCGCTTTGATCAGCCTACTAATCATTCTTTTAGCCAGCGGCCAGTCAACTAGCCTCAATCTTTTAACCATTCCCTCAGTGGCCCTGGCCAGCGGCTATATGGCTATTCTTGGATCAATCGTGGCCTTAACTTTATTGCTCTATGGCCAGAATTTAATCGAGGTCTCCGAAGCGTCTCTGTTTGGCTACTTGCAGGGCATCATCGCCATTCCCGCCGCCTGGATCTTGTTAAGCGAAGTCCCCACCTGGCCCATGGGTCTGGCCATTATTCTCATCGCCAGCGGTGTCATTCTGGCTGAAAAACGTGTATAATCGACTCTTATGAAAGCCAAGATTCATCCGCCTTACTATAACGACTGTGTTATAACCTGCGCCTGCGGCCACAGTTTTACCACCGGCTCGACCAAACCGCAGATCCGGGTGGAAATTTGTTCCGCTTGCCACCCGTTTTTTACCGGCAAAATGAAGTTTGTCGATACTTTAGGCCGGGTGGAAAAATTCCAGAAACAAATGACGGCAGCGCAAACTCATCAGTATCTTAAAAAATCCCAGCGCCAGAAGTTAAAAGCTAAAGCCGAAGCGCGCCGACCGGTAACCCTTAAAGAAATGCTGACGCAAAAACCGTGACTGACGTTATCCCTCCGTATCTCAAACCGGAAATCGACCGGCTCGAGCGCAAAATCTCCGAGGCCAAAGCCAGCCTGAACGACCCCCAGCTCAAAGATTTAGCCAGGGAAGAATTGGCTCAACTGGAAGGCCAAAAACAGGCACTCCTTAATATTCCACCCCGGGGTGGAAACGAGACACCCCGGGGTGGAAAGTCCGTCATTCTCGAAGTCCGCCCCGGCACCGGCGGTGAGGAGGCTAAGCTTTGGGCCGAAGATCTTTTAAACATGTATACCCGCTTTGCCAATTCCCAAAACCTGACAGTGGCCAAGCTCGACGACGGCGTGATTAAGATCAAGGGCAAAACCGCTTTATCCCTGTTGCGCGGGGAGGCCGGGGTCCACCGAGTCCAACGGATTCCGGAAACTGAAGCCCACGGCCGAATCCACACCTCAACGGCCACCGTCGCGGTGCTGCCGGAAGTCAGCGAAACGACCATCGTGATTCATCCCAAGGATATTGAGATTCATTTCACCCACTCCTCCAGCCAGGGCGGGCAAAACGTCCAAAAAGTCTCGACCGCGGTCAGGATTCTCCATAAGCCGACCGGCATTATTACCAGCTGCCAAACCCAGAGGTTCCAGGAACAAAACCGCAAGATTGCCCTGGAAATGCTAAGAAGCAAACTCTACCAGATTGAGGAAGAGAAAAAACAAGCCCAACTGTCCCAAGCCCGCTCGGTCGTCGGCCGGGCGATGCGGTCGGAAAAAATCCGCACTTACAACTTTCCCCAAAACCGGGTGACCGATCACCGGCTTGGCAAATCGTGGCAGGCACTGGATCGGATCTTAGAGGGAGACCTGCTGCCGGTGGCCAAATCACTGGCTGACTTTAAGCAATAACTTTGACTTTGACTTTAGCCTTGCTTGCCCCAAATTTCAACTCAACTTGGTACTCACCCGGCTTCCGGATCGGTTTTGGTAAAATGACATTAGTTTTAAGAATTTTAAGACTGGTGGCAATTTTCTTTTTAGTCACTGTCTCACCTTTAAACTCAATCACTTTGCCGTCGAGGCGCTCGGCTTGCTGATGCTCATCCCCGGCTTTTTCTTCCTTGTTTGCCGCCGACTCTGCCTTGGCTAGCTTGATCGCCTCCAGCCGCTTTTTAGTGGCAATTTCCGCCAATTTTTTAGGCAGTAAATAATTGACAGCGTAACCCAAAGCCACGTTTTTAACTTCGCCGGTTTGGTTAATAATTACTTTCATCGGGCGTCTATGGCTTTGACTAATTGTTCATCGGCTTCGGTTTCCGGATCGTCCCGGACTTCGATATCCGGCGTTAAACCCTTGGAGTCGTTAACCCAAAGACCGCTGGGTAACAGCCATTTGGCGGTAGTGACATGCAAACCCGCCCCCTCGGATACGTCCAAAGCCTCCTGAACCGTGCCTTTGCCGAAAGTGGTCTCGCCAATCAGTTGCGCCCGGCCGTGGTCTTTTAAGGCTCCTGCCAAGATTTCCGAAGACGAAGCGCTGCCTTGGTTAACCAGGACAATTAGGGGTTGAACCAGTAACTGCCCCGAGCGGTCAACGCTGTAAGTTTCCACTTTACCCTGAGAGTCTTCCTGCTTAACCACCAGTTTACCCGCAGCTAAAAACTCGCCGGCCAAATCGACTGCGCCCTGTAAATAGCCGCCGGGGTTGTTTCTCAAATCCAAAATAATCCCCGCGGGGCGTTTAGTCACAATCTCCTTGACTGCCGCCTGCCACTCGGCGTCGGTCCGGCCGCCGAAACGGGTAAGCCTAAGGTGGGCAATGTTGCCCCCCTCACCCACCCATTCGAGTTCAACGCTTTTGACCACGATCGTATCCCGCTTAATCTTTAAGGTGATCGGTTCCTCTGTCTCTTCGTGTACAATTGTCAGCTCCACACTTGTCCCTTTATCTCCACGAATTAACTTGACCGCTTCGGGCAAAGACAGATCAACGGTGTCTTGGTCGATATCTTTATTTTGGTCTTTAATGTGTAAAATCAAATCGCCGGCGCGGACTCCCGCCGCTTTGGCCGGCATCCCTTCCAGCGGCGCCACCACTGCCAGTTGGCCGTTTTTAAACCCCAGCTGAATCCCGACACCCTCAAACGTGCCGTCTAATTCCTCTTTACTCTCCTTGTTGGCTTCGGGCGGCAAAAACACCGTGTACGGATCATTGAGGGCCGCGGTCATACCCCTGATCGCCCCGTAAATCATTGCTTGAGGGTTTAAGTCGGCTTTAATCAAATAACTATTGTAGAGCTTGTCCCAAACCTGCCAAAACAGATCCAAATCCAGGTTTTGTTTTTCCGCCGGCTGGTTGCGGCTGACGCTCACCAAAAAATTGGCAGCGCCTTGGCCGGATCGACCCAGCCGAAACCCAATCCAGCCTGAGAGTAGTCCTAAACTCAAGATGACTGCGCCCGCGCGCAATTGTTTTAAAGATAATCGCATAGTTTTTAATCTTAGCTGACAAACGGCAGCAGTGCCAAATGCCGGGCATGTTTAATTTCCCGGGCTAAGCGGCGCTGGTGCCGAGCACAGATTCCGGTCTTATCCCGGCCCAAAATCTTACCCCGATCGCTTAAAAACTTATTTAAGACATCAAAGTCTTTGTAGTCCGGCAGCTTTTCGTTCTGGCAAAACCAACATTTGAGTCTCATGGTTTAAAAAGGAATGTCATCGGGATTGACCTCAGCCACAGGCTGATCGGCCCCTGGCCGATGCTCCGTCTCAACTTTTTTGGCTTTAGCGGCAACCGGTGCCGGTTCGGCCGGAACCTCTTCAGGCACGTATTCGGCCTCGCCCTCTTTTCTCTTGCTGTCCAAAACAATCATGTTGTCAATGACGATCTCGACCGTGGTCCGCTCCTGCCCCTGGGCGTCGGTCCAGTTTCGCGTCTGCAGGCGACCCTCGACAAACACCTTGCGGCCCTTGAAAAGCAGTTCCGAACAGAGTTCGGCCAGCTTATTCCAGGCCACGATCCGGTGAAACTCGGTTTCTTCCTGCCTCTCGCCGTTGGTCGGCTGCCAGCTGCGGTTAGTGGCCAAACCGAAAGTACACACCGGCGTTCCCTGCGGCGTGTATCTTAACTCCGGATCGCGGGTTAAATTACCTATGAGCAATACTTTATTTAAAGACCGGCTGGACATAAACTCTTTCCTTTAAGCTTGACTAATTAATAAATGCCTTAAAATCGCGTCATTTTGCCGGATCGTTTTATCCAGGGGAGCGACTTGATTAGGTTCCAGCTCGAGCTCCAGATGAAAATAATTTCCCCGCTTTTGCCCCATAATCGGATAGGCCAAATCCCTAACGCCCCAGACTTTAGTGGTTTTGATAATACCGGCAACTAAGGTTTTGGCTTGGGACTGCGCGTCTTTGGTATCTTCCCTGAAGACCAAGGTTAATTCGTAACTACTCATTATGGTATTTTACCAGACCTAAGCGAATTAATTCAACTGCACGTTTCAGGCTTTCTTGGTTTAAGACATAAGCAATCCGCACTTGATTGACCCCCATTCCCGGGGTTAAATAAAAACCTTCGGCCGGCGCCAGCATCACCGTTTCACCTTTATCCTCGAATTTTTCCAGCATAAACCGGCAAAAATCTTCCGCATCAACGACCGGCAGTTGAGCGATCAAATAAAACGCGCCGTCAGGATGATTGACTTTAATGTCAGGGATTTTTATTTAACCCAACACCAGCGTATCCCGCCGGGCCTGATATTCAATCCTAACCTTATCAAAATAGCTTTGCGGCACTTCTCCCAAAAACGAGGCGGCGTACTGTTCGATCGACGGGCTGGCTAGCCGCGCTTGGGCGATCTTATTGGCCATTTCTACCGCGATTTTATTTTTGGAAACCAGACAGCCCAAGCGGGCGCCGCAAAGCGAGTAACGTTTAGACAAACTGTCGGTTAACACCACATTCTGCTCGGCTTGCTTAAACGACAACAGCGACCGGGTGGTCACTTTCCCGTAAATAAACTCGCGGTAAGTTTCGTCGGCAATGATAAACAGATCGTGCTTTATACAAAACGCCACCAAGTCTTTGAGCATGGCTTCCGGATAAACCGCGCCGGTCGGGTTGGACGGATTGGTGACGATTACCCCCTTAGTTTTATTGGTAAATACCTGTTCCAGTGCCGTCACCGGCGGGAGTTGAAAATTATTCTCCAAATAGGTATGGACCCCTTTAAGCTTGACTCCGGCCAACTCGGCAAAAGTCTGATAGTTAGTGTAGGTCGGCTCAAAAGTCAAACACTCGTCGCCCGGGTCAAACAAAATCGCAAACGCCATCCAGAGAGCTTCACTGCCTCCGGTAGTGGCAACGATGTCTTCCAGCTTCACGCTTAGATTAAGCCGGCGATAATAATTAAACAGGCTGTTTTTAAATCCCTCGGTACCGTCAGATCTTTCGTAAAAAACCACCGGTTCATTAAATTCTTTAATTTTTTTCAAAAAAATCTCCGGCGAAGCGATATCCGGCTGGCCGATGTTTAAGTGGAAAATCTTCACTCCCCGTTTTTTGGCCGCTTCGGCATAAGGGGTTAATTTTCTGATCGGCGAAAAAGCCAGGTTTTGATTTTTGGCCGGGATCTTAGGCATGTTTGTCCTCGATTTTATATCCTTTTTGAATAATTTGCTGGCGCAGTTTATCGGCTTCTGCCCAGCGCTGCTGCCGGCGTAATTCTTCCCGTTTCGCCATCAGTTGTTTAATTTCCGCCGGTATTTCCGTTTTTCTCACCTGCCCCAAGTCCAAGCCCAAGACCCGATCCCAATCGGAAATCAGCTCCCACTTATCAAGCTTGGGAATATTGCTCTTGGCCATTTCCCAAACGACGGCCAAGGCTTGAGGCAGATTCAAGTCCGCCTCGACCGCCGCCTGAAACTTCAGGCCAAAGGCCTGTAGTTTATTCAGTTTTTCCGGGGATAAAGTTGTCCGTTCCGGTTTACCCTGCCAATCGGCAACCATGGATTTTAATTTTAAGTAAGCCTGTACGGCGGCGTCTAAAGCCTCAAAAGTAAAGTTCATTTTGGTGCGGTAATGACCGGTTAAAAACAAATAACGCAAGGCTAACGAGTCATAACCTTTTTTGATTAAATCGCTTAAGCGGACAAAATTACCTAAAGATTTACTCATTTTGACGCCATCTACTTCCAGAAAATTAGAGTGGAACCAGTATTTGACAAACGGCTTGCCCGTGGCCGCCTCAGACTGGGCAATTTCGTTGGTGTGGTGGATGGCAATGTGGTCGACGCCGCCGGTATGAATATCTAGGGTCGGGCCCAAATACTTCAGGCTCATTGCCGAACACTCGATGTGCCAACCGGGAAAGGAGTGCCGGCCCCAGGGGCTGTCCCACTCTAACTGCCGTTTCTCATCGGGTGAGGCCAACTTCCACAAGGCAAAATCGGCCGGATTTTTCTTTTCTGGGTTTTTGTCCACCCGCCAACCCTCTTTCATTCCGGCTAAATCCAGCCGGGCCAGCTGGCCATAATCTTTAAGCTTGCCGGTATCAAAATAAACCCCGTCGCCGGTTTTATAAGTCAAGCCTTTTTGTTCCAGGGTTTTGACTAAAACAATCATCTCCTTAATGTGCTCTGTCGCTTTACAAATCACGTCGGGTTGGGTAATGTTTAAAGCCCTGGTCATCGCCATAAAATCGTCGGTGTAAAATTTGGCAATTTCCAAAATCGGCTTCTGCTCCTGCCTGGCTCTTTTCTCCATTTTGTCCTCACCCGTATCCGCCTGCGAAGTCAGATGGCCAACGTCGGTAATATTCATCACTACGTATGGCTCAAAATCCAGCCACTTTAATGCCCGCACCAAGACGTCGGCATTAACATAAGTCCGGCTGTGGCCCAAATGAGAATAATCATAGACCGTCGGGCCACAGATATAAATGCCCACTTTAGGCGGCTGAATCGGCTTAAACTCTTCAATAGTTCTAGATAAAGTGTTGTACAATTTCATAACATCTAATTAGCCGATCGGATATTTATTCGTTACGTCTTTGATTAGCTGTCTTACCTTAAAAGCCGCCCAGCCTCCGGGCAATAACTCTCGCGGTAAACAAGGATCATTGGCTAGTAAAACAGAATAATCATAACAGATTTTATTCAGCGGTTCCCTTCCCCCCATCAACCGTTCCGAAAGACTTTCGTATTCGTCATTGAGCTGGTTAAGGCGCCAGACTGATGCGGCCAAATCTTTAGCTTCTCCAAGCAATTTGTGTTTAGCCGTTAATACCCACGCCTGCCCCAGAAATTTTTCCGCTTGTAAAAACTCGACCATATCCTCTTCCCAATCAAACGGGGACAAATAAATACTTTTTTGCCACATCCCAAATCCCAATTCAAGCAGCTTATTTCTTAACCGTTGGCGTTTATTCCTCTCTTTTTCCGGGATATCGAAAATTATCAAACGCCAGTAACCATCCCAGTGTTTTTGTTGCTGTTTAAACATCGAAAACTTTCTCTCGACTAGTTTTCGCCCACTACCGGTTAAAATCAATTCCGGTTCTCCGTTGGTCACTCTTTTCTCGATTGATCCGGTTTTGAGCATCCGGTATAACAACTGTTTGAATGGACCGCCTTGGTAATTTCTTGGCACCCAAAATCCCAATTTTCCATATTGGTGGGCCAGATTACCCAATCTAATCGGATCGCCCAAAACTTCATCAATAAAAGCTAAGCCTAAAAGCAACCGATCAACCATTCTCAATTTTTTTGCCATCGAATCCAGTATAACATCTAATTAGCCGATCGGATATTTATTCGTTATGCTTTAACCACTCACTCCCCGGGTAATCTCACCCGTGCCCATTCCCTGCTTGCTGGTCCAGGGCAGAATTGTTTTCTTTAATTTTTCTTTAAAGCTCTCCGGTTTTTGCTGCTGTTCCGGATTGTACCCGGCAGCGCCGGTGACTGATTTTGGCGGCTGGGCGGCTTTCTTTTTCCGAATCAGCCGGATCTGCCGTTGAATTTCTTCGTACATTTCCCGGGAGCGTTTTTTATCCAAAGCTTGCAACTGAACCAGCTGTTCTTTTTGGGTTTTTTCCTCTTCGGCCTCTTTGGCTTTCTTGGCGGCATCGTCGCCGAACCGCCTTTGGCCAAAGCCCTGCTCCAACCAATCCAGGCCGGCATTGCCCGCCGAAGCCTTGGCGGCGGCGGGTTGTTCAAAAGAATCGCTCACCTGAGGCTTTGGGTTAGTCGCTACCATAATAGTTTAAGGATACATGATTACTCTGATTTTGAGTATTCTGAGTTTTTCTCCATATCCGCTTCGATCAAACGCCGCAAATACACTGCCCGGGGCAGTTTGCGTTTTTTGGCAATCCAGCTCAAATAGTTGCCGATTTTGGGAGAAATGAAAAAATTAAACCGGGTATCAATCTTATCGGCCGCATATTCCAAAGCCGGTTTTAAAACTTTTTCCAAGGTTGGCAGGGTGTATTCGACCATTTGAATCCGGTCGTCGGCAATGGCCGAAAAAAACAACGGCTGCCGGGCTTTAAGGTGTAAAATCACCACCGCTTTGGATAAATCTTTGGCTTTATCGATGACGTAACCCATGGCCATGCTCGGCACCGTCACTTCGACGACGACGATGTCCGCTTTTTTGATTGCCGCCATCGTCTCCTGATAATATTTGACCATTTCCGTCTGCGAGTTCCGGTAGTACTTATCCGGGTTAACTTCAACGATGAAGTCGGAAACCAACTCGTAACCAAACCCCCCGATCAGTTTATAAATCTTTTTAATCTGGGGGCCAAAATCGCGCAAAGTTCTCGGCGGCGCGGTGAAATAAACCTTCATATTTTAAAACTCTCTTCGGCCTTCAAAGGCACGGCTTAGAGTTTGCTCGTCGGCGTACTCGATGTCCGCGCCGATCGGCAAACCCCTACCCAATCGAGTCAGGTTAATTTTTTTAAATTTATCTTTGACCAATTTGGCAATAAACATTGCCGTTGCCTCACCTTCCATGCTCGGATTGGTGGCCAAAATAATTTCGCCGATTTTACCATTTTTTAAACGCGGCAGTAAGTCGTAAAGGTGAAGCTCGTCCGGGCCGAGATTATTAAGGGGCGAAATCGCCCCGCCCAAAACGTGATAGAACCCGTGGTAAAAACCGCCTTTTTCAATTACCAAGACGTCCAGGGGCGTTTCGACAACGCAGACTTGGCTCTGTTCCCGGGCGCGGTCGACGCAAATCGGACACGGGTCGGTTTCGCTGACGTTAAAGCAGAGCGAACACTCTTGGGTGTCTTTTTTAAGCCGGGCCAGAGCCTGCGCAAAACTTTCGAGCTCCGACTGGGGGTTGTGTAAAAGATAAAAAGTTAATCTTTGGGCGGTTTTCGGACCGATACCCGGAAGTTTTTCAAAAGAGCTGATTAACCGGCTAACGGCTCTGGCAATTCTCATGTCAAAAGTATATCATATGAGTATGCCAGGCAGTTCGCCCCTGATCCATATCGTCGCCGACTACGGCAGCGGTGATTTGTCTTTTGCCGAAGTCGTCCAGCGGTTTAAATATCTTAACCCGAAAGCGAAAATTTTTACCACCTCGACGCCGCCATTTTCCACTTTGAACACCGGTTTTATCATCGCCCAGCTGGCGCTTTACAACCCCAGCCGCCACTTATTCATCTTTGGCAACACCGCCCCGCGGACCGACGACAAAAAACAGCGTTATGAAAACGAGGGCGAAAAATTCAAGTACGCCCTCTTGGACAACGGCGTCCAGATTGCCGCGGTCGACGCCGGCTGGTGTTTCAGTTTTGTCAGAAATCACATTAAAGATTTCCGTCTGATCAATGTCAAAAACCACGGCTCGCAGTTTCGCTCGCGCGACTTTTACCCGGAAGCGACCGTGGGCTTATTAAACGGCCGCCGGGCAAAATTTTTAGGCCCCCGCCTGCCGACCAGCTACATTCCTAAGGTGCCTAACAACCGCATCGTCCACATCGACGGCTACGGCAACATCAAAACCACGATCCGTTATTCTTCGGTTAAATTAAAACCGGGCAGCAAAATTCGGGTGGTCATCAACCACATTTACCAGTCCGGCTACTACGCCAACGGCAACTTTTCAGTCAAGTCCGGCGATTTGGCTTTTGCTCCCGGTTCATCCGGTGGTGACAACCCGTTCATGGAAGTTTTCCTGCGCGCCGGCAACGCCTGGCGGGCTTTCTCCAATCCCCCGGTGGAAACCAAAATCAAGATCGAAAGTTTCTAGCGCGTAAGCCTTTGGCTTAAGTTCCCTCTTGCCAGGAAGTCAAATAATTATCCACAAAATACGTTAGTACCCCAAATCTGAAAGTTTCTTGCCTAATTTCTAGAGGTGTCCGAAGTCGGGAATTGTCTAATTTCATTGCTTTCAGAATATCATTATCTGTACCCAGAAATTCGACAATAAAAAATTTGACAAAGTCATTTAAAGTGCTATTCTACGCTTACCTTTATTAAAAAATAAGAAATTTATGAGTAAGGAGTTCGATCCCGTAGCTCAAGGTTTACCCGTCATACAACATTCTCCGGAACTTCTTCCATCTACACATATAGAAAATGCTCAACCTAAAGACTTGTATAAGACACTATCTGCTCCTCTTGACGTTCAAGTGGAAATAACAACCCTTTGTAATGAAGCGTGCATACATTGTTATAATTTTTGGCGAGGAGCAAAGTTTAGAGAGGTTACCAATAATCTTCCCGATGCCACACTAGAAAAAGATAAAGTCTTAGTAATAGTGCATCAATTAGCCGAAAGCCAAGTTTTTGGGGTAACCTTTACTGGAGGAGAGCCTTTTCTTTTCAGGCAAGCAGTTATTGAAGGAGTAAGATCGGCAAAAAAATCAGGACTTGACTGTTCTCTGAATAGCAATCTTACCACAATTACTAGAAAGGATGCAGAATCTCTTAAAGACGCGGGGCTTGATTCCGTATTAACCTCGCTCCATTCTTTTGATGAAAATACCCATAATAAAATAACCCAAAGAAAAGGATCTTTTAAACGCACTCTGCAGGGGATAAAAATTTGTCAAGATGTAGGACTAGATGTTGGAGTAAATATGGTAGTAATGAAAATTAATCAGGAACAGGTTTTCAAAACAGGAAGATTTGTTAAAGATTTAGGAATAAAGGCATTTTCTGCAACAAAAGCTGTCCCTTGTCTAGGAGGAAATAATTTTTCAGAAATTGGCATCGATAAAAAAGCATTCGAGAAAATGATTGCAGATTTAATTCTTTTGGAAAAAACGTTTGGAATAAATGTTGATACTTTAATGGCTTATCCTCTTTGTGCCCTAAGCGATTTAGCAAGTTTTTGGAAGCTTGCTCAACACAGTTGTGGAGCAGGAACTACAACCTGTACCATAGGATCAAGTGGCGATGTCAGACCGTGCTCTTTTGCAGACGAAACTTACGGAAATATATTTATTGACTCGCTTCCTAAAACATGGGAAGAGATGAAAGACTGGCGGGATGGAAGCCGTCTGCCAGAAAACTGCGTTGACAACTGTAAATATTTTTCCCCATGCGGCGGAGGATGCAGGATGGAAGCGAAGTTTGACGGAAATAAGAAAGGAATGGATCCGTTAGCTACTGAACCTTTAGATGTTGTTTCCTTGCCGGTTTCTGACTTCAATCCTCCCCCATCCGATTTTTGGGAAAAACGACTTGTTGTTACTCCTAATCTTAGATTAAGGAAAGAAAATTTTGGAGGAATTATAGCACCCCAAGGACGTCAGCCAGTTTTTATTAATAGTGCCGCCTACGAAGTTATTAATAGATTAAAAAATGCATCGTCATCATTTTCTTTTAAGGAAATTGGACATGGTTTTAATTTATCGCCAGCTTCATCTGACTTCTTTTTTACGCTCTTTACGGAAGGGGTTTTTAGAGAAGTTCCATGAGTAAGAATATAAACTCAGAGAAGAATTTAACAATCATAGAATTAGGACCTCAAGCAAAAGGTTTTGTTTCTTTTTTCCCAGAAGACCCAAGTCTAAATAGGGTTATCAAAGATTTTAGATATGGTTATATTCGAGCTTCAAGTTTTTTTAAAAAGAGAATTTCCAAAGTAAAACTCACTCTTGTCTATAGCCGAGAGGAAATGAATAATTTAATTGGACATAAAACAGCTAGTTGGTTTGTCGGATACGCCGACTCTCTAGGTAAAATATTTATGTTTAGCCCATCTGTTTTTGACAGAGAAAGCGATCATAGTAAAAGGGATTTTAGAAAGGTTCTTTGTCACGAAATCTGCCATTTATTTATTCGGCAAATTCATAACTCTTATGAACCCGTATGGCTTGAAGAAGGACTCGCTTATTATGTAGCGGGTCAAGAAAGCAGGTTAAAAAATAGCAACCCTATTTTTAATAATCCTGAAGCAATATTTCTTATAGATACAAGGAATCAATGGAATAAAACTATTGGTAGTCAGCCGGATGTGCCATATGCATTAGCATTTTTATTGGTAGACTTTTTGATTAGGTGTTATAGTAAGGACAGGGTTATTAAACTTTTAATGTCTCTGGGGGGTAGATATAGCAAAAAGAGGTTTTGTCAGAAATTTAAAGAGCTTTATGGAAAAGATATAAAGTTAATCTTGAAGGAATTCTTTTCTAGACAAAGTATTAAGCAGTAAGGGGGTGAAAAATATGTCTCTAGAATTTGAAAAAACACTTAGTCCTGCTGCCAAGAGCAGTGAGGGTGTGAGCGAGATGCCTCAATTTGTATCAATATTAAATGGTAATGGATTGGAGCCGTTAGCAGAAGCAGGCAAAAGCTGTATTAGGCCTCTTCCACCTTTACCACCACCCCCTTGTGTTAGTAAGCCACCACCCCCTTGTGTTGGTAAGCCGACACCCCCTTGCTATGGGTGCTATAGCACTTGCTATGGTAGGTAAATGGGGAATTGGCATATACTGTATTACTTTCCTAAAGGAACAGCCGCTAATGGTACGGTTAATTCAGGATAGGACAGGCTCCTTCAATAACCCGCCGGTGGAAACCAAAATCAAAATCGAAAGTTTCTAAGTCCCCTCTTGCCACGATGTTAAATAACGCTTCTGCTCCTGAGTCAATTTTTCCAACCCCCAACCCATGGCTTTGAGCTTTAACCGGGCGACTTCTTTATCTAACTTTCCCGGTAAAGCATAAACCTGTGGTTTTAACCTACCTTGATTTTTTACTAGGTATTCGGCCGCTAATGCCTGGTCGGCAAACGACAGATCCATGACTTCGGCCGGATGGCCTTCGGCAGCGGCTAAATTAATTAACCGGCCTTCACCCAAAAGGTATAATTTCTTCTTCCCCAAAACATATTCTTGTAAAAACGGCCGGATGGTTTTTGGTTTCGGACACAATTTTTTTAAAGCCGCCACGTTAATTTCGCAATCAAAATGACCGGAGTTGGCCAAAATGGCCCCATCTTTCATTAAGCGAAAATGTTGAACATCAATGGCATTTTTATCACCGGTGACGGTGACAAAAATGTCGCCGATTTTGGCCGCCTCTGCCATGGTCATTACCCTAAACCCGTCCATTCCGGACGCCAGGGCTCTGACCGGATCGGTTTCCACCACAATCACGTTCGCGCCCATGCCGCTCGCCCTCCTAGCCACACCTTTGCCGCAATTGCCGTAGCCGACGATCACAAAAGCCTTGCCTGCCAGCAAAATATTCGTCGCCCGCAAGATCCCGTCGATGGTTGACTGGCCGGTGCCATAGTGGTTGTCAAACAAGTGTTTGGTGTCGCTGTCGTTAACGGCAATTACCGGCAGTTTTAAGGCTCCGTCACTACTCATTGCCCGCAACCGAATCACTCCGGTCGTGGTTTCTTCCGACGAACCCAGCATGCCTTTAATTTGGCCTGGTTTTTTTTGATGCAGCAGACTGACCAAATCGGCGCCGTCATCCAGGGTGATCTGCGGCCTGGTCGCTAAAACTTGGGCCAAATGCCGGTAATAAGTTTTACCGTCTTCGCCTTTGATCGCCCAAGTGGCAATACCAAAATCTTTGACCAAGCTGGCGGCGACGCTGTCTTGAGTCGATAATGGGTTGGAAGCGCATAAACTGATTTCCGCTCCCCCTGCCTTTAGGGCCAGCATCAAGTTGGCCGTTTCACTGGTAACATGGAGGCAGGCGCCCAAACGAATACCCTTTAATGGTTTTTCCTTGGCAAAGCGCGCTTTAATTAATTGAAGTACCGGCATTTGCCGGCCGGCCCAGGCAATTTTTAACTTGCCGGCAGGGGCTAATTTAAGATCACGAATATCGTAATTCATGGCCAAAGTTGACTTTATACCGTTTCTTAAATTGGGTCAAGGTGAAGTGATGGGTTTGGGTGCCGAATTTCTCCACGGTGTAAGCGGCGGCTAAAGCCCCCATCCGGCCGCAGACAGGCAGTTCCAAACCCTTGATAAACCCGGCCAAAAACCCGGCCCGGTAAGCATCGCCGGCACCGGTCGGGTCGACAACTTTCTTGGCTTTGGCAATTGGAATCAAAATCTTCTCCCGCCTGGTCATAATCAATGAACCCTTAGCGCCGCCTGTCGAGATAAGAACACAATTATTTTTGAGAATTTTTTCCTGGGTCAAACCGCTCTGCTTTAACAACAAAGCGACTTCGTAGTCATTACCAATAATAATTTTGGCGGCTTTAATTCCCTGCTCCAGCTCCTGCCGGGAAAACCGGGGAATTTGGACCGCCGGATCATACAAATAACTGGCATTGGCCTTGACTGCCTGGCGGGCGTAGTTGACCATCGCCCGCGGGTCGTTGGGAGTAACCACTAACCAGTCTTTACTCTTAAGCTGCTTTTCCAAAGACAGTTTGGCTGCCTGTTTCATCGCCCCGGAATAAAAACCCCACACCTGATTATTGTCCCTGTCAGTCATCGCCCAACCGGTGGCGGTTTTATCTTTAACTTTTTTGACTAAACTCAAATCAACGCCGGCTTTGAGCAAATGCGAACGGTAAGAACCGAAATCAGTCCCGACTGTGGCTACTAATTTGGGGGTAAAACCTAACAGTGCCAGGGTGTAGGCCTGGTTGGCACCGGTGCCGCCAAAATGGCGGGAGAAAGTCTCCATCAAAAAACTGACATTTAAAATGTGCAGTTTTTCCGGCTGTAAATAATCGGCAAACCGGCCGGGCATGGACATGACCTGGTCAAAAGAGACCGAGCCGGTGACAAAAATATTCACCTTAATTTCCTCCCAACGGGCCTTGGC
>Ga0209542_10005553_pt1 | contig 25074 bp, 23 predicted proteins | sample RifCSPhighO2_01_FD_184028 | JGI IMG/M metagenome (GOLD analysis project Ga0209542, IMG submission 184028) | Soil microbial communities from Rifle, Colorado - Rifle CSP2_plank highO2_0.1 (SPAdes) (version 2) | ecosystem: Environmental > Terrestrial > Deep subsurface > Rock core/Sediment ...
CGACAGCACCCCGCCGATATTCTCGAGGCCACTGCCGGTTAGGTCGGTGAACGATTCGAGATTGAGGTTGAACGCGCCACCTGAAATGGAAAGACCGTTTGAGGACGAGAGACCGGCGGTTCTGATGCCGCCCAGAAATGTTGATGTGGCCGTGCCTTGTGATTCGATCGTGCCGCCAAACACCGATGAGGTGGCCGAGCCTAAACCGGTGACGTAGAGATTGCCGGCGATGCCAAGCGTGGCAGATGGAGTGGTTGAACCGATGCCGACCTTACCATTTGAATCAATCACAAAGGCGGTTGAGGTGGCGGAGGCAGTTGAGGTCGAGACGACAAAGAGCGGCACGCTTGAGAGTGCGGCAGTTGAAGTGGCGGAGATGGAGAAAATACCAAATGGCGAGGTTGAACCTAGCCCCAGCTTGCCCGCTGAACTGGTCAGGGTGGACGTGGCCAGACCAGTGCCGAGGTAAAGCGTGGTGCCTGGGAGAGAGACTGCGACAGAGGTGGTTGGAGACAGAGACTGCACGCCGTTAAATGTTGAAAGCTCGAAGGTTTGGCCAAAGGTGGAACCGTCGCCAGATCCTGTTCCAACTCCTGTCCACGCGCCGCTCAAATTTTTAAATTCAATCACTCCAGAATTGTCTCGAAAACCGTAGCCGCTTCCACCCGAAACATCGGCAAAATTCAAGTATCTGCCAGACCCAGACAAGATAAGACTCCCATAAACATCAAGTTTCGCTAAAGGAGAAGTCGTGGCAACCCCCAGATTGGCGGTCGTGAAGTCAAAAACCAAGCCGCCACTGCCGATATTTAAACCGCCGGCAAATGTTGAGGTTGCCGTGGTTGAAGTCGCGTTAATGGCGGCCACTTGAGGCGTCGACGAAGCCACAATGACACCGAGACTATTTGTTGTGAGGAGAAGATTCGCGCCAACGTTCGAGAGAGTCAAAGAGTTGGTAGTTACATTGCCGTTAAAACTGCCATTAATGTGATCACTCGTTATGGAACCTCCAGTCCAGGTGGAATTGGTGATGCTAACATCATCAAGCATGTCAATTCTGTTCGTCTGGGCAACAGTGTTGTAGACATTACTAATATAGGTTTGGTTTGCGCCGGTCGCGGCCGAAATTTTGTAAATTTCCGCGGAGAGTTTGTTGTTGAGAGCTTGGAGTTTCGCCTCAACGTCCGTTTCCGAAATGCCAGTCGACACCAAACGTTCTGTGACGCGCTCAACAATATTTTTCGTACCAGTAATAACAATCGGCCGCGGCAACTGCGTTTTGGGAAGCACTCCTGCTGTCCTGTCGACAATGACGCGCGTCTTTCGGGAACCGAAAAATGAAGTGAGGAAGTTCAAAGCTGTGTCGCTAAGCTCGGCAATTTTTGCTCTGCCGTCTTGGAAACTCTGGGTTAAAACCTGCTCAACGCTCCGCGCGGTGTCTTCGAGTACGGCAGTAGGAACTTCCGCAAGCGCGGTAAGTGAAATTTCCTTGGCTGTAGTTTCAGTCGCCGCGCTTTTTTGTTTTGAAAAAATGTCCGCAGTTTCTCGAACAACAACGTCATAGCCGCGAGCCACATAAAAAGCAAAACGCTCCGGGGCATACCCGAGAGCTACTGGAGCTTTGAGGAAATTCTCGCCAAAAGAACTCCATATGTCCTCGCTTCGAAAGACAGCACCGAGCTCCGCCACTCCGGCAGGAACTTTTTGAAAACCAACTCCTATGGCAGCAAGAGAATTTTTTGAAACAGAATTAATTTTTTGTAAAAACACGGCGAGGCGATTTTGAAGCGTCCCAATATTTTTCGCAAGCAGATCATCTCCACCATGAACCACCAACGCTTGCCAAAGCGTGTAGCTTCCAAAAACCAAGAGGCACGCGATGGCAAAACTTTTTGTTTTTTTTAAAAATTCCGGATTGAGCGAAACGGAAATTTTGGCAATTTTGGAAAGTGCTTTCGGAAGCGTTTTTTTAATGCGGGATGAAAAGGGTTTTGAAGAAATTTCTGGAACCAAAATATGATCCTCCGCGCCGTAGCGGTATGGACTAACCGAAGAGGCTTTTTTTGGTTCGATTTTTGTGGTTTCTTTGAGGTCAGAAACTGGGGTCGAGATGGCAACTTCGGCTGGAGCAGTTTTTTGCAAAGAAACCAGGGATTTCTTTCCCCCATAAACAACCTCCTTTTTTGCTCGGCGACCGAAAGAGTTGGCAGTCGCATTTTCGTGGTGGTGAGAAAGGATTGATTCTTCGCCGACATACCATGATCGGCCCACCATTGTAGCTTCAATTTTGCTGAGACGAGAAAGCTGGCCGACGTAGTCACAGGTGTAACCGGTGATCTCGGCTGCTCGTTTAGACGAGATGAACTTTTTTCCGTTGATAATTAAATCTTTTTTCACGATCTGGTTTCAAAATTTCTTTGTTATTATTATACGAAATTTTCATCTCGGATTGCTGATTTCGTGGCTAAAAATGTGGATAAATAATCATCTCGGCTAGCCGAGTAAGTAGAATTTAAAAGGATTTTTTAGAACTTGTGAATTTTTTCTGAATTTTTTAATTAAAATACCAAGCAGGTCTTCTGAATAACGTGAGAAACCTGCCGAGATGAGCCTCTATCTAAGCCTTAAATAAAATTGACTTTTTGGGATCAAATTTTTAGCTTATTTTTACTTAAAAACTTAATTTTTTACCCCAAAGAACCATGTGTTTTTTGATACTAATTTAAACCTATTTACAAATAGGTTTTCTTGTAGCTTAACTTAAAAAATTGGGCCCTATTTCTTGAAAAGACAGCGGGTGTCTCGGTAAGCAGAAAAAGCGTTCATATTCGCCTTAATTTTTTAAGATAAAAATGGCCTCCAAAAGCTGCTTTCTCTAGACAAAATCGGAACCTAAAATGGCGGTTGCAATCCCCTACTTTAGAGACCTTTTTTCATCTAGAAAACCGCTCTGCCAAAGCCTTTTCCCCTTTTTTGGCAAACACTCGGTGTTTGCCAAAAAAGGAGATACTGTTTACAATAGAGATGTGAGAAAAGAAATTTTTGAGATAAATGAGTACTACCATGTCTCGAACAAAAGCGCCGGACGAGAAATTCTTTTTGTTGACACAAAAGATTTCGCGCGCTTCTTGTATCTCATTCTTCACCTCCAGTCTTCAAAAAACTTTCCGCACATTGCCCGCGCCATCCCCTTCTTCGAAAAACATGGGGTCTTTAATACTGATGAATTTTTGACTAAAGAAATCATCCAAACTCGGGTGGTCGAACTCTCTGCTTTCGTGATCATGCCAGATCACTTCCACCTCGTTTTAAAAGAAGTAAAAAAAGGCGGCATCTCGTCGTACATGCAAAGACTTCAAAATGCCTACGCAAAATATTGGAACGCAAAATATAAAAAGAGTGGGCATTTATTCCGCGGCCCATTTCGATCACTGTGGGTGAATCAAAAAACCGAACTCCCCCACCTCTCCGCCCACCTCCACAAAAATCCAAAAGATGTTCGCGGCTTCGCCGAAAAAGAACTCTCGTACCCGTGGTCGAGCTACATCGATTACGTCGGCAAAAATCGCTTCGGACGATTACTCTCTCACGAAATCATCACCGAAGAATTCTCTGGGGCAAAAGAATACAAAAAGTTTGTCGAGGAAGGTAAAATGAGGGAGCGTGCGTTCATCCTCGGCAAACACACCGACTTGTAAAAGAAGTGTAGAAAAACGGGCAAACCTTCTGGCCGCCCGCGTCCTAACACATGTCCTGTTTACAGAAAACCTTGTCTTCTGATCCAATTCAGATCGAGCTCAGAGTAAAAGATATCATTCCGCCAACACCAAATCGCATTACCCACCACAGAAAACACCATATTCTTGAGGAGGAGCATTCCTGCGTTAGAAAAAATGATTTTGTCACACTCCTCCGGCTCACGATTTATAACAATCCCGAGCCATTCATTCACTTCAAAGAAATAGTCTGTTTGGGCACCAGTTTCCCCGTAAGTAGGCCGGTACGAAACGTGGACAGGTTTAACCTTGTAAAGAGGAACCGAAATACCGACCTGCTCATAAGCTGCTCGAATGGCAGCCGACCGTGGCAATTCGCCACGCTTAATTTTTCTTCCGGGGACGGTGTACATACCACTCTTACGACCGAGTTTAGGCCGTCGGAGGAGCACAATTTCCTGGCTAACGAGGGGGTTTTTACGCAAAAATACGTAAGCCGAAGAGATATCCGCTTTTGGGTCTTCCATAGCAAAAAGTTCCTTTCTGCCTCTTAACCTAGCCTATTTATATAGATTCAGCAAGAAGTTTGCGTAAAACTTCTGGATTGGCTGAGCCTTTACTCGCCTTCATACCCTGACCGACAAGAAACTGAAGGGCGGCCATCTTGCCGGCTTTATAGTCAGCCACAACCTTGGGATTGTCTTTTATAAGGGTCGAAACGATGCTTTTCAGTGATGCTTCATCACTTTTTTGAATCAAATTCATTTCTTTGGCCAAAAGAGCGGGTGCGCCACCTTCTTCATACATAACCTTTAATATGTCTTTCGCTCCCCGAGACGAAAGCTCGCCTTTTTTAATTAAAATAATGAGATCGGCAACATCTTTCGGTTGAATCTTAAGACTAACTCCCATCTCTCCTTTCTCATCCTTAAGAAGCCCGGCCAGGTCAGAGACGAGGTAGTTTGAAGCGGTTTTTGCGAGATTTTTATCAGAAAGAAAACGAACCACAGCCTCAAAAAAGCTCCCCATTAAGCGATTCTGGACGAAAAATTCAATATCTTCTGGTTTGATGCCAAATTCGCTTTCGTAACGAACTCTCTTCGCAGAAGGTAGCTCGCCAAGCTCTTTGTTAAGAATTTCAGCTTTAAATTCAGCGATTTCACTTATTGTAAGCTTGGGAAGATCTGGATCTGGGAAATAGCGGTAATCATGGGAGTCTTCTTTCTTCCTTTGCGAGAAGGTCGTGCCCTTATTTTCATCAAAACCACGCGTCTCCTGCTCAATTTTTTCACCGTTTTCGAGCAATTCGATATGTCGTTTGACCTCGTATTCAATAGCCCGCTCGACTGATTTGAAAGAATTGAGGTTTTTAACCTCGACTTTTGTCCCAAGGTTCGACCTTGGATCGGAAGAAAGGTCGAACCTTTGGACAGAAATGTTTGCCTCAACGCGCATTTCGCCCTTTTCCATGTTTGCCTCTGCAATACCCAAATAGCGAAGCAGAAGCTGTAATTCGCGGGCAAAATCACCCGCCTCTTTGGCACTATGAAGAACGGGCTCGGTGACCAATTCCATGAGGGGTACCCCTGCACGATTAAAATTAACGAGGCTGTAATCGCCCATTTCGTGCTCGGAAGTGGCCGTGTCTTCTTCTAAATGTATGCGAGTGAGTGCCACGCCACCTAAAAAACCGCCAGAAACAAGCGGGTGGGCGTACTGACTTATCTGATACCCCTTAGGAATATCAGGGTAAAAATAGTTTTTCCGGTCAAATTCGCTAAAATCAGCCAGTTTGCCTCCTACAGCGAGACCGATTTTAAGCACATGCTTAACCGCTTCCTTGTTAATGACAGGAAGTGTCCCGGGATGTCCCATGCAAATCGGGCACACGTTGACGTTCGGCCGCTCCTCGTCCGCGTCGTTCTTTGAATTGCAGAACATTTTGGTCTGCGTTTTAAGCTCTGCGTGAATTTCGAGGCCAATTGTGGGGGTATAGTCTTCTTTCGACATAACGCTACCAGTATATATTAAGAATTGGAGAAAGGAAAAAGACACACCTAAGCCCCGAGGTCGAACCTTGGATCTGAAGAAAGGTTCGACCTCGGGGCTTCTCGATAATGATGCCTATTCTTCCTTGAGAATCTTTACCAACGAATCACTCAATTTCTTGATGAGCTCCGCATCAGTCGAAGAAGTCACAAGCACCTTCTTATTCAACTTCTCCGCTTTCTTTTTGGCAGAAGTAATGGCGGCTTTGTCAAAAAGGTCTGCTTTGGTCAGCAAGATGATTTCTTTTTTAGCGGCCAGCTCGGCATCATACTTTTTAAGCTCATCGCGGATAGTCTTGTATGCTCCGGCAATATCCGCTTCTTCGAGCGAAATACAGTGGAGGAGTATCTTGGTTCGGCGGATATGCCGGAGAAATTTGTGTCCCAAACCTCTCCCCTCCGACGCCCCCTCGATAAGACCGGGAATATCGGCAAGCACAAAACCAAAGAGCGCGCCTAAATTCGGTTCAAGTGTCGTGAACTTATAACTACCGACTTTGGCCGAGGCGTTGGTAAGTGCATTTAATAGAGAAGATTTTCCAGCATTCGGAAGTCCGATAAGGCCAGCGTCGGCGATAAGTTCGAGTTCAATTTGAAAATCAGCGCCTTCGCCCTTCTCACCCTGTGTAAATTCCTTTGGTCGAACATTGACCGATGATTTAAAAAACTTGTTTCCTAAACCGCCGCGACCGCCGGAGAGGAGGAGCACTTTTTCGCCATCTTTCAAAAGCTCAACCTTTCGACGAGTGGCCAGGTTGGTGATAACGGAACCAAGCGGAAAAGGAATGACCAAATCCTCGCCATTTTTGCCATGCCGACCGTTTTTCTCGCCGTCACCGCCTCGCTCTGCCTTGAAAACTTTGACTGTTCTGTATCTCGCCAAAATGCCGACATCACGAATAGCTTCGCCGTAAATATCGCCGCCCTTGCCCGCGTTGCCGCCTGATGGGCCGCCATACTCCTTTCCTTTTTCGTGAAGCCAGCGCACCACGCCATTGCCACCATGTCCCGCTTCTATACGTAATTTGATTTCGTCGACGAAAGCCATTTATTTAAATAAACAATAACCAAGATACAATAACCAAATAAACCCCAATAATCAAACCCTAAAAACAAAAAGTGGCCTATTTGGTTATTGTGTCTTGGTGTTTGGAATTTCGCATTAGCTAATTAAAGCTTCCTTGGCTAATGCGAGTGCTCCTTCCTTTGATTTTGCCACCGCAAGAAAAAGTTTGTTGTGGCAAAATATGGCATCGGGGACACCGGAGACCTCTGCGAGAGCACTGTCGCGAAGTCCTGCCCAAACCGCCGGAAAACTTTTTCTATTTTCAAAACTATTCAAAGATTTTCTGACCGCCACCGCTCCCCATGTCCCATTGGTCGCATTTGGATAAATAACAAAAAGTGGCTCGGGAAATTGAATGAGCACCTCTTTCCATGGATATTCGTGGTCTAAAACAATGATTCTTTTGTTAGTCGCAGTCGTATAAGTTGCAAGCACAAACTGCCAAGCTTCCTTCTTAGCTCGAGCTTTAGTTATCTCCCTCTCTAAAATAGTCTTGGCTATTTCTACCACCTTAGGGAAAATAATATCTTCTTCTCTTTGCTCTTTCCATGTCGGATTAAAAACAAAAATGGCATCGTCTATGGTGTACGAAAAAATGTTCGGGGTAATCTCCTTACTCGAAACAACATAACCATTATCAGAAGCGTCGATAGGTTGGACTAACTTCTCATCGATCATACGAGCAACACCAGAATCCCCAACTAGTTTTTCACCAAAATGTTTCCAAATTAAACCGAAGGAAGCGTACGGGATTCCATTTTGGCGCTCGCCCGCGCCGCCAGTTTGATGGTGATCAAAACGATTTCTCTTCTCGTCGTATTCTCCACCGACATCAAGTACGATGTCACCGGTCTTGACAAGTTTTGGATCGCGAGTGCGAACAACCTCAATATTTCCTTTGAACAAAAGTGACAATGCGGCAACGGAAAAAACATCGTCCGGATGGAAACTGCCATTATGTGTTACTATTTTTGTCTTTTCCATGAGATATCCAACTGCTCCAAAACTAGACTGACTTTGGAACTCCCCCACCGATTATGGCTGGAAAAAGTTCGAGCATGGTGAGAAAAACGCTCAAAATGACAGGGCCGGCCAAGAAACCGACCGGGCCGAAGAAACTCAAGCCCCCAAGCACCGAGAGCAAAATAAGAAGCGGGTGAATCTTGATGCCGCGCTTGATAAAAATCGGACCAAGAAAATTATCAATGAGACCGACAGCAACAACTCCCCAGACCAAAAGCCCGATCGCGTGCGTTGTGTCACCAGTAAAGAAAAGATACAAAATTGCTGGAATGAGGACGAGTGCTGTGCCAACTGCGGGAATAAGTGCAGCAACTGCAGCCATCGCCCCCCAGACGAATGGACTGGGTACTCCAAAAAGCGCGAAGCCAAGACCAGTTAACATTCCTTGGATAAGGGCCACGGAAAGCGAGCCGCGCACCACCGAATTAACAGCGAGACGCACTTTTGTCCAAATCTGTTTATCATAGGTGTCCGAAAGCGGACTGGCCGCGTAGAGCTTCTCCTTGAAATGAGCACCGTCTTTGAAAAAGAAAAACAGGGCAAAAAGCGTGATCACAAGCTGAATCAAAACGCCAAAGAATTTTGAAAAGAATGAGCTTAAATTGCTCAAGACCGAACCAAGCGCCCCATTCACGTACTCCTCAATATTAACTGACGCCGCAGGAATGTAACGAGTAATAATCTCCTCAAGTGAAGCAAAAGCGCGCGGAATAACGCCCGATTCAATTTGCCCGTTTTGTAATCTGCCATACAAATCAAGTGCATCTTCAAAAAGAAAATAACCGAAAAAAATAAACGGAAAGAAGATAATGACAAGAATGGAAACGATGGTCAAAAACGCCGCAATTGATTTTTTACCGAAGCAAAATCGAGAAAAGAAATGATAGACCGGCTCAAAAACAATGTAAAACACTAACGCAAAAAAGATGGCCGCGAGGTATGGTTGAAAAATAAAATACAGCAGGACAAGCACAATCCCCGTCAAAATGAGAAAAAAGGTCAGTTCAGTGCGGTGATTAATCATACCATCTATTATACATGAACCCATCTCAAAATAAACCAACAAAAACATGAGAGGATTTGGCTATCAAACAACAGAATTTCGGTCAAAAACAGAGTTTCGTCAGTCGCTCGTACTTATAGTACGTCTCCTTCCTCATCCTCTGTTTTTACCTCGAAACTCTCTTGTTTGTTTTAGCCATTTATTTTGAGATGAGTTCATGACTGTTGCGCTCCAGCAATTATTTATTCCTTACATAATAGAAATGGAAACCAAACCTTCCAAAAAAGGCAAAGTGTGGTATAAAACACAATCCCCTGTTTTGGGAGGCTTGTGCACATTTTATACACAACTTCTCCACGAGCTTATGAACGATTAGCGTTTGACAATAATAATTCAAAGACTATAGTTAACATCAAGTTTATTTCTCTACGAGAAGATCCTTATAAAAAATAAAACAAACGAGTCTCCCTATTATTGTACCCTTGGGTACAAAATGACGACTCAAAAATTTGTAAAAATGTGATCTATTCTCTGACGAGAAATGGACTGCCGAGAAAGAAGAGAGCCTGTGTTTCGACACAGGCTTTCTTCGTTACTCTCTTCGTTAATTATTGCGCAACAAAAAATCGGAAAATCTCTTCAAGCTATTGTCCCAAGTGATGATGTTTTTTCTCCTCTTTCTGAATAGCCTCTAAAGTGCCCTCAATCTTATTAAGTTCTTTTTTAACTTCGCCGAGCGTAATTTTTTCCTCTTTTATTTCTCCTTCGGTTTTCTCAATAAGTTTTTTGTCGCGGTTCAAACCCGAGAGGATGATGCGATCTCCCACGAAAAATGAGACGAACAAACCCGTCGCCAAAAGAATGAGAACACTAAGAACAATCGAAATCGGACCGTTTAAAAATGGAATGAGATCGGCTGTGTGCCACACCCCACGCCAAAAAAGAATGATGGCCACACCGCCAATAAAACTGTAAACAATCGGGTGACGGCTCAAAACGCCACGGACATTATCTTCGAATTTATCAAAAAATTTAAAAACTTTTTTAATAATCATTGACTCATTCTACTCTAAAATAGAACAGTAATCTAGCGAAATCTTAGAGCTTTGGGACCACCTGAACCGACTTCTCGACAATCCTCTCCGTTCCGCTCGACGTATCAAAAAGAAACCGGTTGACAGTCTTCTTGCCTTCAATAAAAAGTGGCAACCAATGTCGATCGTCCGGCCACATAGTCTCGTAAGGGATATCATCGAAATCAAACCAACGCGGCGCCATTTCCTCCGTTTCCGTCGGCGTGCCGGAAAATGCCAAAATCTTAAACACATGAACTTCTAGCAGGACAGGATCGCCGACAAATTCAAATTCGTGAAGCGCGTATTTCTCCATCTTTTCAATTTCAATACAACCTTCTTCCTTCGTCTCCCGAATAGCACTTTTCTCTATGGTCTCCCCTTCTTCAACCTTGCCGCCAAAACCATTCCATCTCCCCGATCCGAAGCCGCGCTTTTTCAGAGCAAGTAAAATCTTGCCGTCGGAAAGTGCGATACATAGTGTCAATACTTTTCGTTTTTTCTCACTCATGATTCTTCGAGAATAATTCTTCTATCAAACTTACCTCGGGTTTTGGCCTTTTCATTTTTGATTTTGATAATATCTTTACGATTCCATCCTTTGAAAGAAATAATCGCGTCAATAACTTCCATAATATCGGCAAGCTCTTCTTCTGTTGGATTGTAAACAAATTCCCCTGCCTCCTCTTTCAGCTTCTCAAGGAGTTTTGAAAAATATTACTTCTCGGAAGCAACATGCGTGCTGTGCGCTATTCCTTTAGCCTTAAAAATATCTCCGATGTTGTCTCGAACCAATTTGTTGTATTTCATGATCTCCAAACATGCTCAAAGACACCTTTTTTTGAAAGCTCTTTCAGGTAAAAATCCATGTCTTCGACCCGCTCAAACTCCTTTTCTGTACACCACCTATACATATCGTTTTCTTCAGTATCAAGTACAACCTCTCCTCTACTTTTCCCTACGTACGTCAGGCGGACAATGTGATGATTGGCCTTCCGAAAAATATCCTGCGCGGCAAGCAGTTTCGGTTCACCAACAAGTTCCAATCCCGTTTCTTCTTTAATTTCCCTTTGGAGATTTTCCAAAAGGCCTGTCCCCGGCTCAATCCTGCCGCCGACAATATCGAACCTGCCTGAAATATCCGGATACTTGGAAAGGGAGCGCCGCAAAAGCAAACACTTTCCTTCACTATTTATGAGAAGAATTTTTACCCCAACTTGAAGTACTACAGGAGTTGTTTTTACCGAATCCATTGCTTAAGCGTATCAAACCGAAAAGCAAATTGCGAATTCGAAAATCACATGGTAAGGTAGGAAGAGAAAAGAGCGATTGGAATCGCTTTTTGTTTTTCACATCAACCATAGACCGACGGTAAACGTATGAAAAATCCTCATATTCTCATTGTGGATTTTGGATCTCAACTCTCCAAAGTCATCGTACGAGCTCTCCAGGAACTCGGACATCGCTCGGCGCTTCTCTCTCCTAAAAAAGCGGAAGCGTACCTCAAAGAAAACCGCGTTGAAGCGATCATCCTCTCGGGCGGAGATCGGAGCGTCAATGAAAAGGGCGCGCCCACCATATCAAAGAAAGTTTTCAGTATGGGAATCCCGATACTGGGAATTTGCTACGGACACCAGCTCATCGCAAAAATACTCGGTGGAAAAGTGGGACAAACCAGCGCCGGAGCGAACTACGGGCCGACACAAGTCTCAATTAGAGGACGCTTTTCTTTTTTCGATAACCTCCCGGGACAAAATAAAGTCTGGGCGAGCCATCGAGAGAGTGTCACAGAAATCCCCTTAGGTTTTGATCTTACAGCCTGCTATTCCAAAACCGGCACCATCGCGGCTATTGAAAATAGAGATAAGCAAATCTGGGGTGTGCAATTTCATCCCGAATCACCCGAGACGGATTCTGGTAAATTAATGCTCCAAAATTTTGTCCAAAAGATCGCCGGTTGCGAAAAAGATTGGCAACCCAGAAATATGATCGAGGAACTTCAAGAAGAACTTCGGGATTCGACGAAGGGTGAACCAACGCTTATTGCTTTAAGCGGCGGCGTTGACTCAACCACACTCTGCTCTCTAGCCGCGCCAGTTTTAGGTCAGAGCCTTAAAGTGGTCTGCCAAGATGGAGGACAACTCCGGCATAACGAACCTCTTGAGATTCGGCGAAATGCCAGAGTGGCGGGAGTCCGTGTCTTCATTCAAAATCGCAAAGCAGAGTTTGCAGCGCTATGGGAATTCCAGATCAAAAAGAAAAGCCTTTACAGCGCGGAAATAAAACGGTTGCTTTTCCAAGGGGAATATGAGAAAGGTCTCGGCGCGGAAGCAAAGCGTTTCGGGTCACGAATTCTCGCTCAAGGCTCGCTCGCGCCAGATTTCATCGAAACTACTGGCGCCGGATCGCACATAAAGAGTCATCACAATATCGGGGTGACCGTTCCGGGTTGTAAAAGTATCCACCCTTTCCGGCACCTCTTCAAACATGAGGTGCGGTCGCTGGCTAAAGAACTCGGTCTGCCAGAAGCTGTCGTGAGCAGACAACCATTCCCGGGTCCTGGTCTCTTCATTCGCATTATTGGCATGTGGCCAACGACGAGACATCTCCAAACCGTCCGCCTTGCTGACCATATAGTAACGGAAATCCTAAGACGAAGAGGTTTATATGACGGCATTTCCCAGCTCGTGGTCGGCCTTGGTGGCGTACTCACTACCGGAGTGAAAGGAGATGAGGGGGTATACAACTACCCCATAATCGTCCGTGCCGTCAAAACGGTGGACTACATGACCGCGGAAGGTATTGAGCTACCGCCGGAAGCAAGACAAGAAATCACCTCGGCATTAACTGCACGGGGGCACATCTGTCGAGTCTGGTTTGATGAAACACCAAAACCACCTGGGACGGTTGAGGAAGAATAATTCTAGAAAGGAACTGTTACAAACGCGCGACTACCTTGGTAGCCACGCGTTTTCTTTTTTACAAAAAATTCGACCATGGAATACCCGTATCTGATGCCATGGCATCAGATACGGGTATGCAAACCTAAAAGAAAAAGACTAAAAAATGAAACGCGGTGATTTAAGGTGATTTAAAAAGACTAATGGAATAATAAGATTGCTATAGCAATCTTATTATTCCATTAGGATATGTAGAACAAAGATTTTTTGTAGTTTTCTAAAATTTTCGCGCTCGGAAAGAAAAGTGGCGAAGGAAACTCATTGAGCGGAAACCATTTCCATTCAACAATTTCATCTGGTTCCATAACCTTAGGCTCTCCTTCAAAATTGTCTGAAAAAAGACCGATGGTCACAAAATGAGCGTCGTTGGTTTTGTCATTGTTGACGCAAATAACTTTTGCGTCTTTAAGTTGCATCCCCGTTTCTTCGTGAACCTCACGTTTTGCACCTTCTTCGAACGATTCCCCAAACTCAAGCTTTCCTCCTGGCATCGTCCATGTCCCCTCTCCACTTAATTCAGAATCGGCTTTTTCGGGGTCAGCATGCCTCCGCCCAAGGAGAATTTTATTTCCTTTCATCATCATAACCCCAAAACCTACTCCGACTTTTTTATTTGGCATAGTAATTATTAACGACTTGCGATGTCGTTAGTTACCTTTCAAGATTTCTGGGATTCGCGAACGTGGAATCTTCCGCACTTTTACCGTCTTTTGACCTGCCAAACAAGCCTTAACTAAACGGTGCAGTCCATCAAGGATGAGCCACTTCCCTTTGTTTTCCATAATATCGATTGGGTATTGCAAGTCAGCCTTTTGAACCTTATCGAAATGAGCAGAGTGTATATCAGGCTGTTTCACCACTTCATTTGGCGTCAAATTGTAATCATCGGTATCTTCTATTTCCCAAAATGGTATTTCAAAATGCCACATGAGCTCACCTATACCCATATCTATGACGGGTTCATTGAGTCTCCAGACTTTTTGTGAATCCCAGTCAAAATCAAACCCAACTTCTTTGATTATTTTTGGTAATTCTTTCTTCATAATTTCCTACTGCCCATGACACTTTTTGTATTTCTTGCCACTTCCACAAAAACAAGGATCGTTTCGGCCGGGTTCTTTTTGGCCAAGAGGTAGAGCTGAAGAGGGATTTTTTGGCGAATGGGCAGAGCTCGTCGAAGCGATTATGAGCTTGGCTTTTTTGTGGACGTCTTCGAGCTCTTTGGCTTCTTTGGCAAACGCGCCCGTCATGAGATTTGGTATCATGGTCAAAATTTCATGGGCGATTGAAGCTTGCATTTCTTTGAAAAGCCGAAGCCCCTCTCTCTTGTATTCAACCAACGGATCGCGTTGACCATAGGCGCGCAGATTCACCGAACCACGAAGATATTCCATCATCTCCAAATGATCCACCCAAAACATATCGATCGTCTGTAAAATAAGTCGGCGGACAACGCCGTAAAAATCCTCGCCCATGTCAGCTTTTTTCTTTTCGATGGCACTTCGTGCTTCCGCATCATTTTCAAGAATCGTTTCGAGGTATGCGTCAACTTCCGGCTTGCCGCCATTTACAATATTCCGCCGTCTTTCATAGACAATACGGCGCTGATGGTTCATGACATCGTCGTATTCGAGCACGTGTTTTCGCGAATCAAAATGTAGGCCTTCGATCTTTGTTTGAGCGGTTTCAAGTGAGCGAGTAATGAGTCGATTTTCGATCGCCTCATCTTCCTTAATGCCCATTCTGCCCATCATCTTTTTTATAATGTCCTTGGCAAAAATACGCATGAGCGAATCTTCGAGCGACACAAAAAATTGCGTCTCGCCTCTGTCTCCCTGGCGGCCGGAACGGCCGCGAAGCTGGTTATCAATACGCCGCGCCTCATGCCGCTCGGTGCCAAGCACGAAAAGGCCGCCGACATTTTTGACTGCTTCGTATTCTTCTTTGGTCGCCGGATTGCCTCCAAGTTTAATATCAACGCCTCGGCCAGCCATGTTGGTAGCAATAGTGACAGCGCCCTTCTTCCCCGCTTGCGCGATGATCTCGCCCTCACGTTCGTGGTTTTTAGCGTTTAGAACTTCATGCTTCACGCCCTCACTCCCAAGATAGGCCGAGAGCACTTCATTTTTTTCAATCGAAACCGTACCGATGAGCACCGGCTGACCTTTGGAATTCAATTCTTTGACTCTTTTGGCTACTGCCTTGAATTTGCCGGCCTCGCTTTGTAAAATAAGATCGCCGTGATCCTTCCTCTGTGATTGTTTATTAGTCGGCACTGCAATCGTATCAAGGCGATAGACTTTGAAAAATTCTTCCTTGGACGTGAGCGCCGTGCCCGTCATACCGGAGAGTTTTTTGTAGAGACGAAAATAATTCTGAAACGTGATGGACGCAAAGGTGCGGGATTCTTTCTGAACCGGCACGCCTTCTTTGGCTTCAATGGCCTGATGAAGCCCTTCAGACCAACGGCGGCCCGGCTGGAGGCGGCCGGTAAATTCATCGACGATAACAACCTGCCCGTCGCGGACAACATATTCTTTGTCGCGTTTGTAGAGTGATTTGGCGCGAACGGCGGTTTCAAGGTGATGGACTGATTTAATACCTCGATCAGTATAAATATTTTCAATACCAAGTTTCTGCTCCGCCTTGGTGATACCTTCGGGCGTTAAAATCACATTTTTGAATTTCTCGTCCACCGTATATTCCTTGTTTTCTTCAAAATCACGGACAATGCCGGCAAACGTGGCATACAAATTTTCGGAGTCGGTAGTCGGCGCGGAGATGATGAGTGGCGTTCTCGCTTCGTCAATCAAAATGGAATCAATCTCGTCGACAACCGCGTAGTTGTAGCCTCTTTGGCGTAAGTTTTTTGGTTCATACTCAAGGTTGTCGCGAAGATAATCGAAACCAAATTCGTTGTTGGTGCCGTACGTGATATCCGCGGCGTAGGCCTCACGGCGCGATGCCGGTCGCAAGAATTGATAGACCACGCGGAACGAACCGACGATGTCGCGTTCGGTGTCGAGTTCAGTGTGTTTTGAATCATAAAGATAAGAACCATCACTTGTGATAACTCCAACGGAGAGACCGAGCGCGTCGTAGACTTGCCCCATCCAGACCGCGTCGCGACGAGAAAGATAGTCGTTGACCGTCACGACATGAACCCCCAGTCCAGAAAGCGCATTCAGATACGTCGGAAGAGTTGCTACCAAGGTCTTTCCTTCACCAGTTCGCATTTCAGCAATCTTGCCTTGATGCAAGATTGCGCCACCTATAAGCTGGACGTCAAAATGCCGTTCACCAAGAGTTCGTTTTGAAGCCTCGCGAACAGCGGCAAACGCCTCGGGCAAAATGTCCTCGGGTGGTTCACCCTTGCCTAGACGCTCTTTAAATGCGAGTGTTTTGGCTTTAAGTGCTTCCGAAGATAGGTCTTTGACCACTGATTCAAGCCCATTGATTTTTTCGACAAGTGGCAGAAATTTCTTGACTGCTTGATCGTTTCCACCTCCAAAAAGCGCGCCTAAAAATGACATAGTGGGGGTATAGTAGCACAGAAAAGAGAGATCTAGAAATTAGGAAACAAATAGAAATTGTTAAAAATCGTTTGTGAAAAATCTTAATTCTACCTTTTATAAAAGATGAACTGCGACTATTGGAAGGAACGCAAAACCTCAAACATTCCTTTTCCAAAATGCGAAAAGTTCAAAAATTACCCCCCCCCATCCTCTTACTACTTTCCACAACCCTCATATTTAGCAAATACCAGCGATAGCAAATATATGCTAAATCAACAAAAAATGGGATGTTTTTGAACAGATTATTTCAATGAATACTTTAATCCTGAATCTTTATTCTACCCACTGCACTTCCGGCTCAATCATGATGCCGGTTTTTTCTTTGACGAGAGCTTGGAGTTTGGAGGCAAGTTCTTTGACTTCCTCGGCGCTCGCTCCCCCTTCGTTCACCAAAACTAAAGCCTGATTTTTATAGACGGTGGCTTTGCCGACATGAAAACCTTTGGCATTACACACGTTATCCAAAATCCAGGCAAGCGAAAGTTTAACAGCTCCCTTGCTCCACGGATATGAAAGCAGTTCCGGATACAATTTTCGGAGCGCCACGAAACTGCGTTTGGTCACAATGGGATTCTTGAAAAATGAACCGGCCGTCCCAATCACACGCCAGTCTGGCAATTTAGCGCAGCGGATTTCAACGACAGCTTGTCTGACTTCGGCAAGAGTCGGCGCATCAACCTTTTTTTTAGAAAAGTAGGCTTCGAGATCGCGGTATGAAATATTTACTTTGCCATTACTTTTAAGTTCAAAACCAACTTTAGTTACAATAAGTTGTTTACCCTTTTCCCCCTTAAAAATACTGTCTCGATATGAAAACTGACAACCTTTATTTTTCAACACTCTTGTCTCTCCACTCTCAATATCAAAAACTTCTACAAAAGAAATAGTACCTTTGACTTCAACCCCGTACGCGCCGATGTTTTGGACTGGCGCCGCGCCAACCGAGCCGGGAATGTGTGAAAGATTTTCGATGCCGTGAAGTCCTTTCTCAACCGCGAGTCCGACAAGATAATCCCACTCCTCGCCCGCGCCAGCAACCACTTCCACTACCCCACTTTTTTTGGGGACAAATTCAATGCCGAGTATATCCATTTTTATAACTAACCCGGCGAAACCTTCGTCCGAAATCAAAACGTTGGAACCGCCGCCCAAAATAAAAATGGGTACTTTTTCTTTCTTGGCAAAAACAACCGCCTCCTCCAATTCAGCGACACTTCCAGCACGCGAAAAATAGCGGGCTTTCCCGCCAATACCAAAAGTGGTCAGTGGTTTTAAACTAATATGCTCTTCAATTTTCATTAGAATACAAACAAGTTCTAACCGCCCCTCCACGGAGAACGGGTGCTAGCTCCTAAAACTAATGTCTTATGTGAGTGCAAACCGTTCCCCGTGGAGAGGTATTTTGCATCCTGAAGTATATCAAGAAAGAGGTTATAAAAAAAGAAAAGCCCACAGTTGTGTTTGCGGGCTTTCGAGGTGGCTGATGAAACAGTTACCAGTTGACGGCAAAGGATGCGATAAAGCATACCAAGCCGATTGTTCCGAATAGCAGACCAAGAAACAAGCTTGGCCGGTCTGATTTTTTTAGCATAGTTCTCATAGTGCGAATCCTTCCAAAAATTATCCTACTATTAAAAAATAGTGAGGTCAACTACTTGTATCCGTCCATGTACTGCGTGGCGGTCGGGTCGCCAAGTCCCACAAATGGGTACGCAAAACCCCGCCGAGGCGGGGCCTTACGCAGACATTCGTTTGGCTAACAATTTTGTTAGCACTCACATTACAGAGGTTAGCATGGAGCTCCTTATTTGTCAAGGAAAACCTGTGGACAAAAACAACAAACACAACATACACTTAATTTACGTCGCGGTAAATTAAGTGTATGTTGTTTATTATTTATTATATTAAATTGTGACAGGATAAAATGGCAAATAGAAAAGTCCCATCTGCCGGAGCAAACGAGACTTGTGTGGAAACTGAAACTGCTACTTTCCCGCCTCAACGAGACGGGCTTCGAGGACGTTCTCGAGCGTTTCGGCCATGAGCCGAACGGCGGTACCGCGCGGCGGTGGCTGTGGGAACATCTTGGCCTGCAAGGCCTGCTGGTTAGCAAGGTTAGCAAACTGGCCGTTTTTGACCTGTTCGATCGCATTGACAAACTCCCGGGCGTTGTACACAGCGAGGGCGAGACCTCGCTCGCATAATATTGGAAGGTTAATACCCTCCTTGTCGCGCTGAAACGCAACCACTGAAGGGGTGCGAATCCAAAGTGCCGGTTTTCGGAGAAACATGACACGATCGACAGTTGTTGACAGAATATTTCCAAAAACGTCCGCCGCAGGAATGAGGTCTTCCGCACGAATGCCCGCGCTCTTCGGCACCACCACAGCACCGAAGCCATCGTAATTAGATACATCATTCTGGTCCCCTGGATGTTGTCCGAAAACGACTGTAAACTCGGGCCGCGAGGAGAGCGCGAAGGCTTCCTTGACGAGACCGAGAACCTCCAGACAAATGTCGAGAGTTTTCGTGCCCGGCACGAAGACCATTGAAGCAGCCTGAGAGATACCCAACCGAGCCCGAATCTGCTCGGGTGGGATGTTGACCGCCGCCGCGTCTTCGTTTTTTGGGTGGTTGGTCACAACGACCGCCGCATGCGGACACGTCTTCTGTGCCAGCTCCACGTCGTCTTCGAACTGAATGAAAACAAATGACGCGCGATCCCGAACTGGCGTAAACCAGTCGCGCCCAGCGATGACGCCGGACTTATCAGCGAATAAGCCGAAGGGTTTCCCAAGTGTATTAGCCTGAGTCACTGCCACAAGCTCGCCTGCCGCCAATTCGGGCGACGAGGCCATACCGACGAGAACGATGTCGGCCCATTCGACATCATCCTTAATTTTCTGAACTGTCTCCGAGACTGGTGGCATGGTCGAGGCGTAAAGCTCGACTGTATCCCCTGCTTCTATGAGGCTCTTCTTCAACGCCTCAAACGCCAATGTGGTATTTAACATCCCAGACACCATGAGTACTTTCTTCATTTTTCCTTATTGTAGCACGCGTTTCCGTTGCAAAAAACGCGGTTTTTTCTGTTTTTACCAAGGGTTTCCTCGCGGAATCCCCTAGTTGCAATCTAGACAATATCCTAACTGATTAAGTGCAAAATGTCAAGGGTTCTGGTGCAAAGCACCTGGTAATTTTCAATTTTGCAATTTTCAATCAATTTACAATTTCCCAATGTCCAAAAATTTAGACATCGAGAATTCATTGAAAATTTAAAATTATAAAAATTGAAAATTTTTTCCCTAGGGGTTACGCCCCGCTTTAATCTCCCTAATATAATACTCCCCTTGTTCTTTAAAAGATGGTCGGAGCATTATGGCTTTCTCCACCGCTTTGACAGCGTTTGTCCGTTCACCTAATTTAAGATACGTCGCTGCCAGTGAAATCTGGAGTTCAGGATCATCTGGATTGCCTTTTTCCCTTTCTTTCAAAAGGGCGAGAACTGTCCCGTATTGATCGAGATCGGAATACGCGCGAATAAAAACGTCTTCGTAAACCAACTCTCGCCCGTACATTTCTTTGGTAAGTTTCTTCACCAAATCCGTCTCCTTGTTATAAATAAGCGCGGCGACATACAACACCTTCGCCTGCCAGAAATTCGTATCTAGCTCATAAGCTTTTTTGAAAATATCGAGCGCCTCTTTGTATTTTTTTTGATTAATATAACTTGAGCCAACTTCAAACATAATGCTTTGCTTATTTGGCGAAAGTTCGAGCCCCTTACTAAGATACAGGAGGGCTTCGTCATACGCGCCCACGCGGTTCAAAAAACTGCCAAAAAAAACGTAGTATCGAGCGTCATTTGGAGTCTCTTTAAGTTGCTTCGTCATTTCACTTCGCACAAGATCGTAAAAAGACTGTTTGAGAGAAATATCAACATTTGAAGAAATCACCTGGTTGGCGGCTTGCGTTATCTGCTCTCTAATCTCGCTCCTGCCAAAAAAACTATTATAGGAAAGCGCCTTATTGAAGTAACGTAAATTTTCCGCCGGCCCGCCTTTGTCGGCGCCATATTGGCCAAAAGCCTTAATGAGCGTATGCCCCGCGAGGATAGGTTTGATGCTCGCGAAGTAAATAATAAAAACAAACGAAACAACAATGATCGGGATAATAAGACGATTTTGTAAACCCTCGTCAATATTGAGGCGCTTCTCCCACTTGTCGGAAAGAGACGTACTATGCAAGGCGTGAAGATAGGCCAGCACCGAAACCATAATAATGTATGAACCGATGTTGTCGAAAACAAATAAGTTATGGACAAGATAGGCCGCGAAAAAACCAGTCAAAACCGCGCTTCGAGCTGGCGAAAAAGGAATGACTGTGCCCGGACGAAGAAGATCGTGCAACTTCTTTAGAAACCCCCTTTGAAACCACGGCGGCGATTTATGATGCCAAAGATAGTACAACGCCACGATAAAAATCGACACAAAGGATAGGAAGCCAAAAATACCTCCGGCCACCAGCCAATCAAAAACAATATTATGCGTGCGGTCAAACCACTGCTCTTGACCAAAGAGACTCGGCTTATAGTATTTGTTAAACACGTAATTGAAACTCTCCTGTCCCCAGCCGAAGAAAGGCTTTTCTTTGACACCTTGCCAGCCGATGTTCCAAATGGAAAATCGGGTTTGGAGATCGTCTAATTTAATAGTGGTCAGACGTTCAAGCGCCTTGCTTTTTCCGGCAAGCGGGGAAAAATGGAGCCCAACCAAAATGAGGCCGATGACGCATAGCGACCCGAGCGCATAGAAAGAAATTTTGCGAAGCGTCTTGTTTTCTTTTTCAAATAAGGCGACAAGAACCAACATGGTAAAAAGACCGACCCCGAGCGCGAGCACCGCCCCGCGGGTCGCGGTATTGTAGAGAATAAACAACTGAAACAGAATAATGGCGCCATAGATATACTGCTTGCGCCGGTTGAGTCTTTCTCCCAGAAGCAAGAACCCGGTTATAAAAATATGGAAAAGAAAATAAGCGCCGAGATACGAGGCGTTGCCAAAGGTGCTGTCGAGCCGAACGCCGCCTTGGTTGATAACCGCTTTACCCATAAGTTGGAGCACTCCGTAGCCGCCGACTAAAAGAGAAACGGCGACGGATGTCTGGAAAAAATACTTCCACAACTTCTCGGTTGAAAGCATCGTGCCCGAAACCACAAAATAGGCGAATAGATGGATAAGTGTCACCCAGCCTTCCATGCGCTCAAAATTTGACCAAAAACTCTTGAGAGCATTTGGACTTAAAATATCCGAGAGTGCGATAAGCGCGACAAAAAGAGCGAAAAATTTAAGAAGCAGAGAAATCCGCGGCCGATAGATGGTGCTTCGGATGGCGAGGATTAGCCAGAGCGCGGAAATAATTTCGACAATAATTCGAAAAGCAAAGCCCTTGCCCGTAATATAGGGGAAAAAGAGCGAGGAAGATATAACGAGCGGAATGAAAGGGATAAGGAAAATACCGCCCAAAATAATGTACCGAAGATATTTATTTAACTGCATGGCTAATAAAATATAGCATACTTTGGGAAAGTTCCCGATGTTTAGATATTTTTTATGGGGATGAGCGTTTTTCCGTGATTTTTATGCGCGGTCGAAAGCACGCTCATAACTCGAACACCGCTCTCAAGGGAAACCGGCGAATCGGCCGCTTTTATTTTGCCCGTTAAGATATCGTTAATATGTTTTACCTCTTGGAAAAAGTCATCCGGCCGTTTTTTGTCGAAAATAACTTCTTCGACTTTTTTGTCTTTTCCGGCATAGCGAACAATGTCTCCTCGCTCGTGGCCGTTGCAATGCCATTCGATAAACCCGTCCATTCCTTGAAGCCGCGCCCATTTTCGAGTCGGCGACGTAACAACGTCTTGAATAACTCGCCCGATTTTTCCTTTATCAGTCACGAAAGTGAATGCCGCGATAGCATCGTAATTGGCCTTGCCTTTTTTCACTACCTCATAAACATGCGACATCTTCTTCCATTCGCCCAAACCGGAGACAGAGGCTAAAAACTGCCAAAGGTGAAGCGCGTGGGAATGTTCGCCGGAAGCGCCACCACCTTTTTCGCTATAACCCAAATAAGAATCTTCAGGCCCAGAGAGCCAGGGGTGGGCTTTGAAAATGCCGCCCCAATGTTCTCGAAACTCAACGTCGAGCGTTTGAACCTCGCCAATCGCGCATGATCGAATAAGCTCGACGACAAAATTTATTGACTCCGCGATGGCGTGGTCATAACCCATAACAATAGTAACTTTGTTCTTTTTGGCCAACGCCAAAACTTTTTTAAGACCTTCGAGCTTTGGGCCGGAGAGCGGTTTTTCAAGTTGGATAACTCGCGGCTTTTCCTTGATTGCTTCAATCGCGATTGGCAGGCGAACGTGCGGCGGCGTGCCAATGAAAATGACATCGAAACCGCCCTTTGGCTCTGTGCCACTCTCGTAGAGCTTAATGGCTGGATCCCAGCCACCATAGCGAGAAGGATAAATTTCTTCCTTCATTCTCTTTAGCGCGTTTGGATCACGATCGACAACAATCACATCCCATCCAATCCGGCGCGATGCTTGCGCCAAATGATTCCCTATTGAGCCCGCACCAATAATTTTTACTTTCATATCGTCTCTAAAAATTCAGGTTATAGGATGCACTTTAATCAACTCCTCGGTCAAAGTAAAGTCAATAAGCGTGTCTATGTTGACGGACTCCCAATCTTCCATAATGTACCCCAAAATTTTTTCCCCTGTCATCGAACCTCTTTCAAGCACCGTCTCCGGCCAAAAAGCATTCATCGAACCGTTGTTCTGATAAACTCTTGGTAAAACTTGCCGCGGCGCGTTGTATGGCTCCTTCATACCCGTAAAACTTTCCGGCAAGAAAGGTTGGATGTATGATCCTTCAACTCTCCACATTTTATGAGGATGTTTCGCCGCTTTGGACACAGCCCGAACGGAGTGAGCGCCTTCTTTCCCCGCTTTCATAAGAAGTTCAATACCTTCTTGTATGCGATGGGCACGTCGAAGCGGCGCCGTGGCACGGAGATCAACTACCATATCCGGTAAATCACCGATCTTTTTAAGTTCATTCAAATGGTGCGTGAAAACAGGCAAATCTTCGGTCAAATCTTCAGCCAACTCTTTCGGACGCATAAAAACATCCGCGCCATATTCTTTTGAAACTCGAGCAATGTCCAAATCGTCGGTATTCACAATAACCCGCGAAATATGGGGCACCTTTTTTGCCTCGAGAATGGTATGGGCGATAAGCGGCTTATCGCCGAGCATTTTGACATTTTTGCCCGGGACTCCTTTCGAACCACCCCTCGCGATTATAATGGCGTAAATTTTCATGGAAAAAATTGTATCAGAAATTTTTACTTTATACAAAGAAACCCCTGCATGATGTTAAACATCTTGCAGGGGTCTAAAATTACACCGACCGCGAAGCCGCCAGAAATTGCAAACCTTTTTTCCGCACGAACTCCCATGTTTTTTCATCCATGAGCATAAGCGCAAAAAGATACAGCAGAAATCCGACAAGGTGACTCGTAGTAAATGTCTCGCCGAAGAAAAAGATTCCGACCACAACCGTCATAGTCAGGAACATACTGTTCACAAGAAGTTTTTTGAGAGAAATAAAAGCCCCTTCCTTGTACGCGTAAAGTGAGAACGACCACATAAAAAAGGTGACTGCTCCGGAGCAAAGAGACACCGCAGAAAGCAACCATAATGGTATCGTGAAGCGCGCCCATTCCGGAGAAAACACCATGATGAGAAGGGCTAGAGCAACTGTCGCTCCTCCACCCCACACATTTTTGGCGTAGGGATGAATTTCCTTAATGGATTGAACAATCCACTGGTTCAAGACGAGACCCGCCATATTGCCAAACGCGAGCCACACCCACAGTGGAAATTTCGCGGCTTCTCGAAAAGAAGGGAATCCTAAAATAGCGTAACCGGCATAAAGCCCAATGCTTATACCACACCACTGCCTCTTGGTAATTTTATGACCAAACCACAGACAATCAAGGAAAGCCCCGGGAACAATTGAGAGGGTAGTGATAAAAGTAATAACAATTATCGAACCGCCATACTGGAAGGCTTCGAGAGCGCAAATGTTGCAGAACACGGAGCTGATACCAAAAAGAATCGAACCGATTTTTCCCCGCCGGTCACTGGTTACAACTCCTCTTAATCTCCAAAGTCCAACCATTCCAATGAGAAATTGCGCAGACCCCATGAGCACAATTACGCTCATTACTCCCCCAAGCGTTGTGGTCGCGTCTCCAAGAACCTTCTGGAGAACACGGACAACCACTTTCGCACCGCCTTCAAGCGCCGTCCAGCGCGTCCAACGTTGCATAAGACTTTCTCTTTCTCTTTAATTTTTCAAACAACCTTCGAATACTGATAGTCCCGAAATTACGAAATATCAGAACCGAATTTCCCATCTGAATCCGAACACTTGTATAGTTTTGATATGAAAAAAAATCTAAAAAATTCTTACATCTTTCTAAAAGTGAGAGAAGCGAAATATTCATATTGAAGGAGAAAAATTATTCTTT
>Ga0209542_10005554_pt1 | contig 25070 bp, 24 predicted proteins | sample RifCSPhighO2_01_FD_184028 | JGI IMG/M metagenome (GOLD analysis project Ga0209542, IMG submission 184028) | Soil microbial communities from Rifle, Colorado - Rifle CSP2_plank highO2_0.1 (SPAdes) (version 2) | ecosystem: Environmental > Terrestrial > Deep subsurface > Rock core/Sediment ...
CAAGTTTTTGGAGCGGACGATGCCGCCGAGCGACAGCACCGCGATGTCGGTGTTGCCGCCGCCGATGTCAACCAGCATAGAGCCGACCGCCTCGCGTATCGGGAGCCTGATGCCGAGCGCCGCTGCAATCGGCTCTTCGACAATGTGCACCTCGCGCGCGCCGGCGTTCTGCGCGGCGTCTTTGACCGCGCGCATTTCCACGTTGGTGACGCCGCTGGGGACCCCGATGACGACGCGCGGCCCCAGCATCTTTTTTTGCAAGTGCTGCGCGCGGTTCATAAGGTAGGCGAGCATCTCCTCGGTCGCTTCAAAGTCCGAAACCACGCCGTCTATCAGCGGTTTTACCGCTACCAGGTGCGCCGGCGTGCGGCCGAGCATATCGCGCGCAGCTGTCCCGACCGCTACCACTTGGCCGGTCTTTGTGTTGACCGCCACCACCGACGGCTCGGTCACGACAATCCCCTTGCCGCGCAAGTAGACCAGCGTGTTTGCCGTGCCGAGGTCCACCCCGATGTCGTTGGATATCAGCGGAAGAAATTTATTTTTAAGCTGCCTAATCATTTATCAGTCAAATGGCCGACGAGTTCTGAGATACTGCGGTGTTCGGTGCGGCCACTGCTGCGCTCTATGCACTCAAACTTGCCTTCTGCAAGAGACTTTTGCGAGACAACGACGCGCAGCGGAATGCCGATAAGGTCGCTGTCGGCAAACTTCTCCCCCGCGCGCGCGTCGCGGTCGTCCCACAATACTTCAACGCCCGCTTCGATAAGCTCCCGGTACAACTCCTGCACCTCATTTTGCACTTCAACGTCATCGCCCAGCTGTACTAGATGCACCTCAAAAGGCGCGATAGCTTCAGGCCACACCAGGCCCTTACCGTCGGCGAGACACTCCACCGCCGTGCCCATCAGCCGCGCGGGGCCGATGCCGTAGGAACCCATCACCACCGGCACGCTTTCTCCCGCCTCATTTTTGTAAGTGAGACCAAGTGCCTCGGAAAAGCGCGTGCCGAGCGGAAAGATATTGCCTATCTCAATCGCCTTCTCTTCGCGCAAATCCTCTTTGCGCAGCCCGAGTTCCGAGAGCGTCGCGTCGTCGTACACCTCTTTGTTCACGCCTAGCTTGCGTCCTTCGTGTATATAAATAGTATCCTCTCCGGCCGGACACACCGTTTGGAACTCGTCGCTAAACTTGGAGAAGCTACCTCCGCTGGCGAACGTGCGGTAGGTATTGGAACCCAAGCCCACGCGGTCGAAAATTTTCAGGTATGCCGCGGCGCACTCCTCATAAAACTTCCGGAACTCTTCCTCATTGCGCGAGAACGAATACAAATCCTTCATGATAAATTCGCGCGAGCGCAGGATGCCCGACTTGGCGCGCAGTTCGTTGCGGAATTTGGTTTGGAATTGGTAGAGGTATTTGGGCAAATCTTTGTACGAGGCAATATGGTTGCGCATGAGCGCGGTCAGCGGCTCTTCGTGCGTGGTCGCGAGCCCGAGCTCCGAGCCGGACTTCAGCTGTGTTTTAAACCACACATCGATAGCCTTATCGTCCCAACGGCCGGACTTCTGCCACAGCACCGGGTCTTGGAGCGCAGTGAGCGAGAGCTCCTGCCCGCCGATAGCGTTCATCTCCTCCCTGATAATGCCTATTACTTTATTTAATACGCGGAGTCCCAGCGGCAAATAGGCGTACACGCCTGCCATTTCTTTGTGCACAAACCCCGCGCGGATAAGCAACTGCGCGTTCTTCGAAACCTCGTCGTGCGGCGCCTCGCGTCTGGTTTTTGTAAAAAGCTGTGATTGTCTCATATGAGAAGCATTGTAAAGGCAAAACAGCCTAATAACCATATACTTGACTTTTATTATTGAGTATGCTAATATGGGGAGTGGACAATGTCAGGGAGACAGCCATGAAAGTCGCATACATCATGCGTGGCCTCCCCGGCAGCGGGAAGACCACCATTGCCCGCGCAGTTGCGGGTAGTAATGGAGTAATCCACTCAACGGACGATTACTTCTACGTTGATGGCGAATACCGCTTCGTAGGAGAAAAAGTGAAAGAGTATCACGCGCTCAATCGGCAAGCATTTGCCGATAGTATCGCCCGCGGCAAAGAAATTGTCGTTTGCGACAACACCAACGTGAAAAATGCGCATTGGGAGCCCTATGCCAAGATCGCCCGGGAAGCCGGATACCTTGTCGCAGTGGTGACCATGCCCCACCCTACCCTTGAAGAAGCTCTCGCCCGAAATACCCATAACGCTCCCGCATGCGACATCCGTCACATGATGGACGAGTGGGAAAACTAACGTTCTTCGTCAATCAACTCGGTCCATACGGACCATTTTCCTGAAGGAGGAGAGAATGAACGCACAGGTACAGACCGCTCTCGTTGCGCAGGCCGCGACCGGTAGCCTCGACCTCGATAAGTTCAACACGGTGCTGGTGAAGTTCTTCTTTACCAACGACAAGCACGTGCCGCGCGGCATCCCAAACGTCGCCCGCAAAAACGACTTCGCCGTCGACTACAAGCATATGCGTGCGGCGAAGGAAGCCGGCGCCGATGACCTCGGTGCCGTCGGCCGCCACCGCGAAGGCCGCGTGGACACCGGCGAGCCGATAATCAAAGACCTTCATGGCGTGCAAGCGTCACTGTTGAAGGACCGCCTCATCAAGGCCGGTTTCGCCATCAAGAACCTGCACTGGTACAAGCAAGAACGAGCGAGCCGCATACCGAAGTTCGTCGTGGTGTGCGAGTTCGTCCGCGGAATTCAAACTGAGGAGCTTCCTCAAGACGTTATCGCGGCGCTCGACTTCCTGTCTTATTGCGCCCGGTGGACCTGCCACGTGTGGGACAACTCGCAGCTCGGCAAGCCGGCAACGATCAACTTCGTCGGCCGTCAGCCGGACGGCAAGGTCCAGTACTACCTCAGCCTGATCGAAAACACGATCACGGCAATCCCCGCCTAATCCGGCGGCAATAAAAAAGTTCCTGTTCTCCTTCAGCTCCCGGGCATCTTGCCCGGGAGTTTTTTATTATTCGCTAACCTTTTCTAATAGCCCCTCAAAAGCATTTTCTCCTTTAATACGAATTACAGAGGCAAAACGCTCGATCACAGGAGCAATGGGCAGGTCTCCAACAAGAGCCTTGGTATCAAGCCGCTCTCGTGAAATCTTTTCGGGGAGCTTGCCAGCAGTCAAATTAAAAAGGTGTGAGAGAAATGTTGTTGCATACTGCCCTTTGCCAAGCTCAAACTGCAGAAGAAGGCCTTTGTCTGTTACCTCCCCTTTGATAATTTTAGCGCGATCTTTGGTTTGGGCATCGCGCTTCTTGAGTAGTACCTGAAACGGGCGCAAGTTTTTAAATGGTGGAGGATAAAGTTCGTACTTTTGGAGAGTCGCGCGATATACGTCCCAGTCAGCCTTATCGTTACTTAAGAAAAAAGGCAAACGGTCGGGAGGCTCCTGATTGCGCTCGATATTGAAGGAGATTTTTTGATTGAAAAAGAGTGAGGCAAGCGCATACATCCATAAAGTAATCTGGTCCGGTATCGATGCCAGTGCCCCCGCGTAGTCCTCGGGATTTTTAAGCAGGTGGTCCACTACCTTGTTTTCATGCGCGAGCATAATTGGGTATGGCTCAAGTAACTTTTTAATTTCCGCCCATTGTCCGAACTTAGCTTCAATCTCGCCGCGCAATTTTTTAAAATATCCCAGTTCGCGCGTAGATGGCGCCGTCAGATGGTCAAACACCGCTTGGCGATAGTTGCCCAGCAAAATGTGATACGCCCATTCGTAGTTGCGCAGGCGCGGGGTACCGAATCGCTGTAAGTAAAAGAAATTATAAAATCCTTTCTCCTGCACCGCCTGAAGCGCCCGCGCCATTACCTCCGAGTTGTGGGGCTCGTCGAGCAACTCTTCAGTGCGCAGTAATATGGTAAATCGATTGCCCTTGAGCCTCCCTTTCTCTACCACTCCTTTGCCGCAGACAATATCTTTCAAAAAGAAGTAAGGGGATGAAACTATTCTCACAGCCTCGGGGGTTGTACGACGGATAGAAATACGCTGTGCAGTTAAAGCGTCTTTATCCTTAATACCGGCATAAGATATGTCTTCTCGTGCGACACCTAAGATGCGGCAGAGATCCTCGACAACCTCTATGGTCGAGAGTCCGCATTTAACGAGCGTCGCAAATACCGTTTTTCCTTCTCCCGACGGTTCGGACGAACCTAAAGAAATAGTCTCCACTTTGCCGTCAGCGCCTATTTCCTCCACGATAAAATCTTCAGGCCATACCTTTAGGGTTGCGCTCATAAAATGCTCTTTATCCGGAATAAAAATGCCAAACTCTTTTAAAAACTCGGCATCCTCGATAAATGTCTGCTGTTCAAAAAGTTCCGGATGTTTCTGATAATGCGCCGCAAGGGCGCGCATTTCATTTTGTTTTGTATTCGACCGTTCTTGCATAATTATCCAACCAGCTTGGCGATGTCGTGGTAGGTTACGACGAGCATCAGCATAATAAGGAGCGCGAAGCCGGAAAGGGACAGCGCGGTAATGAGCTTGGGAGAAACGGGGCGGCGCATAATGCCCTCGATAATAACGATAAGCAGGCGCCCGCCGTCGAGCCCCGGTATGGGAATAATGTTGATGATGGCGAGGTTGATGGAAATAAGCGCCGTGATAAATGCCGCGGCGGCAAAGCCGTTTTGCACTGCCGATGCGCCCGCACCCGCTATCCCGATTGGGCCTGCCACGGAACCCCAGTCGGCCACTCCGCGGAATAGCTGGCTAAAAAAGACCCCTAAACCTTGTGCGGTCGAAATGGTTACTTGCTTGGCAGATACAGCTCCCTGCAGAAGCGCCAAGTGCGGCGGCAACTGTAGAACGCCGACATCAGCCATGTTTATGCCGAGCGCTTTTTTGCCCTCGACCAAACCGCTCTCGGGTTTGGCGACAAAAACTTTTTCGGCGCCTTTTCTCAAAACACTAATGACTAGTGATTCGTTTTGATGGTCGCCGATAAAACGCGTTATGGTTTCGGCATTCAGCGGGTTCCCTAGCTTTTGCACGCCGGTCTGCAGCGCCTCTATTTTGTCCCCCGGCATGAGCCCGACCTTCTCCGCAGGAGACTGCGGGAGCACCTGCGTAACAGTCGCGCGCACATCGCGCGCCTCCCCGAACGCGGAAGAGCCGGGAGTCGCCGCCATCCCAGCCATGTAGCCCCCGGAGAGCGCGAGCCAGCCGACCATAAGGTTCATAGCCACGCCGGCCACTAGCACCCCCGCCTGCACCAGCCGCGGTTTGCTTGCCATGCTCCGGGGGTCGCGCGCATCAGTGCCTGGGTCCTCGCCGTGTATGCGCACAAAACCGCCCACCAGCAGGAGGTTAAAGGTATATTCGGTCTCGCCGTATTTGATGCGCAAGAGCCGCGGCGGAAAGCCGATGGCAAACTCGTCCACGCGGATGCCGAAGAACTTGGCCGCGACAAAGTGCCCGAGCTCGTGTACCCAGATGAGCGCGACTAAAATGGCTATAAATATAAATAAGGACATTAGCTTGAAATCTCCTTTTCTTTGCGGTCGAGCGCGGCGTCAAAGCTTTTGTTGGCGGCGTCGACGCGCTTTTGCATCTCGTCTTTGGCGCGGAACTTTTCGTCTTCGGTCATCAACTTGTCATTCTCCTGTTTCTGGATGTCGTTCCACACATGGTCGCGCGCGGCGCGCAGCTCGGTGCGCAACTCCTCGACCTTTTCCTTGGCGAGCTTCAACAGCTGCGCTCTGCGGTCGCTGGTCAGGTCGGGGAACGATACGCGGATACCCTTTTCGTCCGCGCCGACCGACAGCCCGAGGTTGGCAACGGTTATGGCCTTTTCTATCTCCTTTGCGTTGCTCATATCCCACGGCGTGATGCGGATAGTGCGCGCGTCTTCGACATTTACCGTGGCTATCTGCACGATGGGCACGCGGGTGCCGTAGCTCTCCACCAAGACGCCGTCCAAAATAGCCGGCGCCGCCCTGCCCGTGCGTATGCCCGACAGCTCTTTGCCAGCCCGCTCCTCTATTTCCTTAATCCGCTTCTCGAAAGGTTTAAAATCGTATGCCATGGGCTCCATTATACACAAGGGGTGCGTTTATAAGCACGCGTTTGACATAAAATGCTTTATGTAGTACTGTTTCCACAGAACACCTTGGAGGTCTTTAATGTTCAACATCACGCCTGCCCGCGAAGTGCAAATCAGTAGCCAACTTGCACAGCTGAGTGCGCTTTTCGGGGCTAAGCGGGCTGTTTCGCAAGCCGCCCTCTGGCCTCTCTATCAACTGCATGACTACCCCTCGCTGGTGCGGGAAATCCGCAACAGCTTCGGACTCGACAAGCTCAAAGTCCGTATCAGGTATCACGAACAGTTGCGCACTGAACGTACCGTGGCGATGGTCGAGCAACCTGCCAGCTTGCCGCCGGTCGCGGCCTTCGCGATGCTCCGGCCGGAAGTTACGCTGCATCTTGCCATGAGACGGCTGTACAACGCCTCGTTCGCCAATACAGTCCGCGCACTCGCGCACGAGATGGCACACCCGCTCCTGCTTGCGCACAGTCATCCGCTCAAGGAGTCGGAGTTCGCCGTCGACCTTACAGCCATGCTCTTCGGCTATCACGCCATTTTCTCGATGGCGCATAGTGAAGGGGAGGTGTTTGGTCAATACGGGCTTGCCGACATCCCCGGACTCTCAAGTCTTAAGTCTATTCTTATGACCGAATTGTGCGAGGAAGAGGAGTTGACTAATTCGAAATACCTCACTTCGGAAGAGGTTCGTTTCGCCGCCGAAATTATCCGGCGTTGCGTCTTGTAACGGCAACCGGCGCCTTTGGGCGCCGGTTTTTTATACCCGGAACCGTTTTGCGGCGAGCGGATAGATTTTGACGAGCGGGTCCTTGGCGGTGTCATAGGCGCGAGCGGGCGCGAGGTAGCGGCCATAATGGATAACCCGGTGGGTAAAGTGCCTCCATTCTTTTTTTGGCAGCAATTGCATCAGGTCTTTTTCTATCTTCACGGGATTTTTATAATCCGAAAGGTCAAACCTCTGCACAAACCGTATGACATGGGTATCAACCGTAACGCCCTCGACTGTGCCGTGCGCCTCGGCAAGCACCACGTTTGCGGTCTTGCGCGCCACGCCCGGCAGGCGCAACAGCTCCTCCATCGTATCCGGCACTGTGCCATTGAATTCTTTTTTAATCATCTTTGCCGCGCCGAGGATATTTTTTGTCTTATTGCGATAAAAACCAGAGGACTTAATATCTTGCTCAAACTCACGCGGGTCGGCCTTTACATAGTCATCAAGTTTTCTGTATTTTTTAAACAACTTCTGCGTAATTTTGTTGACCATTTTGTCCGTGCATTGCGCGCTCAATTGCACCGCCACCAAAAGTTCCAGCGGATTGCTGAAGTTTAATTCTATTTCTGCTTTTGGAAAAAGTTTCTCGAGAGCGCGATTGAGTGCAAGAATCCGAGTTTTGCGCGTCATATAGTCGGCAGAGACAGTGCTAAATGTTCGAGGAGCATTTTAAGACTCGGTGCGCGGTCGCCCACATAGTCGCGTACCATGGCGATATCCTCTAACCCTTGTCTATTTTTTTTAATATCTTTTACTAACTCAATTTCGAGCGCATTTACAAAATCACGCACGCGCTCTTTAACCCCCTCATCATCGTTAAGTATCTTTGCAATAAAATCACTCCTCTCCTTCCCCTTTATCTTTAAAAATTGCTTCGCCTCCCTATGCAGAGAACCGTTCTCTGCAACTGGGGATAACTCCGGATACGGGAGCATCCGCGACTTAAGCGTTGGCAGGAGCGCGCCGTGCGGAACTAAGAGCACAAAAGTGGTGCCTATCTGCGGCTCTTCAAACAGCTTAAGCAATGCCTGCTGAGCTTCGCTTGTTATGGACGCGGCACCTATCAAAAACACCGCTTCCTTAAAGTTTTTGAGGCTTGATAGCGCGATGAGCTCGCGGGACTCATCAATGCCGAAACGCTCAAACGCGCTCGCCCAAAAAGGCTTAAGCGCCGTTTTATGCGTGTCAAACTGCGACAGAGAGCCTTCTATGTAATAAGCGTGATGTTGCATCTACCTCTTAGCGATAATGGCTTTTTTGTACGTGTCCAGGTGGTTGAGCGCGATGCCGCTCCCCTTGGCGACGCAGTAGAGCGCGTCGTCGGCGACCTGCGCCTTGACACCCGTGCGGCGCAATACCAGCTCGGCAAAGTTGCGCAGGAGGCTGCTGCCGCCGGTCATGGTGATGCCCGAGTCGATGATATCTGCCGCGAGCTCGGGCGGCGTCTCCTGCAAAACATCGCGGATGGATTTGATTATCTCACGCAGCTCCTTGCCCATCGCTTTGACCACATCGTTAGTGCGCAGCTCGCAGGAGCGCGGGAGCCCGGTGATAAAGTCGCGGCCGCGCACCGCCATCACCAACTCCTCCTGCACCGGCACGGCTGAGCCGATGTTTATTTTGACGTCCTCGGCGGTCTTCTCTCCTATCGCCAAGTTGTACGTCTTTTTTATATAGTCGGTGATGGCGCGGTCGAGCTTGTCGCCCGCGCATTTGATGGAGGTGGAAGCGACGATGCCGCCGAGGCTGATAACCGCCACGTCGGTCGTGCCGCCGCCGATATCCACCACCATATGCCCCTTGGCCTCTTGTATAGGGATGCCGGCGCCGATAGCCGCGAGCACCGACTCTTTGACCACGTAGGCGTTTTTGGCGCCCGCGCGGATGGCGGCCTCCACCACAGCGCGGCGCTCGGTCGAAGTGACGCCGGTCGGCACGCTGACCATGACATCGGGCTTAAAAAATTGAAACCGGCCGGAAGCTTTTTGTATAAAATATTTGAGCATCGCCTGCGTGATGCGGTAGTCGGCGATGACGCCGTCGCGTAAGGGGCGGTAGGCGACAATCTCGCCAGGCGTCCGGCCTATCATTTCTTTGGCTTCAAAGCCCACGGCCAAAATCCGCTTATCAATCTCCGAAATAGCGACCACAGACGGCTCGTTTAAAATAACGCCTTTGCCGGGCACGAACACCAGCGTGTTTGCCGTCCCGAGGTCAATACCTAGCTTGGGGGTAAAGAAAGCCATCGCAAGGCAATAATACTCTGCCCATCGCTGCAAAACAAACGGAGTTTGACAGCATACTAATATTCATCTAAAATTTTGTTAGAGGCAACCTAAGGAGGAACGTATGCTTATCCGATTTGCATTCTGTACCCTCGTTTGTAGCGGAGCCATCGCAGCACTTTATACGGGGTTGGATGCCTTGGACAACAAAGAGTTTCTATACTGGACAACAAACCCTATTCTGGTATTTACCACCATTGTTGTCGGTCTGTTCGGGGGCTTTTTGTGGACAACTTCGTTCAAGCCAAAGATAAATTAACCGCCGCCGCGCGTCAGACGCGCGGCTTTTTTCTTTTCTAAACCGCTGTGGATTAGTAGTTTGATATATCAAACCTATTGTGGGTATACTTTTATACATGAAAGTTCGAGCTCGTGAACTCACGGATAAACAGAGGATTGAGATTTTAGATACTCTGTATACAACAGCCGGAGCAGTACGAGGTCGCGATGCGATGAAGTTATTCTTGCGCGACCTCCTAACATCGAGCGAAAGGATTATGCTTGGCCGACGTATTATGATCGCGCGACGGCTTATAGCAGATGAACCTTATGACAAGATAGAGGCTGATTTAAAAGTAGGGCGAGATACAATTTGGCGGGTACAACGTTGGCTCAACGATCAATTACCCGGTTACGAACACGCTGTGGCCAAGTTTGAAAAAGAACTGGACAAAAGATATTTTGGAAGCCGCTATGACCGACCCTCAATTCTAAATTTGTTTCGTAAGTAAAACTAAGTTTGATATATCAAACTGATTTCTTTTACCTTTTTGAAACCACCGAGGTTGAACCTCGGTAATTAGATTTCTTCCCGACGGATGTTAAGTCCGAGGGTTTGGAGGCGGTCTTCTATATGCTCGTAGCCCCGGTCAATCAGGTAGGCGTTGTCTATGGTGCTCGTGCCTTCGGCTACCGCCGCGGCGATGAGGTAGGCAAGCCCGCCGCGCAGGTCGGGGCTCTCGAGCTCTTTGCGGCTAAGCGGCGTCGGACCTTGTATCAAAATTTTATGCGGGTTCATCACGGTAATGTCCGCGCCCATGCGGATGAGGTCGTCGGCATAGCGGAAGCGTCCGTCAAAAATCGTTTCGAGTATCGTCGCCTCGCCATTGCACTGCGTCAAAAACACCGCCATCGGCGCCTGCAGGTCGGTCGGAAAGCCGGGATACTCGTGCGTGCGCACCGACACGCTTGTAAGCGAAGTCGGACTTCGCTTGATAGTTATGAAATCAGCTCCGACTTCCAAAACAACACCGGCGCGGCGCACCAGAGAGAGCAGAGCGTCTACGTGCTTCGGTTCGCAGCCGGTAATTGTTACTTCCTCCCCCGCGAGCGCTGCGAGGATGACAAAACTGCCGGTTTCTATCCGGTCGGGCGGAGTAACGTACGGCAAGCCGCCGCTGTGTAAAAGTTTGCCGCCGGTTCCTCGTATCTTCAGCGTCGGCGTGTCCGCCCCCTCGATATACGCGCCGCAGGCATTGAGATAGCGGGCAAGCGTACCTATCTCCGGCTCCATGGCGGCGTTTTCCAAAACAGTCTCCCCTTCCGCGAGCACCGCTGCCATCATTAGCGTTTCGGTGGCGGTTACGGATACCGAGGGGAAAAATATCCGCGCGCCTTTAAGTTTGCTTGTCCCGAGCGGAGTCGAGGGGCCGGTGATGGTAAACAGCTCATCTTTTTCTTCTACCTTTGCTCCCAATTTTTTAAACCCTTCTAAAAATAAATCAATCGGCCGCTCGCCCAGCACGCAGCCGCCGGGGAACGGAAAGGTAACCGTGCCGTAGCGCGCCAGCGCGGGGCCGGTCAGCACTATCGAGGCGCGCAGGCGCTCGGCAATCTCTTTTTTAAGCACGGGAAGGCCGCCGGCAAGCAGCTCTTGCATGCGTTTGACATCTTCTATATCGGGCAGGTTTTCAATCGCGACCGCGTCGTCAAACAGCACGCTCGCGGCAAGCGCTTTAAGAGCGGCGTTCTTGGCGCCCTTAACCGCGATTCTTCCGCGCAAAGTTTTTTTACCGCCGAGCCCCTCGACCACAAATCTACTTTTCATGCTTTTTTGTCATGCTTCTTGGGATTAATCTCCCACCAGAATTTTTTAGAAAAATCTTTTGACTGCTCGCATACGCTGCGCAAATAATACAAGTCTTTGGTCGGTATGGCGACGAGCAGGCGCCCCATGCGCGGCAAACTGAGCGGCGGGTAGCCGTCGCGTACGCGGCCTGGGTTGAGCCTGTCCATAAAATACTTCATCATCTCGCCGCGCTCGGTCGCCTTTTCTTTCTTAGAGCGGGCCGAAAGCGCCGCCATGTGCTTGCCGATATGCTCCATGCTGTGGATTATACACTTGGTTGACAAAATCCATTGATCCTGTAGGATAGATGAAGGTAGTTTTAGCTTCGTGTGTCCTTGTTGCGCCCCCGTCCTCTGCGGGACACACAAAGCGTGCGCTGTCTGAAAGCGAAGAAGCCGGGAAGGTATGAAGGTCTGACCGGCAGAAGCTTTTGGAACCGTGCGCACAAGGTCGGCTCCCCTGGAGCCGACCTTTCGCTTTTTTATAAATTATCGCATAGTACTGGAGTGAAGGACCCAATCGTACAAGCAGGCGAAGCGGTGCTGCGCGGCAAAGCCAAACCGGTTGCCAAAAAGGACATCGGCTCGGCAAAAATTACCGCGATCATCGGGCGCATGAAAAAAGCCCTCGCCAAAGAAGCGTTCGGTGTGGCGCTCGCGGCTCCGCAGATAGGCGAGCCGTTGCGGATGTTTGTCATATCCGGAAAAGTCTTTGCGCCCAAAGTAGAAGAGGGCGAAAAAGCGCCCCCTCCCCCACCGGACCGCGTGTTTATCAATCCTGAAATTACCCGGCTGTCGCGCAAAAAAATCGAGATGTCGGAGGGATGCCTCTCCGTGCGCGGCAAGTACGGCACCGTGATGCGCCACGAAAAAGCGACAATCAAAGCGCTGGACGAGAATGGAAAAGCAATTACCTATCACGGCGCGGGGCTGGTCGGCCACATCTTCCAACACGAGTGCGACCATTTGGAGGGAGTGTTGTACACGGACAAAGCTATACGGCTGGAAGAGGACGAGGACATGCAAAGCGCGCGCGCAAAACTCAAAGAAAAACATGGCGTCTAAACCTATTTTCGCCTTTTTTGGGACGTCGGCCGACTCGCGGTTTGCGCTTGCTCAACTGGAGCGCCGTGGGCTCGTGCCAGCGCTCATTGTAGACACCAAAGAGCTGCCGGTGGAGCTCTACAACACCGATTGGGACTTTTTTGTGGTGGCATCGTACGGCACCATACTCTCCAAAAAAGTGCTGGGTCTCCCCAAGCACGGCTGTATCAACATCCACCCCTCGCTTTTGCCGAAGTTCCGCGGACCCTCGCCGTACGTGTCGGCTATACTCGCCGACGAGCGACACACCGGCGTAACCGTGATGCTGATGGCGGAAAAAATGGATGCCGGGCCTATACTCGCCCAAGCCCGCATCGAGATAGCCGAGGAAGACTGGCCGCCAAAAGGGCTCCTGCTGAGCGAGATGCTTTTTACCGAAGGGGCCAACCTTGTGGCCGACGCGCTCCCGCTACTGCTCAAAGGCGAACTGCAACCAGAGGAGCAAGATGAAGCCCAAGCGACTTATACTAAAAAATTTACCGATGCGGACGCTCGTGTAGAAGCTGGGGGAGGCAGAATTGATTTTTTAAAGACACGGGCTTTTGACCACAATCCGCGCGCCTACTTTATCAACCCTAAAGGCAAGCGGGTCATTATTACCGAGGCACAGTGGCTCAGCGGAAAGATGGAGATGGTAAAAGTAGTTCCCGAAGGCAAAAAAGAAATGCCGTACGCGGACTATCTGCGCGGCCAGCCGCGGATATAGTCTTTAATACGCGCGGCTCCGCGGCGCAGGATGTGCAGGCGCCTCTTTTTATTGCGGCCAAGTTCGTTTACCAGCTCTCCTACCGCGAGGTCGATTGCCGCGTGCATACTCTCGCCAAGCGCGTCCGCGCGATACACGGCGCCGGAGGCAGAAACGGTAAACTCGGCGCGGTACCGCTCGCCGTGCAGGGCATGAAACTGGAGCTCTATGTCTGCGCGCGCGGAAGGGTCGTTGTGCAGAAACTTTTCCGCATGCTGGAGCTTTTTTTCTATATAATTCCGCAGTTCACCGCTGACATCCACACCGGTACCCTTGATATTGTAGTTGAGCATGCGCCCATTGTACCAAATGCACGCTAGAAACCGATAAGAGACATAAACGCCGACAAAACATTGGCAACGTACATCTCAACTCCAGAGAGATGTTTTAGGACGCAGTAGCTGCCGTTCCAGTCATGGCCGCTTGGGCATAGAAACGCGAGCGGTTTAGCATCTGCAGAGGAGCTCGGCATGCGGCAATAATTTGTTGCGCTATCCCACGTGCCGCCCGCTTCCGCGCACGCGCTCTGCATACTCTGGCATGAATTGGTGCGGGTGTCCCAGTACTGACCAGACCCGCACGACGAGGACGTAGATGATGGCGTCGGCGATGTTGAGGAATCCACGCACGCGCTGCCGTTCCAGTATTGGCCCGACGAGCAGGAAGTCGTCGTAGAACTCACGCACGCGCTGCCGTTCCAGTATTGGCCCGAAGTACAATCTGTGGTTGATGTAGTTACGCAACTGGAACCATTCCAATACTGACCCGATGGGCAACTTTGAGACGATGTCGAGCACCCGGAGGCGGGAGTAGAAGCACACGAATACAATGTACCGTTAACAGTTTTATAATTCTGCATTGCCGAGTCAAAACAGTTGCCGCTCGAGTCCATAGTATGCCACCCGCTGCCGTACACGGAGCAGTCAGTTGTGCCAGTGCCAGTGGAATTAACACACGCCGAGCCATTCCAATACTGACCCGATGGGCACGAAGTCGTTGTAGAACTCACGCACGCGCTGCCGTTCCAGTATTGGCCGGAAGTGCAATCTGTGGTGGATGTATTTACGCAGCTGGAACCGTTCCAATATTGGCCCGACGGGCATGAGGTTGTTTGGCCAGAACCGCTTCCGCTACAGCCGGAAATCGGCGCGCTCGCGCAACTCTTGATTTGGGTCGTGTTGGGCATGACGTAGTTGACCATCGTCGAATCAAACCACGCATTGCCCATGGAGTGGCACCCGGTGCCAAGAATACCCACCAACTCCGACGAACAGCTGCCGGAGACCGTTCCGGTTGTTCCACTCCCGCCGCTCCAGCCGCTGTCGCAGGTTGAGGGCGCGCCGAGAGCGACTCCCGAGAGGCTTATAGATGCCCCGCTTGGGCTCCCCTCGTGGCAATTGACATAGTCGGCCTCGCACCACACCGTGTAGCCGACGTACTGGCCGCTCTTGGTCGCATTGGGATAGAAACAGCGCTGGAGCGCAGAGCCGCCGCCACCGGGAGAGACCACGCACGCGCTGCCGTTCCAGTATTGATCCGAGGAGCATGCAGGCGGATTCGTTCCGGTTGACGACCCCGAAGTAACGCATTGCGACCCATCGAAGTACTGTGTTGACGTGCAGGCGGCGGCTTTGCCGCACTTTTCCGGATCGGGCATACCGAAGTCTCCGCTCGAAGCGGTACCCGCGCTTGGCATCCATACGTTTGCGCTCTGTTTGACGTTTGCGCAGGCCGATTTAAGAGTTTCGATGCGCGACGCCGACGCGTCGACGCGTATCCACGAACGCAGGCCGTTTGCGTTCCATACCTGCTCTTTTTGGCCGGAGGAAGGCGTGGGCGACGGATAAGGATAGGGGGACGGGCCCGCCGCATCGCTGCATCCGTAGGCCGGAGCTTCGGTGCAGGTCCGCAAGGCGCCGCCTTGCGTCATATACTCTGTCATGCTCGGGTTAAAGCAATTGCCGCTCTGGTCCATCGAATGCCAGCCACTGCCGTATTGGGTACACTGCCTTTCTTGCGCAGGCGGTGGCGGTAGTGGCGGCTTATCGACACCCGAGGGCTTGCACGCGTAGTAAGTGCCGCACTCGGGAGAGACAAACGATATGACCTTTTCCGCCCCACTTGGGCACGAGTCTATGGTCGGGAGAGCCGGGCAGATAAACCGCTCTCTTTCTTTCGGTTCGGGCTGTGTTTTGGTATCAAAAGCTATGCACGCGCCCAGCACGCGGCAACCGAGCTCGCTTACGGACTCCTGCCGGTACTCTCCGTCCGGACACGGCTGATAAGCCATCACAGGGCATATGGCGCGGGGAGGAGAAGTGGTCCCGACAAAGTTTCTGTCGTCAAACCTCCGGTCATCAAATCTTCTGTCATCAAATCTTTCTTCCGGAGTGCGGTATTTTTCTTTATAGTCGTCAAACGTCTGCCGGACATTTTCGTGCGCCCTCTCCAGCTCGTCTATGCCCTCTCGCCCAAAGAACTTCTCCGCGATATCGCGGCACACGGCGGGAATTGCCGCCCCGTCTGCCGACCCTACCGATTGGCTAAGGCAGAATTTTCCGCACCCCTCGATGGTGCCGTCGCCGCATGATAATTCTCCTTTTGAGAGCGCCTCTTTGAGCGCTATGGTGTTATCGGACTTATCTGCCCTATCGCGCCGGTCTTCCGGAATAAACTTTTGAATTGACTTGTTTTTAGCGAGCTTTGCGCATCCGCGCAGCAGCTCGAGCGACGCCGTGTCCGGGTCCATCGTTTGGCACTGCCTGATGTCAACTCCCGCGGATTTTGCCGCGTCGGAGATGACCCTTTTTTCCTCAACTTTTTGCGCAGTGAGGTCGACGGCGCGCGCCAGAGTCGGGTTGGAGGCGGACAAGTTTTGCGACATAGAGCGGGCAACGTCAACCAAGCACTCGACGCTGTCGCATGCTTTTAGCTTGCCGACCATCTCCCCTTTTAAATTATCGAGCAGAGCATCAACCTTCGCGGCGCGCTCTTTGGGGAAGAGTCCGTTGCGCCGTCCTATTTCGGCGCATTCCACGAGATATTTTTCCTGATTGCAAATAGCTTTTGCCTGGTCTGTGCGCACCACGGGAGAGCCGTACAGCGAGCTGAGCTCCCTCATCGCGGCATCCATCTGCGCCTGCGAGACTCCCGCGGGCAGTGTGTCAGCCGATGCAAACTGCGCGGCAAGCAACAGAACCGCCAATACTAAGAGCGCGCGTTTCATTGTTCAAAGGGGTTAAGGACTTTTTTTGTCTTTTCAAACGGGTTTGCTTCCACGGCGGACAGCGGACTTTCAGACTTAAACGGGTTCTCGGACTTTGCCGTTTCCTCTGCGGCTTGTTTTGCCGCAGCATCGGGACTCGGTTGGCTTGACCCGTTTTGCCCATAAAAAAACCACGCTGCCGCGGCAAGAGCCACCGCTGTCAGCGCAATGAGAGAACCTAAATACAAAGCTCGATTATCAACCATTCATCTTTATTGTATCCCTATTTTGAGAGTCAAGATAAGTTATACACAGAGGCACATCGGCGCCTTATTGATGGAAAAGCAGCTCAAAAAATTGCGCAAATGCGTAAAACACGCTAGCCATCGATGATTGATACAAATTGGCCGCTGACGCCTCCACCTTTGGCGTAACGGTAAACGCGACCGGCGTCGAGGTGGCGCGATTTCCATCCGCGTCGCGGGCGACGGCGAAAGCGCTGTAAGAACCGGGCACGAGCATGACCGCGATGCCGAACGGAGGAGTCGTATCCTCGGCGTTGAGGTCGTATGTATTAAGGAAGAAGCTGACGCCGGCAACGCCCGCGTTGTCGGCCGCGGCGGCCGACAGATTGACACGCCCTTCGGCAATAGAGTCGCCGTTGGTGGGAGAACTCATAAATACCCGGGGAGCGTCATAGTCTCTTCCGGAGTAGCGGCGTTCTATCGAAAAGATAATCGGGTAATCCGAGATATTTGCGTTTGCATATTGATCGCGGCACTTCACGAAAAAAGCGTAATCGCCCACCGCGGCATTCCGGACGATAAAGCTGTGAGTCAACCCGCCTGTTGTTGAAAAAGAAGTCGCCATTTCGCTAAAAGGCGTATGAGGCGAGTTTGACCAGTAGCAACGGGCGGATTCGTTTGTCATAAGCGATATCTTGATTTCCGCCGCGCCCGCCGGAAGCGTGTTTGACGGAGACCCCCAAGACCGAATTGGTGGAGCGGTGTCGCGGACCGGAAGAGCCTTTTTTGAAGCGGCCGGGGTAGATGACGCGGCACTAGGCGTAGAGGTAGCCGCCGGCTTGGATGTTATTTGAGACGATGTTGCCGTACTCACCCGCGACACGATCTCGTTTATTTTTGCGAGCGTTTTGGGGCCGACCATGCCGTATCCCGCGGCCTCGCTCATTGCGCTTACAACTCCCTCCCGCGCTTGGAGCCGTTTTACCGCGGCGTCGGTGGATACGCCAAAGTAGCCTGTAGCGCTGCCTCCATCGTATATGCCGGGGATCTTGCGCAAACTCTCTTGCAGAGCTTTAACGTCTTGGCCGGACATCCCCTTCCACAACGAGCGCTTAAAAGTCAGTTCGGCCCGCGCCTGCGGCGCGAGCGAAAAAAGAAACAGAAGCAGAGTAAAAATTGTTAAAAACTTTTTCATACTCAATATATGTCTACCGGTTGAGCGCGGCGCGGGTCGCGGGGCCGACAAAGCCGACCGTTTCGATGCCGTTGGCTTTTTGCAAGTTCCGTACCCCTTGCGCGGTAAGCGGGCCGAAGTAGCCGGTAACCGGTCCGGTATAGAACCCGAGCGCCGTGAGCTTTTGCTGTAGGGCGGTAACCTCCGTACCCCGGCTCCCCACCGTAAGAAAACTCTTAAATACATATGAAGCGGAAGTTTTGATTGGAGCGTTTGTTGGGGCTATACTTGCCGCAGGAACAATCACCACAGGAGCGGTTGGTACGGAAACAGAACTCGGCTGCCCTACCCTGACGGAAACTTGCGCGGAGGCCGAGTGCCCCGCGGAGTCCGTCGCGGATACGGCAAACGTGTGCACGCCGATGTCGTTGTACACCGGCGTCCACGAAACTTTGTTGCCGTCGAGCTTGAGCGTCGAGGTTGCGGTGCCTGTATAAAACAAGTCGGTAACGGTAAAGACGGGCGACGAAAATCCTGTGGTCGTCGCGCTAAAAGTGAGCATGCTCCCGGCGCCGATGCTCGCGGGCGCGCCGAGCACTGTTATGGCAGGAACACCCTCGACGGTAATGTTCTGCTCTACGGTCGCGTAATGCCCTTGCATGTCGCGCGCGTAAACAGTCAGATTGTGCGCGCCTATATCTTTAAACAGCGGAGTCCAACGAAAACTTCCGGACTCGCTGAGGTTATACGACCAGACGCTGGAGCCGGAAAAAGAGTCGTCGATCGAGTAGGAAGGCGCGCCAAACCCGGTGCTCGTGACGCTAAACGACACGGGGTTGCCGTACCGCACCACGGCGCCGGGGAGTAGCTGTCCGATAGACACGCCCGGCTTTATCACGGTGATCGACTGGGACGCGGAGGCGCTGTTGCCGAGGCTGTCGCTCACAGTAACCGCGATGGTGTGCGCGCCGATGTCGTCTTGGTTGGGCGTCCAGGAAAAGTTGCCCGCATAGTCGATGTTGGAGTTGTTGACCCCGCCGGCGAAGGAGTCTATCACCGAGTAGGTAGGATTGGTAAAACCGTAGACAATCATACTAAAGGTGACGCGCGTGCCGACGCCGACGGTCGAGCCAGGCGCGAGCGCGCCGATTGCCGCGGTGCCCGCCGCGAGCGCAAAAGAGGGCGCGAGCGCAAATGCGACAAATAAAAACAGGCCTGACAATCTCCGCATCATTGCCTTTTTAGTATACCGCGCGAAATATACGCGCTAAGCGGCAAAAGCACCGCCATCTGCAAAAGCGGGCTTATGCCAAGACCAAACAGCGTCGGCATCGCCGGCGCATATTCCCACAAATGCAGAAGCATCGCTTTGTACTCGACCAATACGGCGACGCACAAACCAAGCAATGATAGAAGCCAATAATCCACGCCACGCGCGCGGCGCATCCAACCGGCGTCGCGCTTGTAGAGCGCGATGCCTCCAACTACAAGAAGCGTGTAGAGAACGTCGCCCAGCGCCGCATACAGTTGTATAGGCAGTATCCCGCCGACATTTCCGTAATTTGTATACAAAGACAGATGAACCGACTCCCACGCGTAGTGGAGCGCAAACGCAACCGGAGCAACCGTTACAGCACTCCGCCAGAAATCCCGGGACATAAAGCGCAATTATACCAAAAAACTCCCCCGAGGGGGAGTTTTTTGTGGGAGCAGCAAACTACTTGAAGATAGGCGGGATTTCGTCGCCCGCTTCGCCCTTTGTTCATTTTTCAGCCCTCAATTTTGCTCCAGTCTTGCACGGCTGAACTCTTGGTACATCCTTAAACCAGTTGTCGCTTTTAACCGCTACCTTCGCCCCTCTGGGCAATCCACCGCACAAAGGCGGATGACGGACTTACTTCACGACCCCTGTTCCCGACCGAAGCCGAAAAATACCAACTCTCGCTACTCCGTCCCTATTGTAGCAGTTTTTTGAGCGTTTGGTTTATACCATTACATATTATTTCGCTTTAGTTTCTATTAACTCCTCGACCGCGCGCTTCGCCTCTTCCAAAAGCTCCTTCGCCTTCTTGCGTGCCGCGTGCGATCCCTGCACCAATTCAGCAATCTTCTCCTGCGTCGCCTTCGGCAAAATCGGTATCAGAATTTCTTTTATTTTGCTCGGATATACATATTGTTGGACACTGCCGGTGTAATCTCGCTCAAATTGCAATTTTCCCGCTGGCGTATTTAGAAAAACGCCAGCGTACAAAGGTTCAATATCTTTCCCGAACCGTGCAAGCGTTACGAAACTTCCCGGTATGACCCTGCGTTCATAATCGCCAGTCCAGACGCTCGTTAGTCCCGGCTCGCCTGCCGACGAAATAAGTACATCGCCTTTTTTCAAGATAAACTTCTTGTCGTTTATTTTTATCAAATCCTCCTTTGTGAAATTATTGAAAGCGGATGTATCTATAGTCAAACTGCGCTTCATGTGCGTCTGGGCAAGTACAGCAATATCGCCCGCATCGTCGTACGGTGATTGCGTGGCATGCCCGACCAATCCGGCCAAATCGCCAATTTTTCGTGCGTTGTGTTTTTTCAAACTCGCAATCACCCTTTCATACTTCGGCTGGAAATATTCAGCATCCAGTCGATTCACTGATTTTATATTGGAGAAATTAACAACGCTGTACAAATCCTCATCCGCCTTGAAATCTTTGAGCCCCAATTCTTCGAGCAACAACTCCTCGGCTTGAGTGTAGAGGGCTTTTGATTCATCGAGAGTCTTCTTCGCATTCTGTACGCCATTACCCACATCTTCTTGAATGGTGACACTAGGCAAATAAACAGGTAGGTCTCTAAGGTCGTCAATATTGAGTCCTGTTTGCACAGCACCTCGCACACTTCGCTCAAGTAGCTTCCGACCGTACGACGAGTTGAGGTATGCGATAAAATAAAACGGATTGACTGATTTCGTCCTGTAAACGGTACTTTTGCAGCTAAAAATCGCGGGAGGAAGTGTTGCGTCGACGATTGCACCAATACCTGGCGTTCCCACGACAGATATAAGAATATCACCCTCGCTTAGAGCATATTTTTTGAGTCGCTCAAAATCTTCTTTTGGTACATAGACATTATCTTCGTCTGTAGGAAAAAAATCTTTCACATCCTTGCCACGGACATACCGATACTCACCCTCATGCACGTAATTCTCAGTATTGAATTCGGAACCAAAAGGGCCCGTTATAAATTTACCCTCAATTTCTCCCCACGGTGTAATGGATTTTGTTCTTTCAAGATTTTCCTGTAATACCAAATACTCCGGCTGATAGTATTCCGCATCCAGCCGCTTCGTGCCTTCGAGTTGCGATTTTTGGATTATTGAATATTCCATAGCTTTACTCACAAGTAGACATATAAATACCTACAGAGCAGGATTTATTCTCTCCCTTCTATTTTCGGTAACCCTGTTCTGCTCCACACGATAATAAAAAGAAGCCGAATTATTGACTCGGTCTATATCAGCTTTAATTTTTTTAAGAATCTCCTCAAACTTATCAAGCGAAACCACTTCTACCAAACACTGGCCGTTTGGTAAGTCAAAAGTTCCATCGAGAGCATCTACTTGAATTAGGGCATGGTCACGCTTTTGATTATTTCCGGCTTGATCTATCGAGATTAGCTCGCCACTATACACTACCAAAAGAAAAAAGAGTCCTCGTTTATTCTTATGCTTTCTGAACGCCGCAAAAGATTGCAAGTTCTGGTTTAAAGCTACATGTAAAAAGTCCTCACTGTCCTTCGGATTAAAAACTTCACCATATTCATAAAAGTGCGTCTGCTTGTTTCTTTCCATCTCCGAGATATTCGCAAATGGTACATTGACGGGGAAAAGAGTGTTCTCGGTTGACCGTATACCCCTTGTATGTATCCTTGTTGCATTGGGAAAATTCTTGCATTCTATAAATAGTCTTGCTTCATAGCGTAAAGAATCAAAGTTGGAGAATTGAGTTCTTGACGCAATTACATCCTTTTCACGAGGTTTACCAGTATTTGGGTCTGTATAGTAAGCATTTGGCAATACTTGCCAACTGTCTTTTTGCAGAATATTTTTTACTTTTTGCTCTAAGTCTTGGTTCATAAGTGTAGTTTTTGTTCCTTCGCGAACTTCAAAAAGCCTTCTGCGATTTCGTCGAGGTCGTGGTCGAGGACTTTGCGGCCTTTGGTGTCGTGGACGTACTCGCCGTTGGGACCTTTTTTGTAGATATAGTCACCGGAGTTGTCTTTGCCGCCTTTTTTCGATACTGCCATAAATATCGGGTAGTCTTTCTGGGGCTCGTTGCCATCCCCCCATTTCTGCAAAAAGAGCACACTCGTCTTGGTGCCGGTGTGCGGTTTGAATGTATTACCATGAAGTCCGACGACCGCAAGGATGCGAGCCTTGTCAAAAAGATATTCGCGCACATTTTCCATGTTGGTATTGTTGAGCACGCCCTGCGGGAGCACGATTGCCATGCGCCCTCCCGGGCGGAGCATGTCGAGCGTACGCTCTATAAAGAGGATGTGGCGTTCGATTTTGTTGATGAGCTTTCCTTTTTTCTTGCCGAAGAAATACTGCCGCAAAAGCCCTTGGTCTTTTATCTCCCCCGCGAACGGCGGATTCGTCAGCAGGACGTCAAAATTCATGTAGTGAAAAGTCTTCTTGTTCTCGGCATTGTCGGCACTCGACCCCATATCAAGAAGCCGTGTCTGCAACTTGGAACGTGCATCAAGCAACTGCGCGTCTTCACCTTGCCATTCGCGCGGGTCGAGCGAGTTGAGCTTGAAGAGGTGCGAGCGGCCGTCACCTGCGATAAGCATGAGCGCACGCGATACTTTTGAGATTTCCTCCGCAAAATCAATACCCCATATATACTCTTTTGCATACTCGCGCATGGCGTCTTCCGAATCGCGCAGATGCTTCTCTTTTGCCCAATACATGGCACCGATGAGGAAGCCGCCGGAGCCTGCCGCCGGATCAATCACATGTTCATCCGCTTTCGGGTCAAGCATCTTTATCGCCATGCCAATGACGTGCCGCGGTGTAAAGTATTGGCCTTTTTTGCCCTTCGCCACCTCTGGGATGAGGTGTTCGAATGCTTCGTCGACGATGGAAAGGTCCGAGCCGAAAAGGCGCGTTCGTTCCAGTTCGCCCACCACGATAGAGAGATGTTCTGCAGAAAGATTGATATTTTCCTGTTCGTAAAATGTGCCCGGCCATCGTTTGAGGGCCTTTTTGAATAAGTCGTTGATGACGCTATATGTTTTCGACGGATCGCGGTACTTGCGGAAGAATACCTCGTTGTCAGGGCGATGTAATTTAGCTTCCTGCTCGTCATAGAGTTTGGCGTATACGAGCTTAAACACTTCGCTAAATACATCATCTCCAGAATTAGCGAGTACGAGCTCTTCCATGGATTCGACGATGTCCTTTAGGCTTACCTTTGTTGTGGTGTATTCAAAATACGTCTTTTTCGATTCGAGCAAATCGTCTATCGTCTTGTCGGCCGCAGGCAGGTCGGGAAGCGTGTCGTCAAATTCTTTCGGGTACGGGCGGTAGAGAATCACGCGCTTTCTACCGTTGGACCATACGCCGATTTCTGAACCTTCCGCATTCAAGTACCCCTTCATCTGATCAATGCCTTTGCTTTCCGTCGGAGCTTTCACTTCGACGAGAATATACGGCGTGATTTTGTCGTTCTTATAGACCACAATGTCCACCGCCTTGCTGTGTATCTCGCGCCCGAAGTGAATATCTTTTTCTGTATCCATGCGGTCAAGCGGATACTTATAGTGCGCGTTGAGCTTGTGGAGCCACAACTGCCGCACGATTTCTTCCGGCTTACCGGTGCCTTTTTTCTCGTCGAACACAAACCGCGATTTTCCGGATTTGAGATCTTTGAGGTAATAACGATCTTTTTCTTCCTCGGTGATTTCAAGAACTTTGTATATGTCGATTCCCTCGAACTCCTTCAGGCCGAAAGCCATTTCGGTATCACGAAAAATCTTTCCAATAATTTCCTCCGCACGATTTGGTTTCTTTGTGGCCATAGTTATTTCACTGACTGCCAATGTTCGCTCTTTAACACGGAGATGACCTTCCCCTTGAGCCGCACATCGTCGGTAAAAAGGATGTTCTTGTAGTTTGGATTCTCTGGCTTGAGGTACACGTAGGGTGGCTTGTCGTCCGACATAAATCGTTTAACCGTACCCTCATCGCCAATTTCTGCAAAGACAATATCTCCCGATACAAATTCTTTCATCGTCTGTACCAGCACCGCGTCACCATCATCGATTCCAGCGTTGATCATGGAGTCGCCGGAAATCTTGAGCATAAATACTTCCTCCGCGAACTTTGAGACATCTGCAGATACGGAATGCCATGCACCAGTAATTTCTATAGATTCGGCGGGAAGGCCTGCGGTGGTAGTGCCGAGTATCGGCGCAAGCGCAGGGCGACCAATTGCCATGTATCCTAGGTGAAGAATTGCAAGGCTACGTGCCCCGCTGTTTTTTTTGATGTATCCACCTCTCCGGAGTTTTTCTAGCAGATCAATAATGGATTGATTGGAAGAGACACCAAGATTCTCCCTCATGTCTTCAAAAGTCGGCGGATACCCTGTGTTGGCAAGGAAGTTATAAACAACCTGTAAGAGTTGTTTTTGCCTTGTGGTTGGGGCGTTTTGCATACCAAATAGTCTACCCGACTATTTAGTCAGTTTGCAAGTTGATGGCTGTGGATAATTAATAGTTCACAAATCTTCATGTTTGGGAAACCGCATAGCCTCCACCACTCCGACCATTTTCGATATGACAATCTGACCGAAATTAGGTATAGTTTTTAAGTTCGTACATTCCGCGGTACCTGCCGGCGGGCAGGCGGGGCTCAATGATAGAGCAGCTAAAATACAGACATGTACTACGTCTATATTTTGCAGAGTCAAAAAGACTCCAAGTTTTACACTGGGCTCGCAAAAAATGTTTCTCGACGGCTTTCCGAACATAATTCGGGACAAGTAAAGCCGACGAAAGGAAGAAGACCTTTCATACTCGTTCACCAAGAGTGTGTCAAAACGCTCAAAGAAGCACGAGAAAGAGAAATATTCTTTAAATCAGGACGTGGTAGAGAATTTCGGGATAGTATCCTGAATACACATATTCCGCGGTAGCTCAATGGTAGAGCAGCTCCCTGTTAAGGAGTTGGTTCCAGGTTCGAGTCCTGGCCGCGGAGCCAGTAGCAGGACAGGGTCGGTTTTTGAAAAATTGGCGCGCGCGGAGCGGAGCTCCGCGTAGGGTGTTTTGGCCGTTCCCGAAACTTTTTTGTTC
>Ga0209542_10005555_pt1 | contig 25065 bp, 30 predicted proteins | sample RifCSPhighO2_01_FD_184028 | JGI IMG/M metagenome (GOLD analysis project Ga0209542, IMG submission 184028) | Soil microbial communities from Rifle, Colorado - Rifle CSP2_plank highO2_0.1 (SPAdes) (version 2) | ecosystem: Environmental > Terrestrial > Deep subsurface > Rock core/Sediment ...
TTTGCAGGTCATAAAAGGTTTGTCTGCATACCTTTTATTTAGGATTTGTCCTGACTTGAGAAAGCGATATCCCAACGGACATTTTTGGAATGCAGGATATTTTTGCTGTTCAGTCGGAGCAGAATTTAAACAAGTATTTACATATATAGAAAATCAATCGTTGCACCACGCGACGCAATAAGACTAACTGGACGCCTAGCCCTTTAGGGCTGGGAGGATGTCACATAAATTAATACTGCAACCGGAATGATAAATAGCCAATTAACCAAAATTGCCAAGGTCAGGCAAATCAAAGCAATTATAGAATAAATAAACACTTTTTTATTCATCTTCATAAATAAATCAGCAAATTCAAATATAAAAACCTAAGTGCTATCAAACCTTACGTGCTTACTGCCCTATAAGCATCCACTCTGCCATAGCCATAGTCTTTGTCCCTGCCTTTTCTGCCCAAGTCCTTTGCAGTGCTGAGCAAAGAATTCTCAACCTGCTCATCAGAATATTCCGGATGAGCTAATTTTATCAAAGCAATAACTCCTGAAACAACAGGAGTTGCCATTGATGTTCCTGATGCGGCAGCATATGAACTGCCAAGCCAAGCAGAATATAATGAAACTCCCGGGGAAGATATATCAAGTGCATTTCCTCTTCCTGAAAAGCTCGCAACTTTATCACTTGAATCAACTGCCCCGACTGTTGTCGAATAGCTTATGCATCCCGGTATAGATATCCCGGCATTTCCAGAATTTCCTGCTGCTACAACAACAAAAACATTTCTGTCCCTTGCATACTTTACTGCATTAGTTAATGAAGGAAGAACATTGTCACAAAATCCTTTGTATAAATATGGCGCAGAAGTTCCAAGGCTTAATGATATTGCATCAATGTTGAAGTCATCCGCTGTTCCATAAACTCCATCAGGTCCATCAACAACATAATAAATTCCGGAAACAATATCGCTAAAATATCCAGAGCCATCGCTTCCCAAAACCTTTACAACCAAAATCCCGACAGAGGGAGCAACGCCTCTTGCCCTGCTTTGAATGCCGTCTGCTGTTATCAATCCTGCAACATGGCTTCCATGCCCATTGTCATCCATAGGATCTAAGTCATCATTTACAAGATCTTCTCCGCCTAAATATGAGGAAGCTAATTCAGGATGGTTATAATTGTATCCTGTGTCTAATATTGCTATTTTTCTTCCTGTTCCCGTATTTCCAGATGATTGGACTTTGTCTGCTCTGATTTGAGTGTTTGCCCCACTGTCCAAAGCAAATACTTTTATATCCTCTTGCAAACCAAGAGAGTCAGCTACAGCAACAGGGCATATTAATGCAGTAATTTCCCTTGTTTGCCTTGCTATCTGGCATCCTGAATCCAATGCCACCTGCAATTCTTCTCCAGTATTTGCAATAACTCTTTTCTTTCCTGAAGAATCGGAAGAATGCTCAGAATTATCTGAATATGCAATTGCAAATACAGAAAACATCAGCACAAGCACGAACATTGAAACTAAATACTTATATCTCATTTTCAACCAATAATACCAGCATACCAGTAGACAGACTGCTATAAATAGTTTATGTATGATGAGCTGGAATGATGAATAGAATAGGAACGCCCGCGCCAGGAATTGAACCTAGATATCCTTGCGGAAATCGGTTTTCGAGACCGACGCAGTTCCATTGTGCCACGCGGGCTTCAAGAAAAAGAAATATAAACCTTAAAAACCTGCTTCTTTTGTGAAAATAAGAAAAGAGGTTTACGGAGTTATAATAACTGTTCTAGTTTTCTGGCTTGCGGATTTCTTCATGCATTTTATCGGTGTTGGAGAGTCGAATTATTATTACATAAGCAAACTGGGGAATTCAATACTTTTTGCAGTAATATGGTTCTTCGCATTTAATTCAAAAGTGTATTGGAAGAAGATTCTCTTATCGGTTATATTTGGAACCTGGATATCTTTCTATTATATCATTTCGTCGTATTCAGGATTAGTTCAATTGCTTGGGATTGAAGCTGAATATGCTCCGCCACCATTTGTAATCTTCGGTGTTTTCCTAAATCCTATTTTATGGTGGGTATTTCATTCCATTGCATTTTACATCGGCATAGAGATAGCAGGTTATACAGTTAAAAGGAAGAAATAATCAATTCTTTGTTTTTCTCGCTAACCTAAAACCTACAAAAGACAGATAAAGAGCAATCATCATAGCAATTATACTGGCCCAGTAGGGAATTTCAATCAAAAGATTTCCAACCCTTACAGGCACTAAAAGCAGAATTCTTATTAATTGCACTAAACCGACCACTAGGAAAACGTAAGAAATAAGCAAAACAAATGTTTTTTGTTTCATGCTGTTATTTGTTCAATTATGATGGTCATCGCACAATAACCTTTGCCTTCATGCCTGGATGCGGGGTGCAATGGTAACTGTATGTTCCTGCTGTGTTGAATGTGTGTGAATAAGTATTTCCTTTTGATAATGTACTTGAGGAAAGCTCACTTCCAGAATCAGATGTTACAGTATGGCCTGTCGGATCATTGTTCGTCCAAATGACTGTGTCTCCAGCATTTATTGTTATAGTAGAAAGAGAAAATGCAAAACCCCGTATATTCACATTATATGTCTTCTGACTATTATCATTAGTGTTTGTATTTGTATCTATGCCTGAAGAAGGATTATTTGTATCTAGCCGGGCATTATCAGCAGGATTTGAATAATTGCTGTTTTTCATCATAAAGAAAACTATTCCTCCGATCAAAACAACTGCAATAACAAAGATAGTTATAATCATCCCTGTTTTCATTTAACCTTCAATGTTTTGCGATATATAAGACTTATGAAAGAAAAAAGAGCTATATTTTGGCTTTTCTTAATAAATTGGCATTTGTAACAACTGTAATACTTGAGAGAGCCATTGCTGCCTCTGCAATTATTGGGTGCAATAAGCCAAGAACCGCTACAGGAATAGCAATAACATTGTAAGCAAATGCCCAGAATAAATTTTGCTTTATTTTTCTAAATGTTTTCTTTGACAAGTTAATGCTGTGCAGCACAGAAGTTAAAGAGCCGTTTGCCAGGACTAAATCTCCAGCTTCTATCGCTATGTCTGTTCCTGTTCCTATTGCAATACCGACATTGCTCTGCTTCAATGCAGGAGCATCATTTATTCCATCACCTACAAATGCAACCATCGCTCGTTTTTGCAATTCTTCGACTTTCTTCGCTTTGTCTTCTGGGAGAACATTCGCAATTACCTCTTTTATGCCAACTTCTTTTGCAATTGCTTCCGCCGTTCTTTTATTATCTCCAGTCAGCATCACTGTTCTATATCCCTGCTTATTCAATTCTGAGATTGCATTGATAGAATCTTCCTTCAAGGCATCTGCAACAGCCATCAATCCAAGAACTTTTCCATTTTCTGCAGCAATCATCAATGTCTTTCCCTCAGATTCAAGTTTATTGATATTTTGTTCAAAACCTTTCAAGGATATCTTATTCAAATGCATCAATCCTGAATTTCCGATTATGATTTTGTTCTTTCCAATGCTCCCCTCGATCCCTCTTCCCCTCAAAATACTGAATTTTTTGACTTCTTTGAATTTTTTAATTCCGCTTTCATTTGCTTTTTTAACTATTGCCCTGGCGATTGGATGCTCACTTAGATTTTCCAGACTCGAAGCAACTTCTAACAGATAATTTTCTTTAACTTTAGAATAAATATCAGTCACTTCAGGCTTTCCTTTTGTTATTGTTCCTGTTTTATCAAAAACAATTATTTTTACTTCCTTCATTGTCTGAATTGCCTCCCCCCTTCTTATCAAAATTCCACTCTTGGCTCCTATTCCAGACCCGACAGTAAGTGCAATTGGCACAGCAAGGCCGAGGGAGCACGGGCAAGCTATAACTAAAACCGCCACTGCAACACCTATGGACCTGCTAAGATCGCCTGAAATTATAAGCCAGCCGATAAATGAAAGCACTGCAAGAACCAATATTGCCGGCACGAACACAGAGGTTATTTTGTCAGCTAATTTTTGTATTGGTACCTTTGTTCCCTGAGCCTCTTCAACCAGCTTTATTATATGCGAAAGGAAAGTGTCTTTCCCAATCTTTATTGCCTTAACATAAAGGATTCCATCTTGATTTATTGTCGCTCCAATAACATTGTTCTTCGCTTTCTTTTCAACTGGCATTGATTCCCCGGTAATCATAGATTCATCAACACTGCTTTCCCCCCTAACCACAATTCCATCAGTTGGAATCTTTTCCCCAGGTTTAACAATCATTATATCTCCTATCTTTATTTCTTCAATTTGGATTTCAAGTTCTTCTTTTCCCCTCAGTATTCTTGCATTCTTGGCTCCAAGCTCAAGAAGTTTCTTAATTTCCTGTGTCGCTCTACCTCTGGCTTTTGCCTCAATGTATTTTCCAATTATAAAAATAGCCATAATCATTGCACTTATTCCAGAATAATCAGCTACCTTGCCGAAAAGTGCAAAAATCCCTGTCAAATAAGCAATTATTGTTCCAAGAGCTATAAGAGAATCCATATTGAAATAAAAGCTGAATAATCCTCTGAAACCTGATTTGATTGTTGAGAAGCCAAAAATAAAAACAATCGGAAATCCGAGAATTAGCAGACTGAGAATCACAATCTCTTCATTAAATAATGTTATCCCAAAAATTCTGTCAAGAACCATAAATATCAGAATGGGAATTGCAAATATCAGAGAACCAATCAACTTCATTTTCCAGTCTTTTATTTCCTCGTCTTCCATGCTGGAATGGTCCTGTTCATCATTCTTCACGTGAACATTATGTTCGTGCTGCATATCATGTTTCATTTCCATTTTATTCATAATTTATTTTTGCAATATTATATCCTGCTCTCCTTACCGCTTTCCTCAAATCTTCTTCAGAAACAGAGTCTTCTATGTCAGCATAGCCTTTTTTTGCAATCATGTTGACTCTTGCATTTTTAACACCTTGTGTTTTAGAAAGGCTTTTTTCAACATTGCTCGCGCAGCTGGCACAATGCATTCCCTGAATTTCCATTATTACTTTTTTCATTTTTTATTTTGACCTCCTTCCATTTCATGTAGTATGTGAATGCAATATTTATCCATGTGCTCATCAATTAAATGCATCATCTCTCTTATATCTTCGCTCAAATAATAATTAACAAATTTTCCCTCTTTCTCAGTCTCCACAAATCCGCACTGCCTCAATCTTGCCAAATCATGGCTTACTGCAGTCTGGTCAGCCCTCAACTCATTAATTAATTCAGAAACGTTCATTCTTTTTTTTCTTAAAATATTTATGATTTTTAATCTTGATTCAGAGACAAGAGTTCCAAAAAAGATTTTATATGCGCCATAGACATCCTTTTCTTTAAATCCTTCTAAATGGCACGAATGTAATATGCTTTTATTTATCATATGAGAACCTCATACATATGACTATTTAAATCTTTTCCCATAACTAGTTTTCGACATTTTTTCACTGGTAATGTGTAGTAAAAATCAGATTAAAGGCTTAAAAGGTATAATGAATTATAGACAAAATGAAAGAGGAAAGCCGCAGAATAAAGCCCGGAGAAGTGAAATGGCTTGGGATGGATTATCCTCTTCAGATTAGAGCCAAAGGACTATCGGGCAGAATTGGAAAAAAAATAGTCATATCGCAATCTGAATTGGAGAAAAAAGTGCTATCCTTCCTAGCTAAAAATTCCTTTGTTTATCTTGGTCAGCCATTCAGTGAAAAAGTGGATTTTAAACACATTGGCTATTATAAAATATGGCTTATAGATACTGCTGTTGCGCTTGTCGATGTTTATTCAGTTCTTTTTCCAGGAATAGATAAAAAAACACCCGAGCTTCCAAAATTAAGAGAGGTATTTTGCACAATAGGGAGAATATACTATCATAAAATGGCCAGGCCGTATGACCACCAATTGCATAGGAACGTTTGGGCAAGAAGCCTAAACAGGGATGATAAGGCTGCAGTTTCTCAAGCAGTGAGATATCATGTAATTACAGAATTACAGAAAAGAAGAAAAGAAATAGAGCCTGGCCTTGCAGCCAAAATAGCCAAAAATATCGGGCACGATACAGATTTTTACAATTATGAAATAGACCCAAATCCCGCCCCAAAAGGACGTCCCCCTGCATACCAGCCAGAAATGGAGCCGGAAGAAATGAAGTAACTATGGACCCATCGGGAATCGAACCCGAATCCTGCCGACGCGAACGGCATGTTCTAACCATTGAACTATGGGCCCGCAGTGAATAAAAAATCATAAGCTTTAAATATCCTGCTCTTTAGCGATTTTTATCTAAGTCTTTTAGATAAAGCTGAAAATGAAACTGAAATACCTTAACGAAGAACAGGTAAAAAAGATAGAAGAGCTAGTCGGAGAGGACTCTAAGTTCAGAGAAGAGCTGGCGGATAGTCATAAAAGACAAAACTTTGTCCATAATTTGTATGAAATACTTGATATCCCATCAATATTTGAGCCTCAGCCTAATGAAAGATATCATTTTCTTTTGGACAATTGGGCAAGAAACCCTGGGGAGAGTTATGTATCAGCAGAAGGCAGGATAGTTGAAATGATTCATCTGGTGAGAAAGAAATTTAGCAATCATAAAGAATATGCGGGCGCAATGCATTCGGTAATAGGGAACATAAGAGCCCATATTGATTATGTCAAGAGTCTGGCTGTCATGAAAGCCGGGCAATATAATAAAGAAGAAAGAGTTGCCACGAGATATCTTTAATCTTGATATCTTTAATCTTGAAATCTTTAATCATTATAGTTGCGAAAGTGGTTTTAATTTATACATAATTTTAAAAGAAACCTCCCATTTCTGGAAAGATGGACGATAATAGGATTATGAATGAAAATGTCTCCAGAACTCTTGGTAAAGATGCGCAGAGGAACAACATTCTTGCAGCTAAGATTATCGCGGACATTGTAAAAACTACACTTGGACCAAAGGGAATGGATAAAATGCTTGTCGATTCTTTTGGCAATATAATTGTAACAAATGACGGTGTTACAATTCTTGAAGAAATGGAAATTGACCATCCAGCAGCAAAGATGATGGTTGAAATAGCAAAGACTCAAGAGTCAGAAGTTGGTGACGGCACAACAACTGCTGTGCTTCTTGCCGGAAAATTGCTTGAAGGAGCAGAATATCTTCTTGATAAAAAAATTCATCCGACTGTTGTTGTTAAAGGATATAGAATTGCCGCAGAAAAGTCCCTGTCTCTTATAAATGAATTGGCAATGCCATTAAAAGATTCCAATGTTTTAAGGCAGATAGCCATGACTGCAATGACTGGAAAGGGGGCGGAAGGAAATAAGGAAGTTCTTGCTTCCCTGGTTGTGAGGGCAGTTGAACAAATAACTTCTATGCATGAAAATGTTGGCGATATAAACCTTGACGATATCAAAACAGAAAAAATAAAGGGGGAAAAAACAGGAGATTCGGAATTAATTGAGGGAATTGTATTAAATAAAGAAAGGGTAAATCAGGAAATGCCAATTAGAGTTGAAAATGCGCATATCTTGCTTGTAGATTTCCCAATAGAGCTGAAAAATCCAGAGGCGGAAACAAGAATTTCAATTTCAAGTCCAGAGCAATTGGAAAGTTTTATAGAAAGCGAAGAGAGGCATATAAGAGAAATAGCAGACAAGATAATTTCCTCTGGGGCAAATGTTGTGATTTGCCAGAAAGGAATAGATGATGTGGCTCAATATTATCTCGCTAAGGCAGGAATATTTGCGTTAAGAAGGGTTGAAAGAAGCAATATGGAAAAGATTTCCAGGGCAGTGAATGGAAAAATTGTTTCAAACATAAATGACATTTCAATAGACCAATTAGGAAGAGCAGCATTGGTAGAAGAATCAAAACAAGGCAATGAATCTCTCACATTTATAAAAGGATGCCAGAATCCAAGGGTCGTGACTATTGTAATCAGGGGAGGCACAATTCATGTTCTGGATGAAACCGAAAGGGCAATTAGGGACGGATTGGGCGATGTTATTAGTGCTATAAAATCAGGGAAAGTTGTTCCAGGAGGAGGGGCGATAGAAATTGAATTGGCCAGAAGGTTAAGGCTTTTTGCTAAAACAGTTCCTGGAAAAGAACAACTGGCAATAGAAGAATTTGCTTCAGCCTTGGAGTCTATTCCGGAAGCTCTTGCTGAAAATGCCGGTCTGGACCCAATAGAGACTCTAACAGAATTAAAGAGAAGACATGAGCAGGGCCTCTCAAACGAAGGGCTTAATTTGTTAAATGATAAAATAGAAGATGCCTTCCTTGCAGGAATTGTTGAACCTCTGAAAGTAAAGACCCAGGCAATTAACTCGGCCAGCGAAGTTTCAACTATGATTTTGAGAATAGATGACGTTCTTGTCTCAAGGAACAAAGACACGCACATGGAAAGATCAAACTATCAAGGCTTAGACTAAGGGTTTGAAAAGATTGTTGTAATAAAAACTTGAGCAGCTATTTAATGAAAATGCGCTCGACGGGAATCGAACCCGTGTCCTCTGATTGGCAACCAGATGTTCTACCATTTAACTACGAGCGCTTTATTTCTGTTAATTGTATATCATTTAAAAATTGTTCTATATCAATATTTTATTAAACAAGTAGGAATGGCAATTATTAATCAAACAATATGATTAATCACCAAACTTGGTTCATCAAAGACATATTTAATACTAAGTATGTTAAGTTTCATCTTTAAACTATCAGTTCAAAAAGGCTTAAATATTCAAAAAACCTCATCCTATCGAGGAGGTGTATTATGAAAGGAGATAAAAAGGCAGACATGTATGGCTGTACGGTTGGCCGTTGTGGTATGTGCCGCGGATGGACACTGCTTGTAGCAGGAGTAATCTTGCTTATAAATGCTTACTGGTCATTTACTCAAACATGGACTCTCATAGCTTGGTTAATAGCATTAGTTGGATTATCAAAGGTAATCTGGCCTTGCTGCCCACACTGCAAGTAAATAAGTTTTTTATTTTTTTTATTTTTCAATTTTGTTTTTATCATTTTAGGCTATCATCGCAAAGATTTAAAAGACAACTTTTATCTTGATCTGTGTCGGCCCATTAAGCTAATGGTAGACTGGATCGTTTACACCGATCATGCGGAGGTCCGATTCCTCCATGGGCCATCAACTATATAACAATTCAATGAAGAAATCCTTTTATAGTCTTCCTCAACACTATGAATTATAATGGAATTTCAAATTGGACAGAGTGCCTTAGATGTATGCAGAGTAATTGTTGAACATCAAACAGATATATCTGGATTGAAATTAATTACGCACGAAGTATGCATTAATTGGCGTCAACAATATCTGTCAGAAAATGAGAGATTATAACATATGTTATCTGGATTTGAGCATTCCATGCCCCTCAAGCAGCAAGGTTTCACAAGAGATGCATTTAATGTTCTAACGTACGATAGGTTGAATGATATTGGCGAAAATCAAGTGTATTCCCTTACATCTAAAGTAAGTTGCAATGATGGAAAAACTAAGCATATTCCAATGATGAATTTCCATAGCACATCAACAGCTAACATTAAATTAGCATTAGAACATATATGCGGTCAAAGAAAAGGAGCTATATTAAATAGCGGGAGATTTTTTCATTATTATGGAGATTTTCTACTCGATGAGAATGAATGGACGAATTTTATGGCAGAATTTTTAATGCCTAATGTTCTAATCAGCCCAAGATACATAGGTCACAGACTACACGATGGATATTGTACCTTAAGACTAACATCTGATGAAAGATATAAGCCAAACATTCCTAGAGTTATAGAAATACTTTGAATTAACCAATTCATACTTTGGTTATTAACTATTTGCAATATGAGATAAACTTTTATACTTTTGATATTATTCTATTGTATGATTAAAAAGATTAAGGGAAAGTATGTTGTATTGTCGGAAACTACCGGCAGAAGATTTGGGACTTATACCACCAAAAAAGAAGCAGAAAAAAGATTAAGACAAATTGAGTTCTTTAAACATATAAAAAGTGCTAGTTAGAAAACATTTATTATCTTTAATACATTGAAATATTTGGCCCAATAGTCTAATGGCAGAACAACTCTTTCACGTGGAGTGAGCCGGGGTTCGATTCCCTGTTGGGCCATACAATCATTTAAAAACCATCTTCTTCAGGGCATTTTATGGATTGTTTAAACTGTCCAATAGATAGAAACTTGCAATATTACTGCCATAGGCATCCTGTTACTCATTAGTCCGTGCCATTGGTGTTATTTAATGGAAGAATAGTAAATGCCTATCCGGAACTCGACGAAGATGGTCTATACACTATTTACAATGGCAGACCAGGAATATGTGTTTCCTATCATTGTGACGGAAAATTTGATATTGTCGACTTTATCGAAAAAAGAAATTTAAATTCGGGTTTCAAATGCGGAGACTTAGGAGATTAATTATATAAAAAATAGATGGGCAAAAGATTATAGAGGATTATGAATGACGTTATCTTTTACATCAGGTCGCGCAATAGGTGCCCAACAAGATATGCAAGTACTGCGGCTATTCCTCCAATGACTAAAGTTTCTATAGCTGCAAGTAACGGATGTTTTTTAACAACCTCTCCTTTTATCAATCCAATGAAAAACAATGCTGCTCCAGTTAGGATAAATGACAATGTAAATTGGTATTTGGCAGTGGATTCAAAACCCAATGCAATCAAAAAAGATATCAAGGGTATTAATCCAACAAAGAAGAACGAAATAAAAGTAGCAAGTGCGGCTTTCAATGGATGTTTTTCTTTTTTTCTGCCAAGTTCGTTTTTTGATTTCGTTGCTAAATAATTAGAAATAGCCATTGAAAAACCATCAGCAAAAAGATTGGCAAAGCCCAGAATCAATATAATTGCAGAGCCAAGCGATGCCCCTATTGCTCCGGCAACAACAGCAAATGTTGTAACGCTTCCATCTATCCCGCCATATACAAAATCCGGCAGATATTTTCTCTCTGCTCTTTTTAATTTATTTTGCTTTGCCATTTTATATAAAATCGCCTATCTTGTGCTTCCATTCAAGATATACAAGCCAAATTATTAAAAGTATGCCGTCAAGAGTCGGCATGGCTAGTCCTTGCAGTGTCTGCGGAAGATATTGAACAATATTTAATCCAACAACATAATTATTGAGAGGGTATAATGGAATTATTTTTCCAGTTACAACAGCATCCAAAATTAGATGAACGAAGCTTCCAAAAGCAATCATCAGACAAATAACATTGATTTTTAGTTTATGCCTTCCAAGCCCAGGTATTTTACCATTTTTTAAGACAAAGAATAAAATCAGAAATACTAATGGGAAAAATATGCTGTGTGTAAATGTCCTATGTATCGCTTCAACAGACAGTCCGAATGAACCAAATATCCAATACAATACCAAATCTATATCAGGCAAAATTCCGCTGAGCCCCGCTATTAGAACATAATGTAATGGAAAGCTGTTTTTGGCATTTTTTCTTCTTTTCCAGTAAAAATCTCTGAATAAAGCAATCAATATCAATGGAACTAAAATGTGTGTTACTGCTTGTGCCATCTTTCCTCTTCTTTACAATCATATAGAACTGGCTTTTTATTGTTTTCTAAAAAACTCTGCAAGCTGTTTTGGTCTAAGTAAGCATGAAAATGCAATGGGCAGGGTGTGTGTTAAATGTTTTTGCATGGATGTAATATATCTGGTATGAATATCAAAATCCTGTCCCTGTATTCTATTAATTAAACCTTGCATTGAGAATTTTTCAATTAATTCTCCATCAAATAAAGTCCAGGCAGGCGTTTGGATGTAAAAATGAGAATCTGGCACAGCAATTCCTTTTATTTTTCTTTCCAGCAAAGCATTGGCCAATTCTTCATTTCTTTCAACTGATTCAGTCGCATTAAAACCTTCTATACCATGTACCTTCCCATTGTACAGCATATTTATCGCAGATTCAAGTTCAATGCTATGAATAATAGAATTAGGGTGGCAGGTTGTTACACATCTTCCTTGTTCCATAGCCATATTTGCAGTATCTATTATGCTCTCTTCAGCACCTATATTTCCCAAGCCCCCGAGAACATTTATATCCGCAGTTTTATTTTTATAAATCGTTCTAATCTCTTGGGACTTTAATAGAATAAAGTAAGGTTTACTACCAGTCATGTTTTTTTTCTTAAATGCAACCCACCCCCTATTTAAATGCGAGTCTATTTCATATGTACTTTCTAATGCAGTTAATTCCTGCATATATTCTTCAAATCTATTATCGACATGACCTTTAGATGTATGACAGGCAGATATAACACCTATAGAAAACCCATTCACAACATAGTGATTTACTATTGCTTTTAGGCTAGGCATTGGTTGTACCACCCTGAAAACTCTTTCCTCTATCTTTTTTCTTCTCCCAATACCCGGTTCGTAGAAATGCGGATGTGCATGCAACACTGCTTTTTCGGTATATTCCCTTGTCATAATAATTTGCTTTACAAGAGGTATTTAACTCTCTGTATGGGCTACACAGGGTGGGAATACCTTTAAATATCTATAAAAAGTTAGTTATTCATGGATGATAAAAAGCCTTCTAATTTAGCACAGATTCCAAATCAAAGAAAATACGAATCTGCTCCAAAAAAGGAGGATTTGGAAAAAGCTGCGGCAGAATTTGAAAAATTAAAGACAAAACTGGACGATTTCAGAAAAAAGGTTGTCAAAAAGTATAAATTCACTGTAGCTATTGGTGTTCTTCCTGGAAATGCCTGCCCCTTATTTGAAGAAGATGAAGCACTGCCAAAGGAAATAATAGATTCGAAGCCAATTCATCTGATAATGATAATTCCTGAAGAAGAATTCAAAAATATTCCTAAAATAAAACCGGAAGTAGTAAAGTTGGCAAAAGAATCAAAAGAAAACATCTGGATTCACATAAAAACCCCTGTAGATTTATGGAATTATGGTCTTGATTCAAAATTTGAGATGCTTGATGCAGTCGCTGCCAGTTTCCCGGTTTACGATAGTGGATTTCTTGGCGCTTTGAGAGTTGCAAATATTCACAAAACCCTTATTCTTAGAAAATTTGAAAGGTATGTAACAAGCTACGTTATTGGGGGTTCATTAGTTAGGGGAACAGCAGACAAAGATTCAGATGTTGATGTCTTCGTAGTCATTGATGATACAGATGTAAAAAGAATGCCCCGTGTAGAATTGCTTGAAAAGTTAAGAGGAATAATTTATGATTACATAAGAGAAGCGACAGCTCTTGCAGGCGTTAAAAACATCCTCAATGTTCAGGTCTATCTTCTTACTGATTTCTGGCAGTCTGTTAAAGATGCCCATCCAGTCATGTTCACATTCATAAGAGATGGAATTCCATTTTATGACAGGCACACCTTCATTCCTTGGAAACTTTTGCTTCTTACAGGAAGAATAAAGCCTTCCCAGGAAGCGATAGATTTGTATATGAAGCAAGGCGAACAGACAGAAGAATTTGTCAAAAGAAGATTACTTGATGCAATGGTTGATATTTATTATGGAATTGTTACCCCAACACAGGCTTTGATGATGCTTGCAGGGGAAGCTCCTCCAGTTCCGAAGACAATTGCACAGGAAGCAAGAAGAATATTCCATGAAAAAGAAAAATTAATGTCTGAGCAGGATATAAAAGTTCTGGAAAAAGCAGTTCATTTATTCAAGCAGTATGAATATGGCAAATTAAAAGAATATCCTGGAAAGGATATAGATATTTTCCTGAAAGAATGCCTAAATTATAATAAGATGCTGAAGGAGTTAAGAAAGAAAATAGAAAAGAAAATGCAGGAAAAAACGGCAGAAGAAATTTATGAGCACGTTTTCAAAATTCTTAAAACATTATTTGGAAATAAGGCACAGCAGGAGTTAATCAAGGATTTTGACGCAAAGTTAGTTGCAAAAGCAAAAATACAGCCAAGGTTTAAGCATGTTTTGAAGGAATTAGTAAGCAATAAAGATAAAATAAGACTAGGAAAGCTAACCCAGAAAGAAGTCGATAAAGTCAAGGCTGATGCAATTGAATTGATTGACTCTCTTGTGGAGTACGCGCAGAGATCAGATTTGATAAAAGCTGAGAAGGGAACAATGCAAGTTGTACATGGAAACAGAAAGGCAGAGCTTGTCCTTCTTGGCAAGGATAATTTTTTGATAGAGGACAAGGTAATAAAGAGAATAACAAACGAAAAGCTTGTCCCGGCAACAAAGGAAGAATTTGACAAAGCCTTCATGGAAGCAAAAGGAAAGCTAAGCACGCAGATTTCAAATGATGTCTTTAAAGTCCTGGAAAAAGAGCTCGGCTCTTTTGAGATTGTATTCTAAATTATAAGTAAGAGAGAACTATTTTTCTTGTTCTTCTAGGATAATGCTTCAGGTAACTATTCAATTTTTTCTTATTGAGTTTTTCCCTAAAATTTTTTAAGGTCTCTTCGTCTAGGGGTTGCTTAAAATAAATCATATCAATAAATGTTTTTTCTATGTCTGAATATGGAAAAGCTATCTCACCATCTTCTTCATACTGAATTCCAAAAAAATATCTTTTATTAATTCTTCTTATCATGACATTGCTATCAAGTATGTTTCTTATCCCTGGATTGATATGCATAGTGGTTATTATTATAGGGATAGTTTCCTGCCCCCATAAATTATGAGTGCTTAATGCATCCTGCAAGCCAAGATAAGCTGGCTGAAAGCAGAAAACAGCCAGAGGAGAGTCATTTCTATTAGTGTAATATCCTTTAGAAAGTCTTTTTATTCTTCCTTTTGAGACGAGATAATGAATTAAGAATTTGGCATATTTGCTCTTATTCCTTTTTTTGTCTTTTCTCTCCCCGATTATCCTCTCAATTGAAGCATAACTAACAACAGGGCTTTTCTCAAAAAGAGATTCTATTTTTTTAAGATGCTTTTCTTTACCCATTTTTTATCCTGTCCTTAATGTATTCTATCATTTCAGTTGATTTTGGGGTGATTCCAGACAAAATTAATGCTCCGAGATTAGATTCATCTTTCGGATTATCGAAATTGTCAATTAGCTTTTTTAAGAAAGGCAAGATAGAACTTGCGTTTTGGACGTACCTCAATAAAAAGAAAACATCATATAAATCACGTATTATAAATCTATTAAGATATGCCGAGATCTTTTCTTTTATCAATTCTTCTTGAGGCAAAGTGTAGATTGCCTCTAAATTCCCTTCAAATGTTTGGTATTCTTTTAATATTCCAGACATTTTTTTAAATATCGCTTCAAACCTAACTTCTGTTCTTTCAAATTTCAGAGTTGAGAAAAGATTATTTTCTGAAATTTTTTTTCTTTCTATGACAAGACCTCTTTTTTCAAGAAGTTGAAAGAATGTTTCTATCTTGTGCAAGTTTCTGGGAATATAAACATCGATGTCCTCGGAGAACCTGTTTCCATTATAACATCTCCATATTGATGTGCCGCCGTGCAAGACCACATTATTGCTGAATACCTCAAAGACAGTTTTGACTATGATATCCTGGGCTCTCGCTATTCTTCTCTGCCTTTCTGTTTTGAGTTTGGTTATTAATGAAACCATCTTGTTTTATCCTAAAATCCATGTAGGTTATAGATATATATAACCTATACTTATTTATAAACCCTTTGTATAGGGGGTTTTTGTTTGCATGATTCCAAAAAACCCACAATTATTTCTTAAAAAGCTTTAAAAACCCCTCCCCCTAAGCAATAAAATGAAAGGAGCTTTTAGAAAAACCTCGGAAAAGATAAGGTTCACAAAGTGAAAAGATGAAAGGAATAGTTGTTCAGTTCAGAAGAGGAAGGCACACAATCCATGAAAAGCATTACTTGCTAGACCTAGGATTTACATCAAGGGAAGAAGCAAAAAAGGCAGCTGGCAAAATAGTTGAATGGAAATCTTCATCTGGAAAAATAATAAAAGGAAAAGTGAGCGACGCCCATGGAAACAAAGGTCTTGTTCGTGCAATATTTGAATCTGGATTGCCAGGGCAGGCAATTTTAACAGAGATAAATGTTGTTGAATCAACAAGCGGAGGAAAGAAATAATGTTGCCAAGAGTAATGTTAGGGATGGATATCATTGACGCAGAGAATAATTTGATTGCTGGAGCCGGACTTGTCAACCCGGAAACATTGCCAACTGAAAAATTAGTAAAAGCAGAGCATACTAGCATAATTCGGGAGATATTATATGATTTAGATTATAGGGGAGAAGGTGGATCAAAGGGGAGCCGTCCGGCTTGCACAAAAGGTAAATTATTAGATGAAATGCAAAGAATACAGGGAGATTACCAGTTTCTTATTTTGGAGGCAATGTAAATGGCATTAAGGAAAGCGTCTTCGTACAGCCATAGAATTGCCCGCCCTTATACGAGAAATTCGAGAAGCAAACAAAAAGCATATATAAAAGTAATTCCATTCTCAAAAATAGTGAAGTTTTCAATGGGAGACCAGGCATCATTCAGGAATGGAAAGCATAAATTTATAGTTTCAATGATTTCACAAGAAAGAGTTCAGGTCAGGGACACAGCATTAGAATCGGGAAGAATGCACCTGCATAAAATTATGGAAGATAATTCCCCAGGTTTTTATTTCATAGCTGTAAAAGTAACTCCGCATCATTTTCTAAGAGAGAACAAATCTGCTGGAGGAATGGCAGGAGCAGACAGAATCTCCACAGGAATGACACAATCATTCGGGCAGGTTATCGGAAGATCTGCAATAGTTTCTCCAGGAAGTCCTATTTTCATTGTTTCCTGTGCAGATGAAAAGACTGCAAGAATTGCCAGAGACGCCCTAAATACAATAAGACCAAAGATTCCGGCAAAAACAAGAATCGTTTTTGAAAGAAGGGAATAATTATCTCAAGTATATTATATTTAACATTATCTTAAAATTCTATCATTGACAGAACATTCATAGATATAATTAACTCAATTCCACTTAGTATTTGTGACCTATAGGTTTATTAACTTACACAATATATTTATCTTTTAATTATAGGGTTATATTTCATATAAAACTTTTTAAACCTGCTATATATTGTTCCTGAATGCTAAAAAAGCTAGTGCCTTTTGTTTTGGCAGCTTGCCAGGTAGTAAGTGCTTACTCAACTGAAATAGAAAAAAAGCCAGACTTTCAACCAAATTTTTATTCTTCTAGAATTACGGACGAGGATTTGGAAAGGAATTTACGGGAGAACTTGGATAAAACAGGGAAATATCATCTTTCAAGATGCAGCACGAATAAAGTCGGAGTCATTATAATAAAAGATTATGAAGATGTGGAAAAAGTTTTTGAGGCAAGAGAGGATTTATTCGATATTGTAACAAGATATTCTAATGCAATAGGTCTTGAGCACGCATTGCTTGACTTTAGAGATGCCAAGTCCCTAACTGGTGAGTTTCGCAGTAGGTATTTGGACGACCCAAGTGCGTTAGACGAATTCCCAGAGGAAGAATTAATATTAGTAAAAGCATCAAAGAGAGGAATTAAAATATTTGGCTTAGAATCTGCTTTGTATTATCATGATTATACAACTTTAAAAAAATTCTTATCCTTATCAAAGGAGGAAATGCTTGAGAAAAGAGAGGTAATAAAAAAAATCAGTTTTACTTCTATGCTCCCAGAGTTAACAAAAGAGTTGATAGATAATAAAGAATGGCTCAACGATTTTGTTACAAGGTGTAATTCTCATTTGAAGGGCTTTTCTCTGATGCGCGCCATTTGCGCAGCAATATCTATAAATGCCCATCTTCAAAAGAATCCCGGAATCGTGGCAGTATTTTACAGTTCGTCCAATGTTGATTCTCTAGCAAGGGCACTGGATGAATACGGAACAGGTTCAATAATAATCTCGGACAAAAGAGAAGAGCATAATTGAGCAGCAGGACAGAGCCGTGTTGCAGCAATTAATAATAAATCCACTAACACCAACAAAAAAGTAATTAAAAGAATTATTAACAGATTATAACTTTGTCAAGGATAAATCATTTCGAATTGATGCAGAAGAAGCAAAGACAGCAATATTTATTAACGCAACCAATATTTTATTAAGATGAAAAGAAGAGGATTAGGCATTCTCTCGCTGGCATATTTTATAGTTGGCATGTTCTTTTTGCTGAGCGGCTTTCAAATTACCGGTTTCGCAATATCTGAATCCATTGGAATATCAAGAGGATTTTCTTTTTATTTCGGAATTTTATTTCTTACAATTTCTTTTTTGATTTTTACTAATAGCAGAAAGTATTTACCTGAAAGTGTTTTAGAGGCAATAGCGAGAGGTGTGCCAGAAAATGATGCTTTGAGGATTCATGATGAATGCAATGCTAAGGTTGGTTCTGGAGAATGGGTTGATTTAATGGAAGTCAATGTCAGAGATGCCCATAATGTATACGCTCCACAGGCTACATCAATAGTGAGGTATTGGGGTCCAAAAGAGTTAAAGGGTGCTTCCAGAACACAATTGCTAAAATTATATGATGGGGGTAAAATTGGCAAGACTCACGAAATTTTGCGGGGAGCAGCAACTTACAAGCAGGAAGGAAGATTAAGTGAAGGTACAATGAGTATGCCTCCCCATGGCTCGCGTGTTTTTCACAGACATTGGGAAATTGCAGAAATGTATAAATACAGACAAAAAGAAAAGTCTTAAGATAAACCAATTAGATGGATATATAAAAGTTCTGGGCGCTTGGTTGCATTATCTCTTATAGACTTGTCATGAAGCTGTTCTACAAATTCAAGGGCATTTGAAAAATTTTCAAGTCCTTCAACTTCATAAAATCTTGGATTCACTTCTTTTGCTTTCTCTGCAATTGCCGTGCCCTTTTGGTAGAGCTTCTCAGCACTGACTCTTCCTTCATAGCTATATCTAAACCATGAATGTAATTCTCCTCTTAATTTAACAAGTTCTTTATAATTCTCGTTTTCAGTTGCATTCTCTAATGTTTTTTGGCATTCCATTTTATTTTTTTCTCCAGCCTTTTATTGTTGGTCTCAATTTTTCCAAATATGCCCTGGCTTTTTCCTTGTCAATCCTGTATACTTTACCCTTTGGTCCGCTTCCAGGTATTTCAGTTCTGCCTATTCTTTCAGTTAGCAAAAAAGCTCTGCTATATCCCATTCCCATAACATTTGCCAATTCGCCAACACTCATGTCCTCTCTTGGGACAGCATCAAGTCTTGCATATGCTTCTTTTCTTATTTCTTCTGGGTTTGCAGAAGCGAAGTTCAATCTTCTTTCCTTTCTTTCTCTATTTGCAGGCTTTATTATTACTGAAGTTTCACCAGATGAAAGGAAAGGATATAATTCATAAAAGGGCATTTCTTTGACAACATGAACCAAATTTGCGGCAGGAAATCCAATTGGCTGTATATGCTTGTCAGATATTTTTCTTGCCAAAAATCTTTCCAATGTTCTAAGAACTTCTAAATTATTTTCCACAGGTTTAATCCTAAAAATAGCAAAGTCTTCGAAATAATCGTGCTCACATGCATAATGTATCTCAACTCCAGGTTTTACCATAGCTGAAGATATGTCTAAAGCATCAATCATTTTTGTTTCTAATGAATCAGCAAGTGAACCTTTATCTGAATCTTTTTTTACAGGAGTCAAAATCACGCAAACAGCATTTAACTTAGGGTCGTTGTCTGCAGCCATATAAGATGTTATTATAGACCCTGCGAAATTAGTATTATACAAAAAGTTAATCGCTTCCTTTATTTTAGGATCTGAAACCGTATCAGCAAGAGCCATAACTATTTTCTTTGCTTCTGAACCAAGTGCACCAGCAGTGTTCACAACTTTTCTTGCCTTTTCTACCTGGTCTTCTGTAAATGGTCTTGCTTCCCCTCTGGCAAGCATGGTTTGATAGTCTTCATTTAATTTATCAACTAATTTTTGTCCAGATTGCTGAAAGAGCTGGAAATCCTGTAGTCTAGCGTCATATCTGCTATTCACCGATGCGACCTGCCCATGGTATGCTTTTTCTAAGGCTGCCAGTTCTTTTTCCCTCTCTCGAGTAAGTGCTTCCATACTTTTTTGGAATAATGTTCTTTTTGTCATTTTATTCTTTGATTTTTGTTGAAATTTAGATAAATTTACTCAAGAATTTCTATATATAAACCCTTGTATCATAGTAATTTTAAAGTAGTTACAAAAACCGATGCGGAAAAGATTTAAATATTAGTCATATTAAGATAAAGTATGGCAGAATATAACATTCCATATGCATCCAGAACGGGACTTCTAAATTACCTGGGTGGTAGAAACTATGGTTCTAGCAAGTTCAATAGGATTCCAGACTATCCTCTTCCAACATACAAAATACCTAGAGATAGTTGCATAGGAGACTATTCCAAGAAAGACATAGAATTAGAGAGAATAATATAATTATCAAGTTAATTTATTAAACATGAACTGGCAAATAATAGTCGTTTATCATTTAGGATAGCATGTAGATTTTATATATGATAATCTTTATTAACCATCTCTTCTTTTTCAATTCATGAACAGGAAAGAGGCAAATTTTCAGGGATTTGTTAAATGGTTCTCCGAATTATCGAATAAAGATATTTTGGTGGCTGGCGGGAAAGGCGCTTCGCTTGCCGAGATGTACAATAATAAGTTTCCTATACCTCCTGGGTTTATCATTACAGTGCAGGCATATGAATATTTCATTGATAAAGCACAATTAAAGGAAAAAATAAACTCTATCTTATCTGGTTTTGATTATGAAGATACGCAGGCATTGGAGAATGCTGCAAAAGAAATAAGAAAATTAATTGAGGAATCAAAATTACCCAAAGAATTGGAGGATGAGATTCTTGAGGGCTATGATATTCTTGGCACAGACCAATTATCACTTCAGGGAGCAAGCAGTCATGCCTTAAGCATACTGCAAAAATCAAGAGAGCCTGCTTTTGTTGCCGTTCGAAGCAGCGCCACCACAGAAGATCTTTCCGATGCCAGTTTCGCAGGACAGCAGGAATCATTCTTAAATGTTAAAGGCAACAGAGAAATGATAGAAAATGTAAAGAAGTGCTTTTCTTCTTTATTTACAGCAAGAGCAATATACTATCGGCACAAAAAAGGATTCTCCCCAATAGAATCAAAACTGGCAATAGTAATCCAAAAAATGGTCAGTTCCGATAAATCTGGAGTAATATTTTCAATGAATCCGGTCAACAATAAGGAAGAGATAATGATTGAAGCTGTTTTTGGCCTTGGCGAGGGCATTGTCTCCGGAATGATAAATCCAGATAATTACATCATCTCCAGAAATCTTGAAAATTTCAAATTGATTGATATGAAAATTGCAGACAAGAAGATTGCAATTGTCAGAGATGCTTCAGGAGAAAATAGAAAAATAAAACTAAATGAGGAAATGAGCAAAAGGCAGGTTCTTTCAACATATGAATTGAAAATTCTCTCTCAATTGGCTGAAAAATTAGAGCAGCATTATAAGAAACCGCAGGATATTGAATTTGCAATTTCAGGACATGACATATACATTGTCCAGTCGAGGCCAATAACCACGAGGTTCAATGAAAAAGAAGAAAAAAAGCTTGAGGGAGATGTTCTTCTTTCTGGTTTAGGGGCCAGCCCGGGCATTGCATCCGGACCAGTAAAACTTGTAATTACTCTTGCAGACCTTTCAAAGATAAGAAAAGGAGACGTTCTTGTAACCGAAATGACAAATCCAGATATGGTGGTAAGTATGCAGAAGGCCTGCGCAATAATAACTGATGAAGGAGGAATCACATCTCACGCAAGTATTGTAAGCAGGGAAATGGGAATTCCCTGCACTGTCGGAACAAAAAATGCGACCAAGAAATTAAAAGATGAGGACATCGTAACGGTTGATGGCAGTTCAGGAAAAGTATATGAAGGAAAAGGAGAGACAAAGAAGGCAGAGGTAAAGCCAGTAATAGTCACAAAAACAAAGATAAAAGTGATAGTTGACCTCCCAGATTACGCAGAAAGAGCAGCCCTTTCCGGAGTTAAGTCTGTTGGTTTGACAAGATTAGAAGGGATAATTGCAGAATCAGGTTTTCATCCGTATTATTTTGTTAAAGAAGACAAGATGAGTGATTATATCAGGGTCCTGTTCTCAGGTTTATCAAAAATAGCCGCGCATTTCGAGGAAGTTTGGATTAGAACAAGCGATATAAGAAGCGATGAATTCAGGCACTTGAAAGGCGCTCCAAAAGAGCAGGAAATGAATCCCATGCTCGGAAATCATGGAGTTAGATTCTCATTGAAGCATAGAAATATAATGAAAGCTGAGATAGAAGCAATAAAGAATCTTTCTGAGAAATATCCGAATAAAATATTCGGTGTTATGGTCCCCCAATTAATTTCTCTTGAAGAATTAAAAGAAACAAAGGCAATTGCAAAAGAACTTGGAATAAAAATGAGAAGAGAAGATAAAAATTCTAATTTAAAAATAGGAATAATGGTTGAAACTCCTGCAGCAGTGCAAATTATCAATGAACTTTGCGGAGAAGGCCTTGATTTCATAAGTTTTGGAACAAATGACTTAACTCAGTATATCCTGGCAATAGACAGAAATAACCCAGACATCCAAAATCTTTATGATGAAATGAATCCGGCTGTTCTCTCAGCTGTAAGTTATGTGATAAGAAGATGCAAGAAATACAATGTTGAAACTTCTATTTGTGGCCAGGCTGCATCCAAGAAAGAAATGGTTGAATTTCTTGTAAGAGAAGGCATAGACTCTGTAAGTGTAAACGCGGACGCAGCATATTCTATTTCTGAAGTCATACATAATATTGAATCGGAAAGCAAAGTAAAAAACCTTATTGAGACTCCGATAAATGCAATAAAGAACTTCATGTCCAAGAAACCAGAAAAAGAAGATGGGAAAAGCAAGAATACAATAGAAGGAGAAGCCCAGAAATTAATAGATGAAGACATAATTGAAAGGATGAACCTTGCTGCAGGAATTTCCAAGTCAGAAGACCAAGCAAATTCTTTAAAAAAGTCAGTTTCAGATAATGAGGATATAGAATCAATTATTTTGAAGGAACTCGAAGATGACAATGATAACAATGAAGGAAATGAAAGTGCAGATTATTCTCCCGGCGCTGCAGAAAGCAAGAAGGACATTCCAAGCCTGAACGAGGCAATTCCAGTCGAGTCAGAAATGCTCGAAGAGGAAAAAGAAAATTAAATCAATGTTTCAGTGTTTTCGCCTTCTACATGATCGTAGCACAATAACAATTCTCTCAATCCAGGAACTTCAGTATAATCTCCGTATGCTCGAGCTAAATATGCCAGGGGAGTTATATAACTTATTTCATTGTCTAAACTTGCAGAAACTTTCTTCTTTCTTGGCTGTTTTTCCTTAGACTGTTCATCCAAAGGTTCAGAATGGCTTAATAATTTATACAACTGCTGCAACTTATCTTTAGGAAATGAGTCTCCCAAAGCACAATATGCAGCCATTAATGCAGTTATATCTTTGTCTCTGGCATCTAATTTTGCTGCAAGAGGACTTTTGGCTTTTAAGCCCGGAAGATTGTTCCCAGGGTGATAAATAAGGTCTATTACCTGATATCTGTTTGTTAATCTTTCAGTTGCCATAATTAACCTATATATAACTAGTATATAAATCTTACGTTTTGTCACCACTTCTAAGATACAACAATAGAAAGATTTAAATACCCCCTATACCTGAGGAAATTATGAAACAAGAAGAGCTAGAGCAGATAATTAAGGATGCCGCTAAGGGTATCTTTAAATACAACGGAATTAATCCGGACCAGAGTCATGACGATGAAAAATTCTTAGGGCATTTTTATCATCTTGCAAAATTACAAGAAACTGAGAAAGAAATCAAAGAAACTAAAGGAAATCTATTGCCTGGGTCAAAAAGAGACCTTGGAGAAAGATTGTTTGGAAGTGAAGAGATAGGCATGCTGCTTAAAGATGATTTAGTAAGAGATGCTGCAAAAGAAGGAAGAAAGTCAGCCCAGAGAAAGATGGCTAAATACACAGAAAGAAATTATTCTGAATTGATGGAAATCATAAGGGGCTCAAAGAACGCAACTGATATATTCACAAATATGGCTTTTGCAAATCCTAATCTTTTATACTTTATAGGCAATGAAAGCCATGATACTGTTGTAAGATTTATAAGGGCTGTTGGAGAGGCACAAGGTGCTGTCCAAAAGGCTTCCCAGGGAGATTCCAGCGGAATGAGAAAGATTGTTGAGAAAAAAATTGAAGATCAGGATGTTCCTGATTGGGGAAGAAAATTGCTTCAATTATATATGAATGATGAAACATTCCTTAGATTAGTATTTGGGGAAGAATATCAAGCAAGACAGAGAATCGCACGTGCAGCCTTGACAACCAATGGAAGAGATATCGATAAAGGAAAGGTTGAAGATTTGATAACTGATAGTGTAATAGAAGCCCAAAGATTATATAGAAAGGAAACAGATCCTAAAAAGAAAAGGGACATTTATGATGGTGGCATAATGCCTATATATATGAATGTAGCTCAGGCAGTTTATCCTGTTGTTATGGAAAGATTCCAAAAAGACCTTGAAAGGGACCATGGAAAGGTTAAAGATGCAAGAGAAAGGGCTGAGGAAAGAGAAAAAGCAGGAGTTGGAGTAAGCTCTTACGAAGTTCCAGAATATGCAGAAGACCCGGCTCTGGTCGAGAAAGTATAGTAACATGAACAAAAGAAATAAAATCAAGATAATAAAGATAAGCCATCAGGTTAATGTTACAAAACCTCAGGACAATCAGGAAGAGCTGGAAATACTTAGAAAAGACATCCAGCACTGCTTTCACATTGTCAGAGCTTGAGTTAATTTAAATGTTAGCAAGAAATCCGTTAAGCTTTAGCTAACGGATGAATTGCGTACTTATTTATTCTAAAAAATATTACTTTCAGGGAGAGTTTGTTGCAACTCCCTGAAAAATA
>Ga0209542_10005556_pt1 | contig 25061 bp, 33 predicted proteins | sample RifCSPhighO2_01_FD_184028 | JGI IMG/M metagenome (GOLD analysis project Ga0209542, IMG submission 184028) | Soil microbial communities from Rifle, Colorado - Rifle CSP2_plank highO2_0.1 (SPAdes) (version 2) | ecosystem: Environmental > Terrestrial > Deep subsurface > Rock core/Sediment ...
AGGATTATTTATATAATTATCCTTTTTTGTTAACGGAGTTATCTTGTTCTTTTGCTGGTAGATTTTCACAGGCTTGTTTGAACCTTTCTCCACATCTAACTTCCGTTTCTTTAATTTGATCATATACAGTTTTTGCACAACCAAGACCTAGAAGAACAACCTGACCAACTGGTGGTGGCTGCATTGTTATAATTGAATTAAAAATAATACCTAATCCGTCTAAGATAAATCCGGCGGGAGAAGAAACAAATTCGTAAAGTGTCAAAGCCCGATATTTAACTTTTTCTGTAAATGTTGGTGCTTCATAACAGCGCTCATCTAATAATTGACCTTTGCCTTCTTTAGATAAAGCTTCTAAATTTCTGTTTGTATTAGAATCCATGAAAAGTAGATACAACAATAATTTAAAAATCTAATGTATTAGTCGTTTGGAACTCTAGGAGCCATTATGAAGCTTAATTCCAATCTGTCTTGTATTTTATAAACTAACTTTAAGGGATAATCCTGTCCGAATTCCACAGAAACAACTTCAGATAGTTTTGATGCCTTAAGAAATTTTTTTAAATATTCTACACCATATCTTGATTTTACACTATCGCCTGTTAAATTTATTAAAGTATTCTCGCTATTTGGAATTTCTACTTTTGCTGAGTTAACGCTTGACTCTGCTTCCATTATTAATTTGTCTTTATGAGCTACAAAGGCAACTGCATCAGCAATAACTGAAATATCTTCAATAGCATCATTGAGATTAGAGGAAGGCATGTTAATTTTTAATGGAAATGATAAATCTGGAATCTTTTTTTCTTCTTCTTCTAATTCTAATAAAGCAATATGAAATGTTCTTGTTGTTTCACCTTTTAACTGAACTTTTAAGCTGTTTTTATCTTTGTCAAGCTCTATTTTTAATGTGTCTGAAGGTTTGGCCCTGCCAAGAACTGATTTTAAACTTTCCAAAGAAAGAGAAAGTTGAGTGTTTTCAGGGACATCATATTCTACAAATGCTGAGGATAAAAGCTTGAAATTAACCAAAGATATTTTTGCAGGATCTAAGGCTGTTAATTCTATTTTATCGCTGTCAAACTTGAATTTTACTTCATTAACTATTTCTGAGATTATAGAAACTGGTTCTTTTAAAAATCTTGGCTCTGATAGTAATAGATTCATCAGTTTATATGTTAATGTTTAATTTATAACCTTTGTTGTGAGAAAACGTATATTTTACTGATGTAGTTCAAAATGGCTTTTCATCAGAAAGGCGTCTATTATCAAGTATATGCCAAAAAAGGCGATTATACCTTGAAAGACTGATAGATTAGTAAATGGCAATACTATGGATAAAAGCTTTAGCTTGATAACTATGATTGGAAGTGCACCAGCAACTAATAAAAGTATACCTGCTAGTATTGACAACAATTTCCCTAAACCGTGGCTTATAAAAAACGAGTCTATAAATAAGAATATACCGCCAATTATCAGGCAGATATAAATAAATAGCTCATTGTTAAGAAGAGATGAAAGAAATTTTAATATTGAAATATCTTTAAAGAATAACTGAAAAGAGCCTACAAATAAAAAGATAATGCCTAAGATAAAGCTTAAGAAACTTTTATATCCTTTAACCCACCCTTTTTTATCCATGGATTTATGTTAGAAGTAGTGTATTTAAATATTTTTATTGTGGATAATTAGTGTAGTATCTTGATATTTGAAAATATAGATTTTTGTTTCAATATATATTTAAACGGGTAATCTAGGTTATGTTTATGAGTAAAGACGAAAAAATACACTACATCACCTCCGAGAGCGTTACCGAAGGTCACCCCGACAAAATCTGCGACCAGATTAGCGATGCTATTTTAGATAATTTAATTTCGCAAGACCCTTATTCAAGAGTTGCGATTGAATGCTTAACAACGACTGGAACGGTTCATGTTGCAGGGGAAGTAACTACAAAGGGCTATGCAGATGTTCAGAAGATTGTTAGAGATACATTAAGGGAGATTGGGTATACAAATCCTTTATTTGGAATTGATGCAGATGATGCTGGAGTCTGGGTTAGTGTCCATGGACAAAGCCCGGATATTGCAAAGGGTGTTGACGAAAATCCAGATGCAAATAAGGATCAAGGCGCAGGAGATCAAGGGATGATGTATGGGTTTGCGTGCAATGAAACTCCTGAATTAATGCCTTTTCCAATCATAACAGCGCATAAGTTAACGAAGAGACTATCTGAAGTGAGGAAGAAAGGAATAATAAAATCTTTGGGACCTGATGGAAAATCTCAAGTTTCTGTAAAATATTTAAACGGAAAACCTGAAAAAATAACAGCAATTGTGATTGCACAACAACATACTGAAGACATAGATGAAAATAAATTAAGAGAAGAAATAATTGAACAAGTAATAAAACCCGTTTGTGGGGATATGGTGGATAATGAAACCAAAATATATGTAAATGCAACGGGAAGATTTGTTATTGGCGGTCCTGAAGGGGACACAGGTGTTACTGGGAGAAAAATAATAGTTGATACTTATGGGGGTGTTGGGAGACATGGTGGAGGTGCATTTTCCGGAAAAGACCCGTCTAAGGTTGATAGATCTGGGGCATATATGGCGAGACATATTGCGAAAAATATTGTTGCTGGGGGATTAGCAGATAAATGTGAGGTTCAAATAAGTTACTCTATTGGTGTTGCTAAGCCAACTTCATTAAATGTAGATACTTTCGGAACTGGAAAAATAAATGACGACCAAATAAAAGACTTGGTTGAAAAACATTTTGATTTAAGACCTAAAGCAATTATTACATACTTAAATCTGAGACGACCTATTTTTAGAAAAACAGCAGCTTACGGACATTTTGGAAGAAGCGAAGAAGAGTTTACTTGGGAACATATAAACAAAGCTGAGATTTTAAGAAAAGATGCTATGGTTTAATTATTTATAAGCTCTCCACCTATTTTTGCATTTAATGCATTCAAAGAATCTGGTTTCTGCCTCATCACCAGCTCTTGTCTGGATTGTCCAAAAATATGCTTCCTTGTGATGGCATTTAGGGCATTCTTCTTCTGTTTTTGGCAAGGAATCAACACGCTTTTCTACAACTTCTATTTCTCTTGATTTTGGAACTTTTAATATTTCTTTAATAACAAGGTCTTCTGAAGATTTAGACTTATAATTACAGTTTGAACATGATAAAAAACCTTTTGCACTGGGTTTTGGAACTAAGATAGATAAGCATTTAGGACAGAATAACATTTTTTAAGCCTCCGACAAGATAAGTAAATATTAATTTTATGTAGCCTAATAATGGAATTTTTAGTAGGCCTTTGCCAACAATGCTTTCTCTTGAAATATTTTTTTCAAATTCCTGGATTATTGCCACATTGTCTCCTTTTGTTGAAATTTTATCGTTGATTATAACCGCCCTGTGAATAATTGGGTTGCTATGCTGACTTGAGAGATAAACCAGAACATCACCCCTTTTTATATTTTTTGCTCCTGTTAAAATGATTATATCGCCCTTGTTAAAGCCGTTTCTGAAGCGGTAGGTTAGGAATTCATCTTTTGTAATGTTTAAGGATTCATAAAACTGGCTATTTGATGACCACCAATCTTCAAAATTTGAACTATGCTCCATGCTTTCTGAAACAACAGCCACTATTGGAAAGCTTGTGCCTAACATAAAACCGATAACCGGATAAAAAATAAACTTTACAATTATTACTGCAAGAATTATGTTGACAATCCATGAGGCTATTGAATCTTCATGCCAAATAAAATGCCACAATTTTTTTAAGAATGACATTTTTCTTGAAGAGACTATAGTATTTTCTTAAACTTCTCTTTTAATTCCTCTGTTTGTTTTATTAATCTTGAAACTGCTGATTGCACTGCTTTTCTTGCATCTTTTTTGTGTTCAACTATAAATGTAGGATGACCTATCATAGGGTGCTCTAAGTGATAAGCTGCTGCAATTAAGTCTTTATCTGCCCATAATTCCTTTCTTAGGGCGTTACAAATGGTGTGAGTTTCGCCTTTTAGCTCAAATTTAACCCTTGTTTTATTATCTTCTAGAATAGTAACTTTCATGGATTAAAACTGAATACTATGATTTTTAAAGCTTTCTGCGAAGGATTTTTCTGATTTTATAATTGTTACGTTAATAGTCTTCGGTTTAAAAAATTAAATTGGTTTTTATTCACCTATGTCTTCTTCAGAAGACATAGGTGAATAAAACTTTAACCTTAACAACAAAGTAATAGATTACAGCACCTAAAAGACCTAACAAAATCAATACCAAAACCCATACTATTTTTTCTGCGTCGGATTTAAATGTTTTTTTAACACAGTCAATTAAGACCCATAACCAGAAGATAGTTCCAAGTATTGCAATCAAAAACCCGAATATTCCCATTGTGAAAAAGAACGGGATAAACATTAATCCGAATGTGCTTGTTAAATCCATCATAAAAATTAAGTAATTCTTTAGTTTATATTCATTTCTTTTTTAGTTTTATTAAATCCCCAATGGTTAAGCCTAAGCCTTTGAAGTCTATTTTTTTCTCTTTGTAATCTTCTTTAATTTCCTGGACAAGAGTTATGTTTAGAAAGTTCTCAAGTTTTCTCGCCAACGAAATTGGAGGAGTAAAATGGCCTGATTCAAGCTTATGTATGCTGGAAAGTTTTTCATTTAGTTTTTTTGCAAGATCTTCCTGAGTTAAATTTAATTTTTCCCTTGCATTTTTTACTTTTAGATTAAATCCTTCTATGAAAATAGACCATTGCTGCTCTCTTTTTATTGGCTTGTTTATTGTAGGATTTTTTGGGGTAATATCTTCAACTAATTTTGTTCCGTGCTGTGCACAAGATGGGCATACAAGAAATTTTGTATCTTCCACTAGTGCAGGCATTAAGTTAGCAGTTTTGCCGCATAATTCACATTCAGCCATTATTGATCACCTTTATACTGATTAACTATTAAGGTTTAAATGTTTTATTGTAATCCAAAACTAATATTCTAAATTAGTTTAGACAGTTTTCTGGTTTCTGCCTATAATAGTTACATATCTGTTCTTTTATGGCATCCCTATCATTAAAACCTTCTATCTTCTGGTCTTCGATTACTAAGGAGGGATATTTTGTAATATTAAACTGGGCGATTAGGGTTTTAACTAATGGCTCTTCTTCTGCAAGCTTTGAATTAAATGAAAAGACAAGCAGCCTGTCACCAAATAATTTTTTGAAGTAGTCTAAGACAAATCCCTGGTTGACACATTCATCACAGTCTAATGCAAAAAAGAATAATATCCTGACAATATCTTCATTACATGATGCTTTAATCTTATCTGAAAGAGTCCAGTATTTTATTTCTTCAAGAGTATATTGCCTATAACTTAAGGAGAATTCATCCTTTTTGTAAATAGATCTATCTTTATAATTACTTAACCTACCCCATGCGTTTTCAAGAGATTTTAGATTAGTATTAAATATTGTCCTAATAGCAGGGCAATTTTCAGTTATGTTCTGAGTAGTCAAATAAAAATACTGCAACTGTAGAGAATCTGACTCAATCTTTTGCTTCTCCAACACAGAGGTTGTATAATCTGCTCTTATTTTATCAACAAAAACACCAATAACAAAACCTAAAAAGAAGATTATCAAAGTAATTATAAATGCGGCTATATACTTGTTTGTGCTTAGTTTTCTTTCCATTTTAATTTAAATTACTCTGTTTATTTATAAGTTTTCTGATTGTGTAATTTATTGCGGCTTATTATTTTCCTTGGCACCATACCACTTATAGCCTCTCTCAAATAGAACACTGTAAACAACGGTAATCAAGACGAAGGCAATGAATATTGGATGAACAAAGAGATAGTATGCTAAAGACTTTACAGATCTCCCGTAGGCTGTGAATTTCTCTTTTGCGATTTTGTGGGAATAGACGAGAATTACTATTGCAAATATTATTGAGAACGCTACCATTGAATAATTCATAAATTTTAAATCTAATACATTAAAGTTAAATTCAAATGCTTTTATTAAAGGAACAACATCAAAATTTATGGTGTAGAGATTATTAAAGAAGTTTGTTATTGATACCCTAATATCATTCAAGAAGACCATAAACATGGAGATTGTAAGAAAGGGAAGTATAATCATTGTGGGCATTCTTACTAAACCAAAATCCCCATAACTTTTGTTGAACATTAAATCCTTGTGTTTTATGCAAGTCAAAAAACCGCCCTTAAACCATCTTTTTCTCTGATAGAACAACCCTTTTAATGTGCCAGGTGGGATGGTATAAACTTCGGCATCATACGTCTGTAGAATCCTATAATTCTTTTTTTGTATCCTTAAAGCTATTTCAAGGTCTTCTGTTATTGAAGTTTCATCATAGCCGTTTAATTCTTTTAAGACAGATGTTCTATAAACTGATAAAGGACCTGGTGTGACATGGATGCAATTGATGTTCCCATTTAACATTCTGTAAAAAATATAAACAAGATACTCGTAACACTGCATTCTTTGAATGATGTTTTTTGGATCTTTTATTTTCATTGCAGGGATAACTGAGGCGATATCATCATCTGTGAAATATTGCAATAGATTTCTTACAGCATTTTTTTCTACGGCAGAGTCTGCGTCCATTGTCGCAGTAAAATCTGAATCAACTAATTTTAAGGCATTATTTAGAGCATTTGCCTTGCCCCCATTCTGCTGATTGACTAAAATTATATTCGAGTTCTTTTCTGCTATCTCTTCTGCAATTTCTTTTGTTTTGTCTTTGCTGCCATCGTTAATTACATAGATTTTCAGTTTGTCTTTTGGATAGTTTAAGTTTAATACGGAGCTTAATGTTGCTGCAATGGTGTCTGCCTCGTTGTAAGCAGGGATTAAAAGAGAAAATGTTGGCAGCGTTTTCCAATGCTTTTTTTTGGGTTCATTTTTGTCCAACAAGGCCAATAACCAGAACACATTAAAGTATAGTGAAATAAAATAAACTAAGGCTAATACTATTTCTGAAAAGGATACGACTACCATTAATTCTTAGCTATTCTTTAAAGTTATAAAGCTTTTGTAGGATTAATTCTTTTGTGTGGTCTGCCTTTTATTTCCCACTTTAGTTTTACCACTTGGATAGTGCTTTAGCTATCGTTAGACATTTGCCTAATCTCCGAAAGAATATCTAACTTTACTGATTCATAATCTGTAATAGTGTTTGTTAAAAGATTGCTAAGATCAATTTTCCACAAACCGTGCATTTTATCTAACCTTTTTGTAAAAAGATTAATATCAAATTTTAAGTTGTATAGCGCCAATTTCCGATTTATGAGGCTTATGTCTAACTTTGTTTTTCTTTTTTTTAATAAGAACCACAGGTCATAAATATCTCTTGCTTTTTCCCTCGTGAAGATGGCTCTAATCTTTTCAGCTAAAATTTCAGTTTCAGGCATGACAATAACGTCAAAAGTTGGTATCTCTTTGTAGAGAGGAATAATTGATTCATTTATTGGGTCCATTATGGTTTTTTCTCTTAAACTTATATTCAAGGGTATGAAACTTTGTGTTTCTTTGCTTCCATTGTATAAAGGACCATTTATTAAAAATCTTAAATTTATTTCGTTTTTGAACTTTTTTGTTTCTTTTAATATGGCTCTTATCCCAAGCAAGTTAAGATTAGATATTATTTTTTCTGATAGTTTCTGTATATTGATTTTTTTAATTAAAGTAAAATCCAGATCTTCTGAAAACCTGTCAAGCTTATAAATTTTATACAAACATGTTCCCCCTTTAAATACCAGTTCCTTACCTGCAATGGAATATATACTAAAGAGCATTAAATCCTGTAAGTAATCTTTCTCGGTGTTTGACAAAGAAATTCCTTTCAGTTCCGCTATTCTTTCTAAATCTTCACTAGGCAACATTATTTATTACCCTCCATTTCTTATTCCTTTCCTCATTCGCTTGAAGAGAATAGTCTAAAGTAACATATTTGGCATCGATAAAACCTTTTAATTCTTTATAAAAATCAAACCCCAGACTATCGAGAAGAAACCCAAATCGTTTAATCAGGGAATTATTTTTTATTCTCAATAGGTAACTAACAAGTAATTTTAAGTCCAGATCATTTACATTGCTTTTTACCATTTCACTTATCTCTGAAAATGATATTTTTCTAAGTAAAGCCGCATCTATCAATGCTTTTTCCTTTTCCGCAACAAAGATATTGGCACCATTATAATTTTCTTTTTTGAAGCCGAAGAAATTTTCAGGCTTTATTCTTATAAAAGATATTTCTACATTTAGGACATTAATCCGTCTTACTTTTCTAGGTTTTGTTGATACTATCGAGATAACCTTAGGTAATTGTTCAGTCAAATGGTGGTAATTCAGAGCAGACCATAAGGAAATATAAGAAGGCCATGTTATATGACTTGCAATCAAGAATGGGTCTTTTTTTGTGGTATAACTGTTCCTTTCAATTTGAGTTATTATGCCCATTTTTTTTAACCTGTGTAGAACCAATCTTGTATAACTACTATTTTTGCTTATTAGCCGCTTTAGAGTATTTACATTGAGGATTATATAACTATCTAGAACTTTTATCAAATTATATCTGGTTAACTTTTTAGTTATCATTTTTGATAACCAAGGCGTATCAGAAGTTTATAAACTTTTCGATGGTCGGTAGTTATCATTTTTGATAACCAAAGCGTATCAGAAGTTTAATGTAAATTCTGCCCCATATTACCCTTTAAACTGAAAATTTTTGCACGCTTAATTTTTATCTCGTTCATTTTTGTCAATCCTTGATTATCTTCCAGATTTCTAACTTATCGTTTTTGTAGAATCTTACTATGTTCTGGCTGTTTTTCAAGATAAACAATAAACCTTCATCGTCTGTTTTCCATAGTTGATTTTTAAGCTCTGAATCAATTAAAATATAGTTTATATCATATTTGCTTACGATCTTGTTAAACTCATTAATATCTCTTGTCTTGAAGATTTTATTTATGTCTTTTAGTCTTTCTTTCATATTAGGAGCTAAAAATGTATTTGAGTCTGCTATATTCTTTCTTTCTGAGAAATAATTTATCCAATACCCTCTTGGGGGATCAGATAAAACCACAGAATCTTCAGGAGAATTTTCTTTCAGATAAGTTAATCCATGAATAATCTTTTCATCTGGCAGGCTTATAATATTAAGAACAATAAAGTTAAAAGTAGAAAGGCAAATTCCAAATAAAATGGCTGCAACTGTAATTATTTTTAAGATATTTGAGTTCCATTTTTTGTTATGTAATTTTAGTATTCCAACCGCTGCTAGAATTGAAGCAATAGGCGTAAACACAAGCAATAGCGAGGTTGAAAATAGTGAAAATATTAACAGCAAACTAAAAGAGTAAAATATTTGTTTGTAGTAAGAATTATTTTTCCATAGGTGCTTTAACGCATAAACAGAGGGAATTAATAAAAATAAAGATAAGCCTGGATAAAAGCCGAAATCAGAAATTATCTGGTTTAAAACTGAGAATGGATTAATATGGGCATTTCCACTAAGGTTAGACATAAGGAATATTGCATAAAGGATTACTGTTAAAAAAGATGGAAAGACATATTTGAGATTTTTTCTGTCTTTGTGCAAAAGAAAAGATGATAATATTGCTATTGAAAAAATAGCTATCAATGGACTTATTAATGGAAATATAAAAAGTATAAATGATAATAATTTAAATTTTGATTTTAAGAAGAGATAAGCTGATAAAATAATTAAAAATAAAATTAGAGAATTAAAAGACAAGGAATTGATAAATGCAGGAGAGATTATTAATAATATTACTGCGAGAAAGCTTGTTCTATTATTGAATTTTAGATGTTTTAATATTAATAAAAATAAATATACAGATAAAATTGCGAACAATAAAGATAATATTTTGTATAAGGCTAATAGGCTAACTGATGTGAAGTTACTTATTAAAGCTATAACTATCTCCGATAAATTAAAGGAATTATTCTGCCTTGAAGAGAAGCTTAAATTGTCTTTTATAATCAAAGAGGGATTCTTAAGAAATTCTTTTGATAATTTTAGAGATAAATAGGGATCATCTCCAGCAGGGTAATCTATAGGCCTTAGATTAAACAAAATTAATACTAAGATAAATATCAAAACTACAACTATAGCCTGATTTTTAGTTAGGCTAGCATTCTGTGCTATAGATTCTTGCTTCTTCATTTTGGAAAACCTCTTTGATGCATTTGTCGTGATAATTTAGCTTTTCAATGCTATAAAACATTTTGCCGTGTTTTGTTAATAAAATATAGTCCACACCATATTTATCTATAATTTTTTTAGATGCTGAAAATAATTCTGTTTTAAACAATGTATTAAGATCATCAAACCTCTCGGTTGTTGCTGGGGCGCTTAAATAATAAGTGTCGAGAATATTTCTTCTTCCAACAAAGTTAATTATATGCCCTTCTATTGGAGATGCTGCTACTGTTGATAGTTTTGAAGTTTTTTCTTTTAAGAATGTAAAGGCTTCCATTTCCTTGCTTGAAAATACATCTAAATTTGATGCTGAAACTATTGAAGGAATGACTGATGTAAATAGTGTTAATAATAAGACTAATAGAATAAATAATAATCTGGATTTATGCAGTTTTGTTTTTGAAACGTAAGTGAAAAAGACGTTCATTCCTAGAGAGGATAATACTGCTAAAGACAAGCCTAAAATCATAATGCCTATGTTGAAATCGATTAATTTAAACAATAAAAGAATAAAGGTTGATATTATCAAAGAAGAGATTAGAAATACTGAGGATTGTTTTGATTTGAAAACCCCATTTGAAATTCCGATTAAGCCGAAAATTATAGTTAATAGGCCTATTCCTGAGATTATTTCTATAATGTTAACTGATCTGAAATAATTATGCTTGATTTGATCGGGGATATTTTGGAAGATTGTATTAAATCCTATTTGAGATAGATCCTGCTTAAACAAAAATAAAACCGCTAATAAAGAGATGATAATAAAGAAAATAATAACTTCCTTTCTGTTTTCATTTATTTTTATGTTTACTAATTTTAATAACAAGGGGTAAAGAATAAAAGTTAATGTTAATATCAGAAATGATGGGTGTGTGAAAAACAATAATACAGATACTAAAATAAAATATTTTGAAACGTTCTTTTCTTTAGAAATTATAGTTAGGTAGATTAACAGAAACATCAAAGGAAGAGCCAGGGAATATACTGAAACCGAGTTTAAAGTCTGCTTAATAAATACAGGAGTAAAAGAATATAATAAAGCAGATAATAATGAAGCCCACCTGCTATTTGAAATTCTTAAAGATATTAAGAAAGCGATTACAGAGGAAAGAGCGAACAATAATGCGGGAATTACTCTATAGTTATAAGGAATAAATGACGTTGATGCTATAATGTAGTGGAATAAAGGCGGATAAGAGATTATTCTTCCTGAATAGCTTAATTCGTCATAATTTAATGGAAGAAGATTATTTTTTATTTTTTCTGACTGATAAAGATGGAAGTAAGACTCGGGGGATAAATTTTCGTATTGAAAAGAAAAATATAACCTGAATGAAAGAGTAATTACAAAAAGCAGGATTAATAGGGTAATTGTTTTGCGATCAGGCATTTTGCTCTTCCTTTTTTAATTCAGACGCTTCTTTAGTGTTTTCTTCACCTAATATTTTCTTGGCTTCTTTTTCTAATGATTCTAATACTTTTCCTTCAATCTTCTGAAATTCCTGTTTTAGATTAGTATCGGGGATGTCAAAATAATCAAAAAATTTCTGAGTTAATTTTAATAATCTCGTCCTGCCAAATTTCTCTGAGACGATGAAATCCAACTCTTTTAATTTTGAGATATGGTCGTATGATTTATTTCCCCTTATTTTAATTACTTCAGATTGTGTCATTGGCTGCTTATAAGCTATAACTGCTAAAGTTTCCTGAGTAGGGCGATCTAATTCTGCATCGGATATTAATGTTGATGTTAAATAATTAAAAGAACGCTTTAAACCTAATTTCCATTTGTCGTTTTCATTGAAAATTTCCAAAGCTGCTTGTTTTGAATCATAATATTTTTTTAATTCTTCTAAAGCTGTTTTTATTTCCTGGACTGAGATATTATGGCAATAAGGCAGAAACTCTTCTGGGAGCATAAACCTTCCTGTGATGAATAAGATAGCCTCTACTTTTAATCTTAGATCTTCGGTTTGTTCTTGAGCATTAATTTGATTATCCATTAAGTAAACAGAATAAGACCTAATTTTTAAAGGTTGTTATCAGATTTTTTAATTTCCGGGAGGATTACGTTAAGCCCTTTTATTCTTAAGAAATGCTTATCTGTAGTGATTAAAGACAAGCCTTTGTTTATACATATTGAAGCGATGAGAACATCTAACTTTTCTATTGGAGCTCCTTCTTTATTTAATTCTTTTTCTATCTCTGCACTTTTATGAGCAGCTTTTTCATCAAAGGGCAAGACTTCAAAATTTGTGAAAAACTCAATTACCTTCTGCAAATCTTTTTCTCTAGTTCCTATCAAAACCTCATTTAAGGTGATAGATGTTGTTGAAGTCAGTTCTGCTTTAAAATTTTCCAGAATAAACTTACCTAATTCTACATCTTTTAAAATGTGTATCGCTACTGAAGTATCTAAAACAGCCATTTAAACACCTATTTTTTGAAATCGTTTTATTCTTTCTTTCGTTTCAAAATCTATCAATTTTCTTCTTGTTTTTATTCTACTTTCTAATTCTTTATCATCTTTTAAAATACCCAAATATTTTTCTAATGGCGCAACCTTTCCATTAGACATCCTTATAATTACCTCACTAAAGCTTTCATCACCGTATTTTAGCCTTTTAAGTGAGTTATAAGCTTCTTCTGTTATTGTTAAGGATTTTATTACCATACTACATTTAAGGGCACACTTATATATAACTGTTTTGGTGGTAGTTTTAATGTTAGAAGGGGTATTTAACAAACTGCCCGTCTTTAACGGTTTTAAAGAAATACTCGTAGTATACGTCCCCGTTTTCATCAAAGCTTAATTTGCCAAAAACTGAATCATAATCTTCTAAATTTGTTAAGTAATCTTGTATGCAAACGTAATCTTTTTCACATTTAGCAAAAGCCATTGCTGTTAATTTGAAGCCTTCGTAAGACTCCGCTGCATAAGCATCTGGAACGCTATAGTAGACTGTTTTAAATCTGTTTGTAAACTGCGAATCTTTCGTAGCGTCAAAGGGATAAGTATAGACTAAACCCTCTGCTGCTTCTTTACCGAGTTTGATTAGTGTTGGATCTTCTGTAGAACGCATGCTTAAGAATTGTGCATCAATGTTTAGCTCTTTTGCTTGTTTCAAAATATTAGCATAATGCACTGCTGTCCCTACAATAAATATAGCTTCAGGATTTTCAGAGCCTATTTTTATTAATGACGTTCTGAAATCAGAAGTTTCTAATAAGAATCCCTCTTCACCAACAATTCTAACGTTTGATTGGGAATTTATCAATCCTTCTTTTAAAGATTCTTTGTAACTAATACCAAAGTCATTATTGAAATAAATTATCCCTAAACTGTTAATATTATTATTTTTTATAAACTCGGCTAATTTTGTAGTTTCAGACTTACTTGTAGTGCTAGTTCTAAAGGAAAGGTCATTTGGGGTTGCGTATTTATCTGCTGAAGAAAATGTAGCCATTTGTAAGATTTTATCTTCGGTAGTTAGAGGTAATACAGCTAAAGAGACTGGACTAGCAGCTGTGATTACCGCATCTATCTTATTAATATTCATTAACTTATGATAAGCGTCAATACCTCCTTTTGGGGTATAAAGGCTGTCTTCATAATAAACATCAAGCTTAAGTTCTGGATACTTATTTGAGATTTCTTCTCTTGCGATTTCTATCCCTTTTCTTGATTGCTCGCCATAATAAGCAGCTGGGCCTGATAAAGGGAGCAAAACTCCAACCTTTATTTCTTCTTCTGTTTTTGAACAACTTATTAATCCGAATAAGAGAATCATACAGATTAAAACTATTTTGATTAGATTTTTATTTTGTATTTTGATCATTGTTATCACTCCTTTAAGATAGCTATTGCAGTATATAACTCTTATTGCCTCTCTGGTGGGGTGTAAATAGCAAGATTTAAAAATGGTAAGATTAGATTCATTAAGATGAATTACGAAAATTTACTAGAGGAGATTGGGCTAACAAAAGGTGAGATTAAAGTTTACCTTGCCTTACTAAAGTTAGGCGAAACAACAACAGGTAAAATAATAGAAAGAGCAAATATCTCCAGTGGGAAAGTTTATCAGATTTTAGACAAGCTAATCAAGAAAGGCATTGTAGGGTATATCTTGAAGGAAAAGACAAGATACTATTTAGCATCTGACCCATCACGCATTTTAGATTACTTAAAAGAGAGGGAGATTAAACATAGGAAGCAGGAAGAAGAATTAAAAAAATTTCTGCCAGAACTTAAAACGCTGCAATATAAGTCCGAAGAGAAATATGAAGCTATAATATACAAAGGAGTGAGAGGAGTAGAGACGGTTATGAATAAGCTTTTTGATTATATAACAAAAGATGAGCCTCTTTTGGCTATGGGAATTCTCTCGCAAAGAGATAAAAAGTATAACCTTCTATGGCAAAGGTGGAATAAAGAAAGAGTGAAGAGGGGATTTCCATGTAAACTTATTTTTTCAGATAGAGGGAATGAACACTATACAATTTTAAAAAAACTGCCGTTTACAAAAGTGAGGGTAATAGAAGGTTTTACGCCTGCTGCTGTAGATGTAGTAGGGGATAAAACCTTGATCTTTACCCATGAAGAACCCTCTTGTATTTTAATAACAAACAAAGGAATAGCCACTTCATTTAAACAGTTTTTTGAGCAGTTGTGGAGGATTGCTAAAGATTAAAATAGAAAGATTTAAATAGTAAATTTATTGGATATTAGTAAAAAAACTACTAAAAATAGATAAAAATGCAATTAAGTAAACTAGAATCAGAAGCATATGAAAACCTAAGAAGGAATGGCGTCTTAATATTTAGAATTAAAGATATTTGCCTTCTGTTAAAAATAAACAAAATTAAGGCTTATAACATAGTAAAGGCATTAAAAATAAAAGGGGTTTTAAAAAAAATAGGGAAAGGATTTTTAGCGGTTAAAGGGGGCGATGAATTTGTAATGGCAACAACCATAAACCATCCATCTTATATCTCGTTTTGGACTGCTTTGAATTATTATGGTTTTAGCGATCAAACACCAAATAAACTCTTTCTTGTAACTACAAAGTATACAAAACCAATTAACAATTTTAAGTATGTAACCTTATCAAAAGATAAATTTTTTGGCTATACTAAGATAGGGGATTTAGTTATTGCTGAAAAGGAGAAAGCAATAATTGATTCATTACTCTTCCCAAAATATTCTGGCGGTATTAAAGAGGTAAGTAAAAGCCTCCAAGTAGCTTTAAAAGAATTAGACTATGAGAAGTTAATAAGTTATGCTTTTAAGATAAAAAGTAAAGTTGTATTAAGAAGACTTGGTTTTATTCTTGAAAGTTTAAATTGTAAAAAATATCTCAATAAAATTAAAAGAAATATAGGTAAAGGTTATGAATTGCTAGACCCAAGTTTAAAAAGAAGAAACAACCTAAACAAAGAATGGCTTTTAGATATAAACTACTAAAATGATAACCTTAGAAGAATTAAATGAAACAAAGGAAAAGAGAAAAACAAATAGCTATTATGAAGAAAAGGAATATTTGCAGTATATCTTTCTTAATGCTATTTCAAGATATCCCGAGAATTTTGTTTTTAAGGGCGGAACATGTTTAAGGATTTGCTTCGGTTTAGAAAGGGCTTCTGAGGATCTAGATTTTAGCACAGATCTAACAGTTAACAAGATAAAGGAGCTTGTTGGGAAATGCTTGAAGAGTTTTGAATTGTTGAACATAAACTATAAGGTATATTCTGAGAAGGAATTTGAAGGCAATCTAAGAATAGAAGTAAGATTTGAAGGACCTTTGTTTATTGGAAAACCTCACTCAACCAACACATTAAAAATTGATTTCAATAAAAGAAAAGTAAGATATAAGGTAACTAAAGTTATCACGAAATTATTCTCGGATGTTCCTTTATTTACTATAGTTGCAATGGATGAAAAAGAAATCCTTGCAGAAAAGATAAGATCTTTAATAAATCGCTCTGCATCAAGAGATATGTATGATATCTGGATGCTTTTAAGCAAAAATATTGAAATTGATAAAAAACTATTACTAGATAAATTAAGGGAAGAAAAAAGCGACATACATAAATTAAAATTTCCTTCCAAAGAAGAATACGAAAGAGATTTAATAAATTTAGTTAGCAATTATCCTTCTTATGAACAAATAAAAAAAGAAGTTTCAGAAATAGTAAGTAAAACTAAGAAAATTCAGTAGACATCTTTCAAATAATTTTTTGAACGATTATGGGGGATTGCTAAGGATTAAAATAGAAATCTTTAAATATTATCATTATAGGGATAATTATTATCATTATAGGGATAATATATTAAAATGGGGCTATTAAGAGTATTAAAGGAAAATGCACAGGTTAGAAGGCTATTTGGAAAGAGAGAGCTAGTTATAATTCAAAAGCAATTATTAGGGGTAAACCTAAAGGAATCAGAACGCACAAGGCTTTCGAGAGATATAAGGAAAAAGTTTGAAGTTATAGAGTCGCTTATGCCTTTTAAAGAAGAGTTTAGGTTAAAAAAGGGTGCTGAGATTAAAAAACTTATTTATGAAGCTAATGAAGTTATTTTTGAAAGCAGGTTTTTTCCTAAAATCAAAAGTATTTTATTATTTGGCTCGGCAGCAGAAAATAAACTAATGTTAACATCGGATATTGATATTGGGGTTGAATTTGATAAGATTACAAGTGAAGAAGCTATAGATTTCAGAAAAGAAGTTTTAGGGAAATTGACTGAAAAACTTGATATAGAGGTTTATAATTTACTTCCTGATAAGATAAAAGAAGAAATCAAAAAAAAGGGAAAGATATTGTATGAAAGGAAGGATAAAGGATAAAATTGAAGAGATTGAAAAATATTTAGATGAACTTTCAGAAATAAAACCAATGATGCTTAATGAATATGAGAATAACCTTAAAACAAAGGCAGCATGTGAAAGATATTTGGAGAAGATTATTGAAGCTGTTGTGGATTTAGCTTTTCTTATTATTAAAGATAAAGGCTTGGAAATGCCAGAAGATGATAACGCTACATTCGGAATTTTAGCCAAAGCAGGGATTATTGATGAGACATTAGCCAAAAGATTAAGAGATGCTAAAGGAATGAGAAATATATTAGCACATCAATATGGTAAAGTTGAGGATAAAATAGTATTTAACGCAACAAAAGAAATAGAAGCTGATGTTAATGAATTTATTGGGCAGTTATGGGGGATTGCTAAGGATTAAACCTGATAGTTCAGAAGGCTTTTAAGTAGTTAGTTTAAGAGGAATTTATGGGAAAACCTTCGATAAATGCTTTTGCTTTTTTATTGCAAAGGGGGGATATGCAAGCTTCAAACAAGCCTGAAGAGAGAAGAGGATTATACATAGATAGGTATGATAATAGCAGAGACTGGAGGTATAATGGGGTAGGGGTATTATCCTGGGCAAATCCAGCTGCTATTAAGGAAATAACAGGCTTAATAATTAGAGAACCTAAATTAATTAAAAGTGGGACAAAATTATTCATACCCTCCTTATCAGGGGTTGTTAGAATTGTTTTAATTGGAGATGGAACAAGAGTATTGTTTTCTGGAAATGAGCTAGAAGATCGTTTAGAAGGTATGGATTGTAATTTAATTAAAGGCCAAGAATTAATAATCGGGACAAGTGCTGAAGAGGCTTATGGTGTTAGAGTAAGAGTTTATCCATTATAGAATATTCTGCTTACTGAATTTACTAACTAAAATAAATATCAAAACACTTGTTAATAAAGAAGGCGCCCAGGCATTAATGCCAATTGTAAACCAAGAAATCAAAAGAACTATTGTGCTTAAAATTATGCTCCATAATGCTGCTTTTTTATTTGCTCCTTTCTCCTTGAATTTCATTATTTTTTTGATTTAAATGTCTATCCTAAGACGTGTAACTCTCTTACATATAGATGAGTAGAGATAATGGAAAAAGAAATGAAGGCTTATTTTAATCATTTATGGAAAATTGCTATGGCTTAAACCTTTGTAGAAAGCTTTAAATATAAGTGTGTATTGGGTGTGTATATGATAAACATCAAAAGGATAAACATTACCTTACCAAAGAAATTGATAAGCAGGTCACGTGTTTTGATAGATGAAGGCCTTTATTCTACCTTTTCAGAATTAATCAGAGAGAGCTTAAAGAAGGAAATACTACTTGACCAGAGCTTAATAGATAAAAAGGAAATTGTTGACAGGTGGTTTAAAGAAGAAAGGGGGAAAAGCTACGATACAGCTAGCCTAAGCCAGGAAGAGATAATCAGAAGGATAGAAAAAACAAGAGATGAATTGTGGGATGAAAAATATGGTGAGTGGTTCGAGGAGATTTGAAGGTGATAATTGTTTTGGATAGTAATGAGTATATTGGCTTCCTTAATCACAAACTAAAATTAGAAAAATTATTTGAGGGTAGATTAAACATTTATTTATGCGAATTAATAGTAAAAGAAGTGTTAAGGAATATAAATGAAAACCAGAAGAAGGAATTCTATAAACTTCTTTTTAAAAATAATATCAAAATACAACAAGATAGATTACCGAAGGTTTTATTTTACAATTATAAAAAATTAGGCTTGAAGAAGGGGGATATATTCATTGCTTCTTTCTGTGAGTATGTTCAAGCTGAGTATTTAATCACAGAAAATAGGCATTTTTTGAGATCTTTTGATATAAACAAATTTAAGATTACAACCTTGAATGATTTTATTAGTAAACTTTAGTTAAAATAAATATCAAAACAAATTTAGGTTTGTAATTCATATCTTAACAATGCACCAACTTTTCCCAAGTCTCTTAACTGTTCGCCTTCTTTTGTATCTACAGAAATAACTTTGATTTCAGTTCCCATTTGTTCTGCTATGCTTTCTAATTCTGTGATCTTATCTTCTTCTAAGGTTTCTGAGATTAATAATGTTGAAACTGCACCCATATCTAATGCTTTTTTTACTTTATCGTAACCATAAGCTGTTTTTGACTGTTCTTTTGCTAAAGCTTGAAAAAATTTCTCCATAATTTTCTTTTCTTCGGTTATATGCTCATTTGCTAGTGTAGATTTGGCTTTGTCAACTAAATGATGCAAGCCTGTTTCATCAGTGTAGGTAATATCTTCTATTGCCTTGACTTTGTCTTTTAATTCCCGATTCATATAGTCTGCTTCGTAGAATTCTGTTTTTGTCTGACCCGGGCCACCTATTATTATTCCTTTAATGTTTGTTTTTAATGGTAATAATTCTGTGTTGAAAACATCACCAACCTTAACAAAAAATTCTTTTAAAGCCTCTTCCCTTAATCTTTGGAATCTGGCACTTGATTGACCCCCGGCTTTGAATTTACCAGGAACAAATGAAGTCAAATGATGTAGTGTATCTATTCTTGTCCCTCTTAGTATACCTAAAGTAGCTTCTCTTTTATCTAAAACCAATAAAGCATAAACTTCTTTAACATCAAGCATTTCTTTTAATGGATCAATAACAAATGTTTGATCACATCTGTATAATCTTATTTGAATTGGCTCTGGTGGTTCTATGGAGTAGGCTTCAATCTGATCTTTTGAAGGATTATCTGAAATATTGCCTGAAAAAACTGCAAGACCGTGCTCTGGTGTCTTTTTGTATAATCTCAAATGACGAATCATTTTGTCTATGCTTTCGATAACATGAGTTCTTGTATTTTTATCTTTGATGTTTGCTGCTGTTGACTGTTCTTGAGATAATTGCTGGACTACCTTATTTATATCAAAGCCTGCAGGAATATAAACTGAAACTAACTCTGTATGACGACCTCGAATTTTACTTAAATCAGTAATAAACTTCCTTAACTTCTGTTTTTGAGATATGTTTAGGACCATTTTAAATAGAGAATAAATATGGGTTTAAAAATCTTCTTGACAAAATTATTGTTTGTTCTTATCCCCGTAACCACTCCACATTTCAATAGTTTGATCTACGAGATTATCAAAAAAGCTTTCCTTATAGGTTATTAGTAAGGAGAGTATTTCTGATTTATTTACAAGTAAGCTATAATATAACCCAGTTGGTTTACTGGTCAAACTGAGAATATTATCTTTAACAAGCCTTGCAAGATACCAAGAAACTGTTGAATGGGCTAACTGCGTAAAATCAATGATCTCTTTTTGTTGACATTCTTTGTGATTTATTGAATATAGAAGGATATTCCTTATTGTTCTCTGCCTTAAAAGAACTAATAATTTTTTATTATTGCTAGTTATTTCTGTAGGGAAATAGCGTAGTTTATTACCGTCTCTTTGTATTTCTATAACTTTATGTTTTGCTAAATAATCAAGATGGTATTTAATAGTTCCTAAGGGTATATTGCTTTTTCTTTCTAGTTCGTGAAAATTGCACCCTGAAAACTTTTTAACTAAATTGTATACCTTTCTTCTTGATTCTAGTTTAAACATTTCCTTTTCTGATTGAAGAGTTAATAGCATTAGCAACCTCACTTTTTAAGTATACCAAAAAAGAAGGTTAGTAATATAATAAAATCCAGGATACTTGCTGTTGGATCCACCCACGACCACTCCCTAAAGAATAATTCTTGTGAAGTAAGAAAGCCTTTGATAGCAAATATTAGAAAAGCAAGACTAACGAATTTTAACCTTGCATTTTGTGTTCGCCTATAAGCTATGTATGTAAGCAAAGATAATAAAATCGCAAGAATTCCACTTCCAAAGTTCAAAACCTTTTCAAGTTCAAGGCCATAAATACTTATATCTTCATCATCTTCTGCTAGACCATTAATCGATAGCAAAATAACTACGAATAAAAAAATAAATAATTTTTTGTAGTTCATGTTTGCAACCTCCCGGATAGAGAATTTCTAGTTTATTAAACTAATGAATTTATTAATCATCACCCCATTCGATTTCAAGAACTTCCCCTGTTTTTGCGTCAATTTCAATCCCGACATTTTCCCCTTCAGAGATCATATCAACCTCATAGATCAATCTTCCATCTTCACGTTCTGATTCAAAACCTATAACAGATCCATGAATGCGGCTTAGGGCAATTTCTTTTGCTTGATCTTCGGTAAGGATGCCCTGTATAGCCTGTAGTTCTTCATCTTCTACTTCTTCATTGTCCTTTGGTTCTCGAGTAATTTGGACAACAGCCCCATCATTCTTGTTGATTTTAATTTCTGTCTCAATATATTCATCATTTATTTCAACTTCGTAAAATGTGAGACCATCAATTGTTTTTTCATTAATCTCTGCAACTACACCGCTTGCAATACCCAGGGCAATAATCTTAGCTTGGTTTTCATTAATTTCTTGGAGAGTTGTTATTTCATCATCAGATAAGTTATAGTTATTATCTTGTTGGCCTAGTATAAAAAAGGAATTAAGCCATATTAATACAACAAGGATTATAACAAATAAAATTTTTTGAGAGATGTTTTTCATATTTTCACCAATTATTTAATACAAGTAGGGGTTTATATATTGTATAGGTCAATTATCGAATTAATTCTTGTTTAGACTTTCTCTATCTTTAAATAGAGTTGTGTTTTGTTTACTATGACAGAAGGCAACTCACTACTAAACTCCATGGTTTGTGCATTACAAACTGCTCTTAAGTCGTCTATTATTAAGTCTATTTGTTTTTTATCTGATGGATCTAAATAAAGTTTAATTGGATCTTTTAATGACATTTTGTTTTCTGTTTTAAACTTTCTTACTTCTGAAATTATTAATACGCCTTTATCACCTATTTTTTCAACATCTGGATTAGTTTCAATAATTTTTGGCCATGAACTTATATGAACACTAATTGATTTTTCATTTTCTTTGAACATTGTTTGATAAATCTCTTCTGTAATATGAGGCATTATAGGTGCAAATAGTTTTAATATACTTAATAAAACAGTGTAAGCTGTATACTGTGCTGATAATTTCTTATCTCCCTGCACATTATATAATCTGAATTTTGCGATTTCTAAATAATAATCACAGAAAACCCCCCAGAAAAAGTTTTCAATTAAGCTTTTTGGTATTGAGTATTCGTAGTTTTCAAATGCTTCTGTAGATTCTTTAATTACGTTATTTAATTTTCTTAGTAACCATTCATCAAATACTTCCAATTTATCTGGTTTTTTATAGTTGTAATCTTCTAAGTGCATTGAACAAAATTTGGCAGCATTCCATAATTTTGTAATTGTTTTTTGTCCTGTTAATAGATCTTTTTCTAGGTATCTTAAATCTTCGCCTAATTTTGAACCAGCAGCCCAGAATCTTAAGGCATCTGCACCGTATCTTTCTAAAACGCCTGCTGGCTCTATTGTGTTTCCTTTGGATTTATGCATTGCTTCACCTTTAGGATCTAAAACATGACCTGAAATAACTATATTTTTCCAGGGAATATCATTATGGTGATAAATACTTTTAACAATCGTGTAAAAACACCATGTGCGAATAATGTCGTGAGCCTGGGGTCTTAGAGATAATGGATGCAGTTTATTGAAGTTGATATTATAACCTTTATCTTCAACCCAGTTTAAACTTATTTCAGGAGTAATAGAAGATGTTGCCCAAGTATCCATAACGTCTTTTTCACCTTCAAACTCTTGAGAACCACATTTGCATTTTGTTTTGGGTTTTGTTGTTAATGGATCTATTGGTAATTCTTTTTCATCTGCAACTATAACTGAACTGCATTTTTTACAAACCCAAACAGGAAATGGAACACCAAAATGCCTTTGCCTTGAGATACACCAATCCCAACTTAAACCTTCAATCCAATGTTCATATCTTTTTTTCATAAATTCAGGATACCATCTTATTTTATTTCCTGCATCGATAAATTTCTTCTTATTTTCTAATATTTTAATAAACCATTGTTTTGTGCTTAGGAATTCTATTTCTGTGCCGCATCTTTCATGAACATTTACAACATGTTTTATCTGTTTTTTGTTAACTACTAATTTTTCTTTTTCTAAATCTTTAATTATTTCTTTTCTTGCTTCTTTTATTCCTAAGCCTTGGTATTTTCCTGCTAATGCATTTAATTTTCCGTCTCTTGTGAAAACAATTCTTGGCGTTAATTTTCTTTTATTTACTGCTTCTACATCATACTTGTCACCATAACTACAAATCATCAATACCCCTGTTCCTTTGTTTGGATCTGCGGATTCGTCTGCGTAAATTTGAACCTTCTGACTAAATAATGGAACTGTAGCTTTTTTTCCTATTAAATTTTTGTATCTTTTGTCGTGAGGATTAACATAAATACAAACGCATGCTGCTAGCAATTCAGGTCTTGTTGTGGCAATTACAATTTTTTTATTGTCTTCTAAATTGAAATAAACATCTATGAAGTTTGAATCTAATTCTTTATCTTCTAGGTCTGCTTGGGCAATTGCTGTCTGACACTGAACGCACCACATTGATGGGGCTTCATGCTGATAAACTAACTTCTTTTTGAATAGGTCTAAGAAGGATTTTTGTGATGTTTTAATGCAATGCTTGTCTATAGTTGAGTATGTTTTTGAAAAATCGCAGCTCATTCCAATAAATTTCCAGTCATTAATGAAGTCGTCTTTTATTTCTAAGATTGTTTTTTCGCATAACTTAACGAATTCATCTCTTGACATTTTAGTGGATTTAACATTTTTTAATTTTTCAACTAATCTTTCTGTGGGCAAACCATTATCATCTGTTCCAAATGGATAGAATACATTTTCCTGCTTCATTCTGTGAAATCTTACTATAAAGTCCTGCTGTGAATAAGAGAAAGCATGACCTAGGTGCATCTTGCCTGAAACTGTTGGCGGAGGTGTGTCTACTGAATAAATCTTTTTTTTATTAGTTGGATTAAATTTATGTATTCCTGTATCTACCCAAAAGTTTTGCCATTTTCTTTCTGAGATTTTAGGATCGTATTTATCTGGAAATTTCATAAATCTAATGGCTATTTTAAGGTTTAAAAATTCTTCTTTATTTGAAACCAAAATATATTTATAATGATAAGCTATTGATTTTGTATGCTACTAAAAGAAGGGCAAGTTAAAATATTAATTGTAAATGTAATTGCATTATCGCTCTTCATAGTTTTATTCAGCACTAAAAAGAATTATGAATTTCTTATTTATGTGGGTGTTATTATAGTATTGTTGGTGCTTATAGCTTTAACAAACAAGAAGGTTAATTATTCCAATGGTATTTTATGGGGTTTAACTCTATGGGCGCTAATGCATATGTCTGGCGGGGGGATTTATATTAAAGGTGTAAGACTATATGAGATTATATTGATTCCCTTATCTAAGGCTTATCCTATCTTGAAATATGACCAGTTTGTGCATATAATTGGTTTTGGGGTTGCTACTATTTTAATGTATGAGTTAATAAAACCTAAACTGAAACTTAATAATCGATGGGTAGCTGTTTCTATTGTTGTCGTGATGGCTGGCTTGGGTGTTGGTGCTTTAAATGAGCTGCTTGAATTCATTGCAACGGTTTTGGTGCCTGAAACAGGGGTTGGGGGTTATGTGAATACTTCTCTTGATTTAGTATCTGATTTAATAGGTGCAATTTTAGCTATGGTTATAATTAGATTGAAAAAATGAATTTAGAAACTTTTAAAAGAGTAATTTGTTTGATGATTTCGGGACAGTAGCTTAGCCTGGGAAAGCACACGGCTGAAGGTTATATGGAAACCGTGTTAGCGGGGGTTCAAATCCCCCCTGTCCCATTTTTTTCTATTTTTCTCGTTTGAAGTTCCTATAAGGTTCATCCAGGTAATT
>Ga0209542_10005557_pt1 | contig 25059 bp, 25 predicted proteins | sample RifCSPhighO2_01_FD_184028 | JGI IMG/M metagenome (GOLD analysis project Ga0209542, IMG submission 184028) | Soil microbial communities from Rifle, Colorado - Rifle CSP2_plank highO2_0.1 (SPAdes) (version 2) | ecosystem: Environmental > Terrestrial > Deep subsurface > Rock core/Sediment ...
TGCGCAGTGCGCTGGGAACACATGCGGGCGCTGTGTATTCCCTTGCGGTGCGCAAGATGCCGCACAGCGGCACGCCACAGAAAATGCTTGATTTTGAAGAGATTTCAGCGGAAACGATCGTAAAAATGGTGCGTCAAATTTTGAAACAGAGATGATTGCGATTTCTTTTATACCAACGGAAGAGGGTGCACGCCGCGAAGCGACACGGAAATTGGCGGCACTTCTCAAAAAATTCAGAAACGTCCCAATTCTTCTCCTTCTTTCCGGCGGCTCGGCAATCTCCATACTTGAAAGATTTGCGCTACGGCAAAATGCGCGCAATATCACGATCAGTGTTATCGATGAGCGTTACAGCACAGACCCATTGGTCAATAATTTTTTGCAGATCTCTCAAACGAGATTCTACCGCAGCGCGGAAAAAAACGGCGTCCGTTCTATGCGGACGGTGCCGCGGAAAAACGAATCGCTTTCTGCATTGGCGCTCCGATGGGAAAAGATGCTGCGTGCGTGGAAGAAGAGAAACCCGCGCGGCACGATCATCGCGACCATGGGTATCGGCACGGATGGTCATACGGCCGGTATTATGCCCTCTGCGGAAAATGAAAAGATCTTTCTGTGGCGATTTGATAATCCCCATCGATGGGTCGTGGGATACGATGCAACGCGAAAAAAGAACGAGCATCCTCTGCGTGTGACGACAACAGTTCCGTTTCTGCGCATGATTGATCACGCGATCATGTTTGCAGTCGGATCGCAAAAAAAGAATGTTCTGCGAAGAGTCCTGCAACAGGAAAGTGCGTCACATCGCGTACCGGCGCGGATCATTCATACTATGAAAAGCGTCTATCTTTTTACGGATCAAAAAGGTATAATGAAAAGAGAGAAATAAAAAAATTCTATGCGTATTATAAAGAAAGCGAAGGAATTCATGCAGCATAAAAATAATACAGATCACAGCGGTGAAGAGCATCTCACTGTAAAATTTGCTGGTCGCGAGATGCAGCTTCCCATCGCGCGGCAGATGGAATTTCTGCAGGCGCACTCGCACGGCGAAGCGTCATGGCGCGTGTACAAGGCCGTCGCGGAATTCGTTCGTGGCTACGATTTTCTTGATCGCTTTGACAAAACGGTAAGCATTTTTGGTAGCGCGCGCAAAGGGTTTAATGATGACGTGTATCGTGAAGCATACGAGTTGGGATATAATCTTGCAAAAATGGGTTTTGCCGTATTCACGGGTGGCGGTCCCGGCGTGATGGAAGCGGCGAATAAAGGCGCACGTGAAGCGGATGGCCGATCGGTCGGCATCAACATCAAATTGCCGCCGGAATCGCGCATGCAGGAGCGCAAGAATCAATATATCGATGAGTCGGAGTCGTTTGATTTCTTTTTTGTACGCAAGGTGATTCTTTCTTTCGCAGCGCAATTCTATATCTTCTTCCCGGGTGGATTTGGGACATTGGATGAGCTTTTCGAAATGCTCACGCTCATTCAGACGAAAAAAACGAAACCGATTCCGATCATACTTGTCAACAAGGCATACTGGACACCGCTTCTCTCATGGATCAAACAGACGATCTATCGTGAAAATGGCGCGATCGACAAGGAGGACATGGAGATCTACCATCTCGTTGACTCTTCCGAAGAAGCGACTGCGCTGATTCGCGAGTGCTTGCGCAATAATAGCGGTGTCGTGAAGCGTCTCACGTCCGAGTAATCTTCTACAATACGGAAAATCCCGCCGAAATGGCGGGATTTTTATGCGGTGGTGGTAGGTGCGAGCTACTGCAATCGTGTTCTTTCTCGCAGAGGGAAATACTGACGATTGTGTGGCGTCTTGCGTCACACGCTGACCAATGACACACCGAACCATGTCGCAAAGCGTTCCGTCACCCGACAAACGCCTCACCACCTTTCTATATTACAGAATGGAAGAGAAAATATTTCACTTTTCCATCAATGTCACAGGCGCAAGCCGGCGGGGAAAGAATTTTCGCGGACAGGACACCTGTCAAGAAGCGGGAGAAGTATTCCGTGGGTGACCACTGGGCTCTGGCTAATGACTTTCTTATGTGAACAGAATAAAGCCTTATATTCGTCCCTAGGTTGAATCGCCACCACTCTATTATTTTTAACCCAAATTTGGCTTAAAGTCAATTTAATCCACTCCCGTCTTTCTTCTCTACTAATCTCCGAATTCCAAAAGGCGGGAAAGTTTTTGAGGAATTTTTCCGTCTTTCTTATAAAGTCAATTTCAACCCTTTTGGTCATATTTTGAAGAACGCCCTGACGCTTCAATCTTTGAATTTCAGCGTCTATTTTCTGTCTGTCCACCAAATATTCGTTTTCACTCATATCGCCGTTCAGGAACAGGAATTTGAGCTTCTTACGCTTGGAGAGAAGTTTGCCAACTTCGTCATCTTGTCTTTTTTCCGCTCGCAATTCTTCAAATTTTTCACCTAGTCTTTCGGTCGTCATTGCTATAACATCGTCTGGCAAATTGAATCCGCACATAAAATCAATGACTTGGCTGTCTAAAGTTTTACAATTCACCATCGGCTGATTGCAGGAATCGTTTTCCCGCTTGAATTTGCAGGCATAAAACAATTTCTCACCCCCCGTCCATTTATGCGTTTCACAATACATATTCGGTTGCATCGGTCTGATTTGTTTTTCCGCTGGTTTTGTTTTTAGCAATCTCTCAAAGCAATGATGACAAAAAAGCAACCCCTGAAGAAGATAAAATCTGTGCTGGGCGACGGGTCGTCCGCAAGTGTGCTTTCTTGCTCGCAAAACATCTTGGCATTTATCAAATAGCTCTTTTGAAATAATCGCTTTGTGGAGCTTGCTTGGCAGGTCGGGCAAATCTTTTCTCGGAGAATATACAAGTCCCAAGTAAGATTTATTTGCAAGTGTGCATTTTAGCGTTGAATATGTCCAATCGTTGCCGTAATTTGTTTTATGCTTTTCTCGTGTGAATATCGTTGCAATTTTTTCTAAAGAATAGTTTCCAGTGGAATACATCTTGAAAAATCTTCTGATGAGCTTCGCTTTTTTCTCGTCTATGTGCCATTCCTCTGAATACATCGGTCTTTTTCTGTTTTTGTCATAGCCAGTTCTTTTTCTGTAATAGCCGAATGGGGGAGTTCCGCCGATTGGTTTTCCCTTAGCTCGTTTCATCATCAAAGCACTCCTGACCCAAAAACTTAATTGGCGGGAATAATGCTCGTCAAAAATTTCATTAACACTTTCATTCAAAAAAGATGAGGGGTCGTTGAAGTCGCCAAAATTTTGAGAAATTGAAATTATGTCTATGCCTTGCTTCTTTCTCAGAAGTTCTTTATAGTGCTTGGCTTCCGCAACATTTCTAGCAAAGCGAGAAGAATGGAAAATCAGAATCGCATCAAATTTTTTCTGCATTGCGTCCTCAATCATTTTCTGAAATTCGGTTCTTTTGGAAGCCAGCCGACCTGAAATCAAATCTGTATATACTCCCGTAAGTTCATAATTATTTTTTTGAGCATAATCTTCTATAGATTTTAGTTGAGTTTCAGGACTGTAACCTTTGCCTTGCTCCTCGGAGCTTTCCCTGATATAGCCGACGGCACTTTTTAATTTTACGGGAGCTTCAACTACTTGTGTTTGCGTGTTCATTTTTTATGATTTTAATTTTTATAATTCTAATAACTTTTTTATTTTGTATTTTGAAATTCCTTCTTCTTTCATTCTTCTTCTTAAAGTTTTTCTATATACCATTATGACTATGCGAGCAATATCATTAAAATCATCATCTTCATATTTTATCTTTTTGATGTTTATATTTTTTGGCTTTATTACTTTTTTCATTTTCTTATTGTTAAATTTATTATATGACCTTGAGAGAAAAAATAAACTGTATTACTAATCATTATACTTAACAACCTTGCCTTTATTTCTTCTATCCCAATCTGTTAATGGTCCTCCAAATCCAAATTTAACTCCAGTATATAAATCAAGCCCCCGTTCATCAGCGTATAAAACGAGCTTATACATTTTTTTCATTAAATCGTCCAGGGTATTTATTTGAGGCAAATACTTTCTTTTTTCCCTGTCTTTTTTCATTTCTTCTGAATAAAATATAATAGCGTTTTTAATGCAATCCATACTATATCTTTTAGATAAATTATTAGCCGCAACACAATCAACATCAATTCTTTTTCCAGAGTCAGTATAGATAAAATGTTCACCAGCCATACCGTATTTCATATGCTTGTTGAATAGCTCAAAAATTTCTTTAACTCTGGGATTGTGTTCACCTTCAGCTATTTTTTTCTTAAAAAATTTATCTTCAAATTCAAACCCGCTGGAAGCGGGGGTTTTATAGTTTATTATTAACGCATTTCTTTTTATATCTGAAGAAGCATTTCTGTTATTAGCACTGGAAGCATTTGATTCCTGATTTCCATTCTTTTGATTTTCTTCTTGCTGGTTTTCGGTATTCTTGTTTTCTTCCAAATCCTTTTTTATCAGTATGTTTTGAGCTTTTTCAGCGTTTTCTTTTTTCCATATGTAATTTATTTTGATATACCAACCCTTTATCCTTCCGTTTTCCCTGACCATAATTCTTTGGATTAGCTTTTCTTTCAATAAAATCTTTTTCGCCCTAGTGAATCTGTCCTTCCCCCAGCTCAATCCTCTTTGACAATAGTTATCAGTAGCTTTTGGCTGGTTGGTTTTTTGCCATTTTGCCGTGTAGTAATAAAAATTATAAAGCGACACAGCATCAGCTCCAGCTTTATACTGGAATAGCTTATGCAATGTTCTAGTTGTTACGATGACCAGCTCATTTTCAATACTTATTTCAGTTTTTGGTAAAGGTTTCATATCGTTTCAATAAATTAAAAAATTAAGGCTGTTGCTCCAAAATACGGGAATCCTCCGAAGAACCTGCATTTGGAGCAACGGCTTCAACTTCTTGTTTGCTTAACTCGGAGCGTCTATTTTGCCAAAACTGAAAGAACAGCTCGGCGACCTCGCTGGCAATCACATTTTTTACTTCATCGTCAAGTTGTGGCTGTGGCTTTTTCAAAATAAAAAACAGTAGCTTGTTATGCTACTATTTTCTCATCTATGAAGTATTGGGTATAAGGCAGATAAGCAAAATCTTATCTGTCAGATTGTCCTAGTATAGAGGTTCAACTGTCCTGTGGTGTCCTGCCATTTTTTTACACTTTGGCTTATTTAAGCCATTTATTATTTTAAGCAATTTAGCAAAAAAACTCAAAATTGCATTCAACAACCCCCAGAGAATAACCCTTTAGCCCTTATCACTAGTTTTCAGCTTCATTTTTTGCCAAAATATGTCTTTTTGAATCTCTCGGCTATCTTATAAATATCATTATATCCGAGAATTTTACCAAACTCGTCATTTAATTTTCTTTGAATTATGTCTTCTTGGAGCCCCATTTGTCTTAACTCTTCTCGTCTTTTACTACGATTGGTTTGAATTATTTCTGCAATTTGTTTCGCTTCCGCCCCCTGTTCTCGTAATTCGTATATCATCAAATCACGCTCAAAGTAGTCCTTACTTCTTTTCCTTCCTGAAATAGGACCGAAAAATTCATCTTGCGCTTTCTTTATTTCGTCCAATCTAGCGATTATATCTTCGCCTGTCGTGTCCTGAAAAACTTCAAAAGCAAGCCCGACCCTTCCGCTCGGTCGTTTCACAAAGGCGATTTTGATTTTATCGCTGGAAATGTAATGAAAATCATTGATAATCAAATATCGCTTTAAGTATTCAAGATATGAGTAGGGCAGGCTGAACTTTGTTAAAATATCTTTGATTTTTTGATTAAATTTCTTGTCAGAGGGAAAAAGCGAGGATTCCAATTCAAACGCTTTTTCTTGCTCGCCCTCAAACAATCCTTTTCCCACAAGAGACACATATTGCTTAATTCTTTTCTTTATACCTAGCCATACGGGAAAACCAGCAATAGAATCAGGATTTTTTCTTTCAAATATCACATCAAAAATCCAATCCTTGATAGCATTTTCATTTATTGCCAAGCCGTCAGCTGGCAGTTTCCATTCTTTTCTGAAATTGCTTACAGCTCGCTTGAATTCTTTGTTGGCTGTTAGTGCTTTCAATTTTTGCTTAAAATAATCATTTTTCATCGGGGGATTTTACTATTTAGCAAAACAAAGGGAGCATAAATCCCTTTGTTAAGCCAAAATCAGGGCGATTACTGGGAATTGAACCCAGATTCTCGGTACCACAAACCGATGTCTTAACCGTTAGACGATAATCGCCATCAAAAAATGTGGTTGTTACCACTTTCGTAGTTTATCACAAAATATAATAGTTATCAAGATGCTGAAACTTTCAACCCTGTTAGTTCATTAAATCTAAAAACTGAAAAAATCAATCAAATTCCATAACAATGATTTTTCAGTTTTAATCAGGTTGCCATCTTTCGCATCGTATTTTAACTTCAAAGGTATTTTTATTCTGAACAATCCAAGAAATTTCTCATCCTTTTTTACACTAGCAATATAAACTATTTTCTCTCCATCCTCGCCAATTTCCATTTTTTCCACTACATATCTTCTGCTGTCATTTTTTATTTTTTCAAAAATTTCTCCTGGCAAAACTTTTAGTTCCATTTTACCCCCTCTCCCTAAAATGAAAATTTTACCATTATCTTTATCTACAACTACCGAAAGCTGCGATGCTACCGCATCATCGCCCTGCTTTATGACAAATTGATTACCTGAAACTGCCACAGTAAGCTCAACATTATTACCCTGAGAGTCTACCAAGATAATTTTAGTATCTTCGCCCTCCAAAGCGTAAAAATTTTCAGTATTATCGGAATAATTATTTTCAACTTCTAATGTTCTTGTTTCATTATCCTTTTCTATTCTTCCGACAACTGATGACGGCTGTTGTCCGGCGGTATTTGGAATATCTGAATTGACGCCTGATTCATTACTGTTATCATTAGAAGATTTTTTGCAGTTTCTCATATTAAAAGAGCAATCTGCTTGGCAGGTCAGATTGCCGCTATCGTAGCCTAATTTTTTGCAACTTTTACCTTTTAAATCGGAGTTGTCACAATCCTCGCCATATTCTGCTATTTGGTTTCCACAGACGCTAATTTTAACCGTTGCGGTTACTGAAGCCGAGTAAGCCTTATCGGAAAAAGACAGGCCGACAAGAAAAATACTTACTAAGATAAGTAAAAAAAAACTGTTTGAGATGTTTTTTGATTGCTCATTCAATTTCTTGATTTTTTTTTGCTGATGCCGATTTGAAAAGAGAAAAATTTTCGGAAAATTAGAATTGCCAAAATGAGCGCGATAATAATAGAAATAACATTTGGCCACGGAGCGTATACTTTCCAAAATGAAGTCAGTTTATAATAGATTCCTTGCCACATATTGGCGGGAGCAACAGTAAAATAAAGTTTGGCGGCTGAAGCCACTCCAACGCTTGCACCGCCCGCAGTTTGAGATTTTTTTTCTGGGTGAGCTTCCAAATAAGCGAAATAACTTCCCGGCTCTGTTTTTACCGGAAGATTGAGTTTTATTTCTACGATCTCAGATTGTCCAGGCTCCAGGAAGAAAGAGGGGGGGGTAAAAACAAACCACTCTCTCGCTGGAGAGAGTTGGGGCTGGTCTTGATGATATTCAATTGACAATCCGTATTCTGAAGACTCGTCGCCAGTATTTAGAACCGTCAAAGGGGGGAGTGTGTATATTCCTCCCGGTCTTAATTTTTCATTGACTTCTATTTTCCCAGTTCCAATACCAACGCCTATTCTTGCAAAAGTATTCACAGGAATCAACAACACCAGTAATAAAAATGTAATTGCCGTTTTTTTTAGCATTTCATTAAATATCCTAAAAACTAGTTCGCAACCGCTTGGACAGTCACGTCAACGCTTTGCTGGGTATATACCGTGCTTGGATTTGGTGTCTGGATTTCCAAGTCAAATACTTGGTTTCCACTGGTTGCTACTCCCGTTGCTAAAGTTTGATAACTTGTTGTTAAGGCATTCCAAGTTGGCGTCCCATCACAATCTGATGTGCAGAATCTATGCCTGTAAATATCTGAACCATTTGTGCCCGCCAATGTCCAGCTAGCACTGTTTGCACCTCTGATATTAAAATTTTCAGTCACATTGCCGTCATTAGTAGCCGTTTGAGAATCATTCAGACCGCCGGAGGTGGTGTCTGCTGTGGCGTTATTAGACAATGTTCCATAAGTAACCGTTCCATCAGAAATAGAAACGGAAATGTTTTGGACTGTCACCGTAGCAGTCACCGACCCCGTGTCTGCTGCCCAGACTAACAAATTGCTTGTCGCAAAGAGAAAACTTGCGAAAGTTATAATGGCGAGTGTTTTTTTCATCATTGTTTTTGTTTATTATTATTTATATTTTTTTACTTACAATCTCCATGCTCCGAAAACGGAGATGGAGCCTTATTAAAATAATACCATATCTTAAAATAAACACAATAGCTCTTTATTGGGCAACCGCTTGGACAGTCACATCAACGCTTTGCTGGGTATATACCGTGCTTGGATTTGGTGTCTGGATTTCCAAGTCAAATACTTGGTTTCCACTGGTTGCTACTCCCGTTGCCAGTGTCTGATAGCTGGTGGTTAGGGCTGTCCAGGTTGGAGTTGTATCGCAGGTTAAGGTGCAAAATCTGTGTCTATAAATATCCGAGCCATTGGTGCCTGCCAATGTCCAATTGGCACTATTTTGCCCCTTAATGTTGAAGTTTTCAGCTACATTACCGTTGTTCGTGGCGGTCTGGGAATCGTTTAGACTACTGGAAGTAGTATCTTTGGTTGAGTTTGCAGCTGTAATCCCATAACTTACTACTCCATCGCTGACACTTACTGAAATAACGGCTGGAATAACATTCAAATTAACATTGTCAAACCAAGTTAACGATTGAGCATTTTTATCGTTTCCGTTTTTTAAATTTGCGTATAATCTTATATTATATTGGCCTGTTTCATCAAAATATGAAGAAACATCAAGACTGGACGGCCCTGTCCAGCTAGTAGCACTTCCTGCACTGGGAGTTGATGTGTCAGACCAAATCGTTACCCACGTGCTTGGGGCAGAGGGTTTGGCTATGTCAACGCTTATAGTGTTTGTAGTGCAGGTAACTGAAACGCATTGCTTGCTCCAATACAAACTCAATTGAACTGTATCAGCTGAACCGATGTTGGTGCTTATAGTTTGAGAAGCATTTCCGCTATTAGTATTATTTCTTCCGACAGCAGTTTGTGTTTTAATAGAACCAGCACTGTCCTGATATTTGGAAGAATCGTAAGTGCTGGTTGAAAGAGTCCAGCTGGTTGCATTTCCAGTAAAACTGGGATTAGTCAGATAATTTGTGGCTCTGGCCTTGTATATCTTTGATGTGACAGGAAAATTCTGCCAGTTTTCAGGAATACCGAAAAATGTCAAAAATGCTATCAATACACATAGTGAAATAGTTCTTACAAATATTCTCATATTGTTGGTTCTTTATTTCTCTTGACTATATTTTACAATAAAAATTGTTATAAATAAAGACTTCGGATACGGCATATTCTAAACCGAAATTCAGACTTGTTGAAGTCCATATTTATCTATCTTCTATCCGTCCATTTAGGATTTTTTGCATAGTCCTATTTTGAAGGTTAAAAAAGGCACTTTCAAAAAAGTATTGCATCTGAATAAAGTCAAAATCGCCGTCTTTATTTTCAGGATTTCTCAATTCTTTGTTGATTTGAGCCACAATGAATTTTTCTAATTTGATATTTTTTTGCCTCTTAATTCTTGGCAATAATAATTTCGTTGTCATTCTCATTGTTGGCTTTGTCCCATTTCTCTGATTAACTTTTGTCCCATTGGCGTATCAGCTGGAATCATATTTGTGTTTCCGCATTTAGGACAGACTTTTTGTTTGCTGGACATTCTCCAGACGGAATAAACGATTCCTGGCAAGAGGAATAGAAGCCAAAGAATTACTTCAACCGCAAAACTTCCTTTTGCTTTTTTCTTGTAGTTTCCTACATATCCGCACATCGTGCAGACAAGTTGTTGCTTCGCCATACTTTTATTTTTTTAATGATTATAATTTTTCAATTTGCTTTTTGAAAGCATAATTGCTTTTGAAATTCTCAATGTTGGCTTTGTTCAAACTTAAGCCCCATTCAGGATTGCTTTTTGAGTTTTCATAATTTCTTTCAATCAATGCTGAATGTTTTTTCTCTATCCAATCCAAAGAGGGGACAAGGAGCAATGTTGGAAGGTCATCATTGTTGTCAAAAAGCAAGAGCGACAAAAACAGGTTCTTCCTTGGACGGAAGACCTCTTTCCTCATAAAGACATAGTTATTGTTCCGAATGGATTTTACTTGGACATCAAAAAATTCTTTTTCATTTCTCCGAATGACAAAATCAATTCCTTTGTCGTCAACTTCCGAAGTATAGACATCAAAGCCTTCTCTGGTGAAAGCCATTTTGGAAAAATACTCTCCATACTTTCCAATCTGAAGATGATTTAATTTTGACCAGCTTTGGCTCATTGGTGTAGTCACTTTACCAAAGCCAGAAGGCGAAGACCACAAAGGGACGACCCTACTTGGCTTTGTTTCCAGCTTCTACACTAGTTACGCCACCTTTGGGAGTCGCCCCTCAATAAGCATAACTAGCGAGCCGAAGCCCGATTAAGTGTAGAAGCTGGATTTTTTTACTACACTAATAATACCTCAATTATGAGATAATTTCAATTTTTAATGAACAAAAAACACCCTTTTTCTTGGGTGCTCGCATAGAGCAGGCTCTACTTCATACCATAATCTCTATATTAAGCCATATTTGCAACTTAGGAAAGTCATTGATTAGGTGGAATCGAACCCAGATTAGCGGTACCACAAACCGCTGTCCTAACCGTTGAACGATGGTCACCATGTTTTTGAAAAACTTTCCTGATTGTAGCAGACGTTTTCAAATACTTCAAGGGTCTGCGTTGACGGACGGCTGTTTTCTTGATATTTTTCTTATACTGGGGTACGCACTACAATAGGACATCGCACGCATAGCTCAGCTGGTAGAGCAGTGGCCTCTTAAGCCAACGGTCGGGGGTTCGAATCCCTCTGCGTGCACCACGATTTCTCGCCCATCGCAGTTCAAGGAATGCCCGCCTTTCTGTCTTTGCCCCGATAGCTCAACGGATAGAGCAAGGGTCTTCTAAGCCCAAGATGGGAGTTCGATTCTCTCTCGGGGCACAGACAGACGGGCGGGATTTCTTTTGGGTGATTATCATTATGTGCTTTGTGAGAGAACCTGTCGACCGCAGGTTTTTTTGACAAGAATACCCCATGGGGGTATCATAGGGACATATGAAGAAAGAGATCAAAAAGAGAATACTGCGACGACTCAAAATAATAGAAGGGCAAATTCGCGGCTTGCAAAAGATGGTCGATGAGGATACCTATTGCATCGACATTATTACCCAAACATCCGCGGTCAGGCAAGCACTTTCATCAGTGGAGGACGTCATGCTTGAAAATCATCTCTCCACGCATGTGGTGGAGCAGATAAAAGGCGGCAAACACAAACGCACAACAGACGAGATTCTATCGGTGTATAAGCTGTCAAAGCAAAAATAATCATGAGCATAAAGTATGCAATATTTGCAATAGCAGTCGCGGCGTTTGTAATAGTCGCCTACTTCTATTATGGCGAAAAAAAAGATGGCAATGTGGCAAATGAAGAGCGCCACGAAGACGAAGTGGCGGAAAGTTATGAGATCCATCCGGGAAATGTGGTAGATAAAATTAAAAACGAAGAAGACGTCATTTTATTAGATGTTCGCACGCCTGAAGAATACGAGGAAATTCATTTGAAGAACGCACTCCTGCTTCCGGTTCAAGAATTATCGGCACAATCACTTGCAGATAGCGGGCTCGGAGAGGATGCAAAGGACAGGGAAATTATTATTTACTGTCGAAGCGGCGCGCGGAGCAAGACGGCGTATGATATCATGAAATCTTTGGGCTACGCCAACATCAAAAGCGTTTCCGGCGGTATGATCCACTGGGAAGAGGATCAATATCCTTTCACTGAGACAGGGGCGTATACGGGGTCACGCATGATAATGAAAGATAAGGGTGCAGTAATATCAGAAAACGGTCCGCGCATCTCACTAGACCGCTCTTTCCATGATTTTGGTGTTATTATGCAATATGGCGGCACAATACAAGAAACATTTGTTGTAAACAATACTGGCACAGAGACACTCACTATCGGGGATATTACAACAAGTTGCAGCTGTACATCCACAATCATTTCCGCAACATCGATTGATTCCGGGAAAAGCGCGGAGCTTACTGTGATCTTTAATCCAAACTTCCACGCAGAACCACTTGATGTTTTTAAGCGTACCGTCTTTATCCCGACAAATGACCCTACCGTACCAGAGGCCGAAATCGTTATACAAGTTGATATCGCCGAAGGTGAATAATTATTAAAACTAAGGAAAAGATATGAACAAATATATAATTGGAGTCGGAATACTTGCAATAATACTTATTCTTGTGTCATACGGTCTCTCAAAAACCGAAACGCAAGATACCGCAGGAAAAAATACTGCAGAAGGAGTAGAGTTAGGTATATCTGTGACAGATAACTCCTATGATTTTGGCGATATTGATATCTTCGGTGGTAAAGTCCAGACAACATACACCTTAAGAAATGATGGGACTGAAGACATAAGTATCCTTTCAGCGGTTACTAGCTGTATGTGCACCGAAGGAGAAATTGGTGGTCTGATATTTGGTATGCATGGGAGCTCAGGAAAGACAGTGCGTATTTCTGCTGGAGAAGAAAAGACACTCACTGCCTTTTTTGATCCGCTCGCGCACGGACCGAATGGTACGGGAAAAATAAAACGAGATCTTGTGCTCAAAACGGACTCCATGGTTACTCCGGAGATCAAGGTGACATTTTCAGCAAATGTCATTAAGAACGATGATGAAAAATTGTGAACAACGTACATCACAATCACAGTGATCATCAACTCGATCCTCCAAATGACAGAAAGGACATACTCTATGCGTGCCCAATGCATCCGGAAATCGTTTCCGACAATCAGGGTATGTGTTCGGAGTGCGGGATGAATTTGATAAGAACGCAAAATGCAAAATCACAAGGCAGGGACAAATCGCCTACAAAAGAACCGCTTATAAAGAATTTAAAAAGTAGCGCCCGGATAGCCCTTTTTATTCTCGCCCTTCTTCTTATTTTTGTGGTGGCGGATATAGCGGGATTTAAAATATCCCGACAAGAGAAATCCACAGCAAAAGATGTTCAAAGCGTAGTCGCACAAAAAGAGAGCGTCGTGCTAGAGGCAGTGAAATTGCCCGCCGTATGGGGTGACCTTGGTGCGCAAATGATCGCCGCGGGGGTGATTGATCGCACAAAATTTGAAGCGCTCTATGCGCGACGCGGAGGACTCACCGAGGATGATGAGCGGCTCTTGCAAGGAAACAGTACCGGACGACTGGTCGTTACGCGGGAGAATGCAGGATTTGTGCTCAATCTCCTGTGGGGAGTCGGGCTTAGCAATAAAAATAGCATTTTGGAAAAAGGGCAGATGGCCAATCCGAGTTATGGCGGTGCCGACAGATTTGCTTCAACGGGCGGCTGGACGCTTGCCAAAGGGGATGCGATGAAACATTACAGCGCGCATCCATTTATTACGCTCACTCCTACAGAGCAGGCAATGGTCGAGAGTGTAAGTGGTAATATTTACCGTCCGTGTTGCAACAACTCTGCCATTTTTCCTGATTGCAATCATGGCATGGCGATGCTGGGACTTCTTGAGCTTCTTGCTTCGCAAGGTGTGACTGAAGAACAAATGTATAAAGCCGCGCTAGAGATGAATAGATTTTGGTTCACAAATCAGTACGATGCAATTGATCGCTACCTTAAATCAAAAGGGCGCGTGCCGAGCGAAGTGAGTCCGAAAGATATTTTAGGAAAAGAATATTCCAGCGCATCGGGATTTGCGCGGGTTTCAAGCGAGCTTAAAGGAGAACCGCAAGGGGGCGCCAGTTGCGGGACATAGGCCTTTTTAAAAAGGAGTTATAACATTATGAATCATAATAGTCACAACAATCATAGTGAAGAACATCAGACAGTATATATTTGTCCAATGCATCCGGAAATCGTTTCTGACAATCAGGGTACGTGTTCGGAGTGCGGGATGAATTTCGTAAAATCTAAAAAATCAAGAATTAAAGATCAAAACTCAAGAACGTATGCGAATGCTTCTGCCGGAAAGCACGAAGGACACTCAACGGAGATGTTTTTTCGGAAGTTTTTGGTCAGTTTGATACTCACGGTTCCGGTGGTGCTCTATGCAGACGTTGCTGAAGTGATCTTCAAATGGTCTCCGCCTGATTTTTCGGGATCGGAATATCTTGCCCTAGCCCTTGGCTCAGTCGTGTTTTTTTACGGCGGATGGGTTTTTCTTGCGGGCGCATGGAGAGAAATAAGAGGGAAATTGCCGGGGATGATGACGCTTATCGCGATCGCCATTTCTGCCGCGTATTTGTGGAGCGTGTATGCGGTTTTTGCGGACGCGGAGACATTATTTTGGGAACTCACAACGCTTATCACTATTATGCTTTTGGGACACTGGATAGAGATGCGGGCGGTTTCCGGTGCGCAGGGCGCACTCAAGGAATTATCAAAATTGCTTCCGGATACGGCGGAAGTGGTGCGTGATGATAAGACCGAAACCATTGCACTTTTTCTACTTCGGGAGAATGACATTGTACTCGTAAGACCGGGAGGAAAAATTCCTGCGGACGGCGAGATCGTGGACGGGCAGTCCGATGTAAATGAATCAATGGTTACCGGAGAGTCGAAACCTGTTGGGAAAAAAGAGCACGATGGTGTCATTGCCGGAACGATAAACGGCGATGGAGCGCTCAAAGTCAGAGTTTCAAATATCGGCGAGAAGACTTTTCTTGCCGGTGTTATGCGTTTGGTTTCTGAAGCACAATCATCAAAGTCGCGGCTTCAGATTCTCTCTGACAGAGCAGCTCTTTATTTGACCGTTGTTGCGGTCACTGGCGGTGCCGTAACGCTCATCGCATGGCTTATTGCTGGTGCGGATATTGGCTTTGCAGTGGCGCGTCTCGTTGCTGTGCTCGTTATTGCTTGTCCGCATGCGCTTGGGCTCGCTGTGCCACTTGTTGCTTCTATTTCCACCACGAAGGCGGCGCAAAACGGCTTTCTCGTAAAACAACGGCTCGCGCTGGAAGTCGCGCGGACGATTGATGTGGTGCTCTTTGATAAGACGGGCACATTGACCAAAGGGGAGTTTGGAGTTGTAAACATATGGAATACAAACGGTCATTCGAAAGAAGAAACTCTGCAATTGGCGGCTTCTCTTGACACGCTCTCGGAACATCCAATCGGACGGGCAGTCGTTGCCAAGGCAAAAGAACAAGGACTTGTGCTTAAAGACCCCCAGAAATTTGAAGCAATAAAAGGCAAAGGCGTGAGGGCGATTGTTGAGGAAAAAGAAGTTATGGTCGGCGGCGCGACGCTTCTTGAAGATATTGGCATTAGCATTCCCGTCGAGCTCGTCGCACACATAACGGATGCCGGCAAGAAAGGGCAAACGATTATTTTTACGCTTAAAGAAAGACATCTTTTAGGCGCAATCGCACTTGCCGATATCGTTCGCGAAGAATCACGAGAAACCATTTGGGCGCTTAAAGAAATAGGTGTTCGTTCCGCGATGATCACTGGCGATTCGGAAGACGTGGCAAAATGGGTGAGCGAAGAATTGGGCATCGATGAATACTTTGCCCGCGTATTACCTCATCAAAAATCGGAGAGAGTAAAAGAATTGCAAAAGCGCGGGAATAGGGTCGCGATGGTGGGTGATGGTGTGAACGACGCTCCTGCTTTGACACAGGCCGATCTCGGTATTGCGATCGGTGCGGGTACGAATGTGGCAATTGAGTCGGCCGGTATTATTCTTGTCAGAAACGATCCCAGAGATATTGTGAAAATTATCAGATTGTCGCAAATGACATATTCAAAAATGATCCAAAATCTCTGGTGGGCAAGCGGGTATAATATAGTCGCTCTGCCGCTCGCGGCCGGTGCGCTCTACGCGCGGGGTATCATCCTTGAGCCCGCGCTCGCGGCAGTCCTCATGTCGGCAAGCACTATCATTGTTGCGGTTAACGCCGTATTATTGCGTCGGCGGAAATTATAATTTATAATTAGTCAAAAATGTCTATGAATAAAAAATATCTTTACATAATTTTGAGTATAGTGGTCATCGTTGTCGGCGGAGCATTTTTCCTGTCCCAGAACAAGGTGCCGTATGAAACAAATCAAGAATATTCAAGTTCCGATACATCAGGACTGCAGGAGGCAGAACCAACGGAAATCGTTGAGCTGAAGGATGGTGATACATACAACCTTACCGCAGCTTTCATTAAGAAAGAGCTTGGCAATCGCAGTTATCGCATGCTCGCCTACAATGGTTCGATTCCCGGACCACTGATCAAGACCGAACAGAATGCGGAAGTCACCATCAATTTCAAAAATAATACCGACATCGAGACGACAATCCATTCGCACGGTATCCGGCTTGATAACGCGTTTGACGGCGTACCGGACATGACACAACAATCGGTAAAGCCGGGCGAATTATTCACCTACAAAATCAAATTTCCAGATGCGGGCATGTATTGGTACCATCCACATGCGCGTGAGGATTACGCACAAGAGCTCGGTCTCTATGGAAACTACCTCGTGACGCCAAACGAACAGGGCTACTGGAACCCCGTGAATCGCGAAATACCGCTTTTCCTTGACGATATTCTCATCGAAGACGGTCAGATCCGCTTGAGTAAAAAAGAGGTCGACCGCACGCTTATGGGCAGATTCGGCACTATAATGTTGGTGAACGGCGAGCCGGAGTACCGTCTTGAGGCAAAAAAGGGTGAAGTCGTCCGCTTCTATGTTACCAACGCGGCAAATACGAGAACGTTCAACTTCGCTATTCCCGGGGTCAAAATGAAGCTCGTTGGCGGCGATGGTGGTGCAACCGAGCGCGAAGAGTGGGCAGAAGCGGTCATCATCGGACCGTCGGAACGTTCGGTTGTGGAAGTCCTGTTCGATGAGGAAGGATCATATACGATGCAAAATAAAACTCCCAATAATGCCTACACACTTGGAACGATTTTGGTTTCAGGTAGCGAATCTTCTCCGTCTTACGCTGAAACATTCGCGACACTTCGCACAAATAGCGCCGTGGTTAAAAGCGTCGACCCATATCGCACTTATCTTAAAAAGTCGATAGATAAGCGCCTTAATCTGACGATAGACCTGATGGGCAATATGATGGGTGCATCAGGAGGACACATGATGTCAGATGGCACGATGATGCAAGGTATGATGATGTCACAGAGTCCGGATGGTATTGAGTGGGATGATGACATGCAAATGATGAACGAACTGTCTACAAAAGAGATGACAAATTGGAAAGTCGTAGACCAAGACACCGGTAAGGCAAATATGGATATTGACTGGAAATTCAAAGTTGGCGATGTCGTGAAGATCAGGATCACGAATGACGCCACATCGGCACATCCGATGCAACACCCCGTACATTTCCATGGTCAGCGATTTCTTGTGCTTGACCGCAATGGTATGCAACAAACGAATCTCGTATGGAAAGATACTGTGCTCGTTCCAGCCGGACAATACGTTGATATTCTCCTTACGATTACTAACCCCGGTGACTGGATGGCGCACTGTCACATTGCAGAGCATCTGGAGGCGGGGATGATGTTCGCATTCACAGTTGCGGAATGACTACAAATTACATCGCGTCGCACTCTTGCAGTTTCTGGAGCGTTTGCGCGAGGTCCTCGGGAAATGGCGCAGTAATCCGTACCGTTTTCTCAAGCAGCGGATGAAAGAAAGAGATGTGGTGCGCGTGGAGAAACTGGCGGTTGAGGCCGAACGCTTTGCGAAATGAGCGATTGAAAGGACTATTGCCGTAGGTGCGATCCATGACAATCGGGCAGCGCATTTTTGCAAAGTGTTGGCGGATTTGATGTTTACGCCCTGTCGCGATGGTTGTTTCCACGAGAGAGCATGTGCTGCCGTCGACAGGAAAGGTTTTTTCGATGTGAAACCGCGTATGCGCCGGAATCCAGCGATCGCTGTGGCGCGCACGTAGCCGTGATGAAATGCTTGTGCCGTGTGGTATACCTTTGACAAGTGCCGCGTATATTTTTTCTGTGCGACGATCGCGAAAAATATTCTCCAATGGGCGTCGATTCTTTTGTTCTTTTCCAAAGAGAAGAATGCCGGACGTATCATAGTCCAAGCGATGGAGAATGTACGGTTTGACTTTCATCGGTGCATAACGTTGCTGCACGCGTCCGAGCACCGTTTTGTGCAATGGAAAATCACGCGATGGCACGGATGCCATCCGCGGGGGCTTATTGATGGCAATGATAGAAGCATCCTCATAGATGACGCTGATCGATTCTTTTTCCATAGGGATATCCGTATGCTTTACGTCAGACGCCATTCGCTTTCTTATATTCTTGCCACTCCCGATCCGACCAGCCATTTGGTTTTTTGGTCATCTTTGCGATATCCTCCGGCTTGGGATAGTCGTCAGGAGATTTATATGCGCTCTTGAACGTTTCCTCGCTCACGAGAGCTCCACTCCCGTCATACACTTTTTGCAGAAAATACGTTTTCATGGAGCCGTCCGGATTACGTTCCGTGACGAACGGTCCTTCCATGACGGTGCGTCGACCGTCATCCGTACCATAGAAGCGAAAAATGAGTTGTGTTCCCTCCCGAGACATTTGCAGCAAAATATGTCCGGGCGTATTGTTGCGAAAGCGCAGGTCAGGGAATGGGTCATAGACGGTCGCGTCAAATCCGATCGGCTGGTAGTAGCGTACGGGGTATGAGTGATTACGCCGCGCGGTAATCTCAAGTCCGCTTAGGATCGCACCACGAAAAATTGTCGTGGAGACCTGACAGATGCCGCCGCCGTACTCCGGTTTTGTCTGGTGATCGCGAATAACAAGTTCTGGTTTGTACCCGTGTTCTTCATCCACAGGTCCCAAAATTTTAATGAAAGAGAATTCCTCACCCGGTTTGATCAAGAGTCCGTTGAAACGATTTGATGCAACGGTGATATTGTGGATCCGATCATTTGAGGATCCGGCAAAATCAGATCGACCCTCTCCGATCAGCGCTGTAATGCCGAGCTTATTACTGTCAGTCGTGTTGATTGACGGCTCCGTGAGGATGAAGGGAAGAGCGATCCGTTCCGGCGGTACAGAGTCATTGACGAGAAGAGCGGAAATTTTTTCCGCGCTTTTTTCAATGTTCACGCGAGAACCATCTTTACTCATGACAAAGGCGGTGGCACGCCCGTCTTGCATGGCGAATTTTGCATCAACCGGATCGGTGTTTGCGCGCCGCGCGAGATCATCTAAAAATTCTTTCACTTTTTCCATTTTCACTGACGTGTGCGTGACATGCGTGAGATGTGCCTGATCGCGCGTCGTGATCGTAAGAAAACATAAAACGATGTCCGTCGCGCAGTATCGCGGATTCTCTATCTCCGTTTTTTGGGAGGAATCAATCAGGACGCGTGTTGTCGGGTGAGTCCACGACAAAAACTCTTTGCGCGCAAGAGTTTCTTCATAATCACCGACTGTGAGAGTAAGTTGCGGTTCTGTGGGAACGGATTGATCGGCGCGCACATGCGCTGTGAGAGAGAGCATTCCAATCCCGCATGCGATCAAAAGAAAAGGGGAAAAACGTTTCATAATATTATCAGCATAGCCAATTTTTTCTGTCTCGACAAGAAGAATCCCGCCATGGAGGCGGGACTGTGCGGAAGGCAGACAAGATTGGATGGTGACGTTTAGAATCCGCGTACCTGAATTTTTTTCGTTTTCGTGATGTCGGCTTTCGGCAAGCGAATCGTGAGAATGCCATTCTTCAGCATCGCATCCGCCTTTTCCGCAAGGACATCAACCGGAAGAACGACGCTGCGGGAAAACGATCCCCAATAACATTCTTGATAATAGTAGTTATCCTTTTCCACGACCTCCTCATTCTTGCGGTCGCCCTTGACGGTCACCATGTCGTTCGTGATGGATACTTCCAAATCCTCCGGTTTGACGCCGGCGATGGTGGATTTAATGACAATCTCGTTGTCCGTTTGATAGACATCAATCGTCAGCTGACCCTCCGCATCATTGCTTGCGGCGCTCGCCCAGTCGTTGCTCATATTTTCGCTGTCGGCATTACGGGTTAGTGTCATGCGCGTCTCGTCGTCTTCCGCATAGATTTCCATCGGCGTTTCCACGTTTCTTCCTTGGTCTGTTTCCCGTGCGCCGGTCAATCGTTCAAAAAACGATCGTTTCTCTTTTGTCATAAAAATTTCCCCTTAGATTTTAAGCATTTTCATTATAGGGTATCTCTGGCGACTGCGCAAGCTCCCTGTCCCGCGCAAACGCGAAGAGCAAGAGAAAAATAGTGCCGCTCAAAAGGAATAACGTGAGAGAGGAAACGATCGAGGGGAAGAAAAAAATGGCCATATTGTAGAGCGTGTGAAGAATCGTCGCAGCAAGAATAATAGAGAGGAACGCGAGAAGTACGCGTTTGCGCATCAACGTAAGAAGTGCGCCCATGAACGTGGCTGTGAACAGATGAAGAAGTATGATGTTTCCGAGCGAGATCGTGAGGATGTCCGAATTGTCGCCCAAAAGGAGAAGGGAATACTCCATGGCAGCAAATCCGATGCCGACAAAGATCGCATGCAGAACGAGCACGCGCCGCGTGTGAAAAATTTTTATACGCGCGATGATCATTAGATATTTGCACAGCTCCTCGATGAATGCGGTGATTGGAAGAAAGGCGGTGAGGGAAAGGATATGCGTTGCCGACAGAACGGGAAAAAGTTCCTTTCCCGCAAATTTTGTGAAAAGAAGAAATGCGACAAGTTGGAGCACCAGCGCGATCGTTGCCGCGAAAATCCCGGTAGAAAATGATATGATGTGGCGCATAGGAAAATTTCTAGGAATTTTTCTTTGCGGGAAAGGAGAAAGGGGTGTTGATCGGCCATCGCTCCACCATGAGCATTTTCTTTCCGTCGGAGATCCTTTGATACAATTCTTCCGTCAAAAACGGCATGAAAGGGTGCAGGACACGCAAAAGAATGTCCAGCATGTATACGAGCGTGGCTGCGCGCATTCCGCGCGCCGCAGAATCATCGCCGGTGAGAATCGGCTTGCTTTCCTCGATGATCACGTCCGCAAAGCGATGCCACACGTAGTGGTAGAGCTTTTCCGATGCGAGGTGAAGGCGAAATCCTTCGATGTCGCTCGTAATGTCCGTTACAAGGACATCGAGCTCGTCGCGGTAAATTTTTTCGTCGGTGGAGATGCTCTCCGGCGCGACTTTCGCGTATTCCGCATAGGAGAGGACAAAACGCGCAATGTTCCAGATTTTGTTTGCAAAATGTTTGTAGCCCCGAATCTTGTCTTCCGAGAGATTCATATCGTTTCCGGGCGCATTGCCGATGATGAGTGACATGCGGGTCGCATCGGCGCCGTATTTTTTGATCATATCAACCGGATCAATGATATTGCCGATCGATTTGCTCATTTTTCGTCCTTTTGCATCACGCACCATGCCGTGAAGATAGATATTTCTGAACGGCACATCTCCCACAAGGCATCCGCTCATGAGGATCATGCGCGCAACCCAGAAGAAGATGATATCGTAGCCGGTTTCGATTAGGTTGGTCGGATGGTAGATTTTTTCTTTTTCCCACCGTTTCTCATCAGAACTCCAACCAAGCGTGGAGAACGTCCATAGACCGGAAGAAAACCACGTGTCCAGCGTATCCTCATCTTGCATCCACGCGCCTCCTTCGGGCGGATTGACTCCCACATGAATTTCAGCACGATCATCAATTTTTGATCCGCTTTTGTGCCACGCGGGAATGCGATGTCCGAACCAGATCTGGCGCGAGATGCACCAATCGCGGAGATTGTCGATCCAATGGTAGTAAACTTTTTCAAAACGGTTCGGTGTAATGACGATCTGTCCCGTTTCAACAACATGGCGCATGAGTTTTTTAAGCGTCGTCCGTGATCCGGTCGGAATCCCTTCAATGGCGGAACGCTCGAGCGTGAAATCCCTATTGACGGCGACAAACCACTGTCGTTTGATCTGTGGCTCGATCACACCGCCTCCGCGGCTGTTCGTAGCGGTGCGTCCGACATACTTCTCGTCAATCCGTTCCACGAGGCCTTTCTGTTTCAGTTTTTCAACAATGAGCGCGCGCGCTTTTTTGATGTGCTGTCCGGAAAATTCGCCTGCGATCGGAAGCAGCTTTCCTTTTTCATCAATGATCTGTTCGCGTGATAAGTCGTGTCGCTCGGCGATGTCAAAATCGGTTGCATCGTGCCACGGCGTGATCGTCATGACGCCCGTCCCAAACTCTCTGTCGATCGCCGCGTCCTTCACGATTGTCGCCGTAATCGGTCCGTTGATCCATTCCAAATCTATTTGTTCGCCCTCTTTATATTTTGCATAACGCGGGTCATCCGGATGTATCACGACATATTTATCGCCGAATTTCGTTTCGGGACGGGCCGTACCGATGGTAAACGGACCGTATTTGAGATAGTAAAACGACTTTGTTTCTTCCTTCCATTCAATTTCGTCATCAGACACGGTTGTCTGCATCTGCGGATCCCAATTGACGATACGGTCGCCACGATAAATAAGGCCCATTTCGTACATTCTCACAAATGCGGTCGTTACGGACCGAGAGCGTTTCTCATCAAGCGTGTAGGCGTACCGCGTCCAATCCAATGACGCGCCCATCGCGCGGATTTGAGTCAGGATGGTGGTCTTACTTTCCTCCGCGAATGCGGCGACACGCCGCAGCAATTCTTCACGGCCGAGGTCATAGCGCGTTTTCTTTTCTTTTTTATAAATGAGGTTCTCGACTTTCGATTGTGTGGCGATTGCGGCCGAGTCAGTGCCGGGAATCCATAGCGTTTTTTTTCTGCTCATGCGCGCGTAGCGCACGAGAATATCCTCAATGGCGAGCATCGCCGCATGACCCATGTGGAGCGTACCGGTCACATTTGGCGGAGGGAGGACGATGGAAAATCGTTCCGCATCGTGTGGTGTTGCTCCTTTTTCGACACAGACATCCGGATTGAAAAAACCGCTCCGTTCCCACAGGTCATAGATGGCACGCTCCGTCTCTTCCGGCGTATAGTGTTTTGGAATCTCTTTTTCCATAGGGTCAGAATATCATCAAAGAAGCACGAACTCAAGAAAGCGGGAGGTTTGCATCGATGGCAAGTGTGCGCCATGCGTCATGGGCTTTGTGTTTCTGTGCGGCGGACAATTTTTGCCATACGAAATAGCCGGCAGTTGCGATCATCGCTGCATTATCCGTAGTATACCGTAGCGACGGCAGCGCACAGTGCACCGATGGAAATTTTTCACGGATTGTTTTCATAAGCCGTTGTCGCAGCGCCACATTCGCCGCAACGCCACCGGCAAGAAGTATACTGCGCGGTGCGTATTCTCCCGTCGCCTTCGTTGTCTTTGCGACAAGGACATCCACGACGGCATTTTGAAATTCGCGCGCCATCGCGCTCACGAATTCTTTCGGAAGCGGCGATGTGTCAGCGAGATTGTTTTTTGCTCTGAATTTTTTCACCGTATAAAGTACGGCGGTCTTCAGACCCGAGAAAGAAAAATTATAGTCCCCGGAATCAATCATTGGACGCGGTAGCGCGATGGTTCCGTGCGTTTCAGAATTTTTTGCGGCTTCTGACGCTATGAGCGGACCGCCGGGATAGGAAAGACCGAGAATGCGCGCAACCTTGTCAAACGCTTCACCGGCGGCGTCATCCTGCGTCTGGCCGATGATCGTGTAGTCGCAATGCTTTTTCATGAGCACCAGCTGTGTGTGTCCGCCGCTCACAACAAGGCAGAGGATGGGAAACTCTATGGCATCCCCAATGGAATGGCTTTGGTCCCTAGAATTTTCACCAATCCAATTGGCATAGATATGTCCGGCGATGTGATGGGTGCCAATGAGCGGTATGCGCCAAGCATAAGAGAGTGTCTTTGCGGTATTGACACCGATGAGGAGCGCCTGAATGAGTCCGGGACCATTTGTGACCGTGATGAGATCCATGTCGCGCATCGTCATACCGGCGCGTGCGCATGTATCGGACAGAACGGGGATTATATTGGCGACATGTTCGCGCGCGGCAATATTCGGCACAACGCCACCCCACTGTGCGTGGGTCGCGATCTGGGAGGAGACAACATTCGCAGCGACGGACAATTTTCCTCGTTCCGCGCGTACAATGGCGCCCGCGGTCTCGTCGCAGGAGGTCTCAATGCCAAAGATGTGGAATGGTTTGTTCATCGGGTGTATGCTTATGATAGGGGCTTTGGGAGAGGAAAACAAGACATATGACAAAGGCGGGAAAGAATCGCAGGACGCTCACAACGCGATCCGATGAGGAGATCGTTATTCTGACACGGACAAAAAGCAGAGAATATTTCAAGGAAATCGTGCGCCGCTACGATCGACGCATGCGCGCCTACGTGCGGCGATTTGTTCCGTCAGTGGAGGACAGTGAGGATCTTGTTCAGGAAATTTTTCTCAAAACCTATCGCACACTCAAGCGTTTCGATGTGCGCAAGCGTTTCTCCCCGTGGATTTATCGCATCGCACACAACGAGATTATGAACTATCTTTCACGCACAAAACGAAAGCATTTCATCTCATGGGAAGATGCGCATGAGCGTGGGCAAGAGCCGCTTGCGGAAAGCGAAGACACGCTCGTGCACGCATGGTTTCAGAAGGAATTGCATGATGCAATGCACGGTGCGATGGAAAAATTGCCGCCGCACTACCGCGAGATTCTCCGCTTGCGTTATTT
>Ga0209542_10005558_pt1 | contig 25058 bp, 18 predicted proteins | sample RifCSPhighO2_01_FD_184028 | JGI IMG/M metagenome (GOLD analysis project Ga0209542, IMG submission 184028) | Soil microbial communities from Rifle, Colorado - Rifle CSP2_plank highO2_0.1 (SPAdes) (version 2) | ecosystem: Environmental > Terrestrial > Deep subsurface > Rock core/Sediment ...
ACTTTTGCTAGAATATCATCGTGTAGTTTGATGAAGGTTTTCATACAAAAAGCGCCTTATGGCGCTTTTTGTATTCTAGCATGATTGTGGTATATTTGGGGGATTAAGGGAGTTTCGTAATTCAAAGTTGTTTAAAGCATATCAAATTATGGATATTCTTTCAATTACTAAAAAATTGCTTTTTAAGGCTTTTTAATATAATATAAAAATATGTCTCAAGATAGACTTATAAAGCTTGCCTGCACTGTTTGCAAACGGATAAATTACTGGTCCAGCAAAAACAAGAAACTCGTTACAAAAAAGATCGAACTTTTAAAGTATTGCAATTGGTGTCGCAAGAAAACTAAACATAAAGAGGCGAAGAAGTAGATTTCTGATGCTTTTCTGCTATACTTTAGGGCAATCCTATATGGGTTTTTAGTGGGTCCATAGTTCAGTGGTAGAATTTTCGTCTCCAAAACGAAAGACTCAGGTTCAAATCCTGATGGGCCCGCACATGCAAGAAAGAATAAAAGACCTAGAAAAAGAAATACGAGAAATCAAGCAGCGAAACTTGCGAGTGGAAGCTGATAAGGCCTGGGAAGTCAGCTGGACCAGGATATTTTTTATTTCGATCAGCACTTATATTATCGGTGAGTTTTTATCCAAAAAATGTGCTCTTAGTCCAAGACTTCCATATGTCATATTAATCTTAATCGCCACTGTTCTAATAGGGGTTTTCCTTTTTAAGGAAAAGCTAAGCATGTTAGGAATTACCGGCATTATTCTGGTCTTCATTTCGATTGTATTGCTATTAATGAATTAAATGCTGGCACTAAGCATCTCTTCTTCCATCGCTCGCAACTCAAAATTAATCTTATAAAATAAGGTTTTTCTACTGCTTGCAATAATAATTTTTCTATATTAAAATATGTTTATGTTAAACGAACGTAAATATACAATAGAAACAGAACAAGAAACAGATGGCAGATGGATTGCTGAAGTTCTTGAAATTCCGGGTGTTCTTGCGTATGGTGATACTTTAGAACAGGCTCAGGCAAATGTCGAAGCGCTTACATTCCGAATTATGGCGGAAGAAATAGAAGAGAATACAAGTAAGAATGTTTTTGGATTTTCTAACATTGCCTTTTCTCTATCATGAATAATAAATGGTCAAGCAGTAAAGCAGGCAAGGTTTTAAGAGCCTTAGTTAAAATTGGTTGGGAAATCAAAAGACATAAAAGTTCGTCGCATATTATACTCGAAAAAGCAGGTTGTACTAACTATGTTTGGGCTTTTGGCAATAACGATGAACTTGGTTCAAAAATGTTATCGCGTATAGCAAAACATACTGGTTTGAAGGTCGATGATTTATAATTCTCTCGACAATTTGAAAGCCCGCATATGGAAGAAAGAATAAAAAACCTAGAAAAAGAAATACAAAAAAAGTGGTGGATAAAAAGACATGCCCGAAAAGAAAATTAGGTTTATATGAATTTAAATCCCAAAACCAAGTTAATAATTGAGAGTTTGACGCTTAAATTAAATTCTTTGGCCAACGAATTATCAGCCAAAGGTAAAAATATCATTAATCTCACTGCCGGCGAGTTGGATTTTCCGACACCGTTATATATCCAAAAAGAAGTTAAAAATAAAGTGAATTTAAATAAATATACTCCGACGGTCGGAATTTCAACTTTAAAACATATGATTGCCGGACAAATTTATAAAGATTACAAATGGAAAGTGACAGCGGAGAACGTGGCCGTGACTGCCGGCGGCAAGCAAGCTCTTTTTGAGAGCATGTTCGCCATTCTTCAAGAAGGGGACGAGGTGATCATTCCTACTCCCGGTTGGGTTACTTATAAATACCAAATAATTTTGAACAACGCCAAACCTATTTTAGCGCCTCTAAATAAAAAGTTTGATTTGGATATAAAAGAAATACAGAAAGTTATTTCCAAAAGGACTAAAGCCATAATTTTAAATAGCCCAAACAATCCCTCTGGTTCTTTTTATAGCGCCGCTTCGTTAATTGCGCTTAAAAAAATTATCAAAAATAAAGCGATCTATTTAATTGTGGACGATATTTATAGTAAAATTATTTATGACAAAACTTATCGAACGCCCGCGCTATTTGCGCCCCAGAAAAAATATTTGATTTTAATAAATAGTTTTTCTAAAAGCCAAGCTTTAGCAGGCTGGCGAGTGGGCTATGTTATCGCCAATAAAGAAATTATCCAAGCAGTAACTTCGTATCAAAGCCATACCACCGGGAATGTGTCGTTGCTTTCTCAGATTGCGGCGCAGGAAATTATTAAAAAAGGGGATAAAACTAAAAAATTTATCCAAATATTAAAAAAAAGGAGAAAAATAGTGGCTAAGTTGCTGCAAACTATCCCCAGAATTTCTTATGATCTGCCAAAAGGCGCTTTTTATTATTTTATCAATGTTTCCAGAATAGAAACGAATACAGAAAAATTTTGCGAACATTTATTAGAGGCAGGATTAGCCTTAGTCCCGGGAGAAGCGTTCGGTTCTCCAGGATTTGTGCGTTTATCATTTTCCGCCTCAACCTCAAAACTCATCAAAGGCATAAAGATTTTTAAAAAAATATGCAAAAAATATTAAAATGATAAAAATTCCCAAAACTATGGCGACCCAGCATCCAGATAATGCCAAAGCCCCGTATTGGGAAAAAGATGGCAACGGATTTATTAGTTCTAAAGAAGAAACTATCGAATGTGTGGATGCTTTTCGCAATTTGGGAGTGGAAGAATTTATGTGGGATTGGGAAGGCAAGTTCACAGATGAAGCGATTGTTGATCGATTGTTTCATTACTATTTTGATTATTTTAAAAAGCATCCCTTGGGTCTTAAAAAACGTTTAACTTTCCGCATTCCTAATATTTGGCAAGAAAAAGGTTATAGCTTGATCCGCGCTTTGATGGTTGTGCTGACTAGTGAGGATTTTGCCCGCGACTTGAAATTTCATTTCCCGCCTCTTTTTGAGGTTATTTTACCGATGACGGAAAATGCGGAACAATTGATTTTTATCCAAAAATCTTTTAGGGAATTAGCTCAGCTGAAATCCAAAATGTTCAGTAAATTTCGTCAAAACACGGAATATGTGAGAATTATTCCTTTATTTGAGGGGGTCGATACGCAAATCAAGGCAAAAGAAATCCTGCGGAGGTATCTCCGGCTACATAAGAAAACTTTTGGATTCGTTCCTTCTTTTTTGCGAGTTTTTATTGCGCGTAGCGATCCGGCCATGGTTTCCGGCTTGGTGCCCACAGTGTTGGCTAACAAAATTATTCTTTCCGATTTGAGAGAATTGGAAAAGGAAACGGGTATTCGCTTTTTTCCCATTTTGGGCGCCGGATCGTTACCATTTAGAGGAGGACTTAGCCCATTAACGATAAAAAAATTCTGTCTAGAATATCCCGGGGTAAATACTATTACCATTCAGTCGGCTTTCAGATATGATTATCCATTGCGTAAAGTCAGACAGGCCATAAAGTATTATAACAAAAAATATTTCGGCCAGTCTCCAATTATTTCTAAACCGGAAAGAAAAAAAATTATTGATATAATCGCTATTTTTAAAAAAAAATATCAATTTTCTTTTGATAAAATTATTCTGGATTTGGAATTTCTCTTTAAATCTTTTCCGCCTCGGCGCGAAAGACATTTGCATATTGGATTGCTTTCTTATGGACGCAAAATAAAGAAAATGACCTTGCCTAGAGCGATCACATTCACTGGTTCTTTTTATTCTCTCGGCATTCCGCCTGAATTTTTGGGGATTGGCGGTTTTATTAAATTAAAGCCAAAAGATTTTGCTTTGCTTGATAAGCATTACAAAAATTATATCAACGATTTAATCCAAGCCGGAAAATTTTTAAATTGGAAAAATTTAAAAAAATTATCGCAAAAAAATAGAGGTTGGGAAGAAATTGCCGATGATTTAAAAAAAGTGGAAAACATCCTAAAAATCAAATTTGGGTCTTGGAATAAAAAAGGCATTCGATATTCCAAACTCACCAGTCTATTATTGCGTCCGAAGATTAGTCACAAAGAGATTCAAAAATTGATCAGTCAAACCGGAGTCTTGCGAAAAAGTTTGGGTTAAAAAATTGTATTGCTATCGATATGATACAATATCCTAAATGAAAAATGGGAAGAAAAAACTAAAAAAAAATACTGCGGAAATGCTTGTCCGATGCCTGGAAGCTCATGGAGTCAAGTATATTTTTGGTGTGCCGGGGGAGGAGAATCTGACTTTTTTAGAGACCGTTCGGAGATCTAAAATTAAATTTATCACCACGCGGCACGAGCAGGTCGCGGCTTTTATGGCGGCCACTATTGGCCGGATGACTGGCAAAATTGGCGTGGCGCTTTCGACTTTAGGCCCCGGAGCGACGAACCTAATGACTGGCGTGGCTTATGCGCAACTCGGAGGTTTCCCGCTTTTGGTCATCACCGGCCAGAAACCGATCAAAAAAAACAAGCAGGGAAAATTTCAAATTGTGGACATCGTGGCGATGATGAAACCGGTTACAAAATATTCTGCAACTATTACCAAAGGTGAAGATGTGCCGAGTATGGTAGCGGAAGCAATAAAGCTTGCCGAAACGGAACGTCCGGGCGCGGTGCATTTGGAATTGCCGGAAGATATTGCGGAAGAAATTTGTAATGCGAAACCAATTGCTGTTCCTAAAATTATTTATCCTAAGGCAGATAAAAAATCTGTCAATGAAGCTCTTGCGATAATTAAAGATTCCAAGCACCCGATTGTCATTTTGGGCGGCGGAGTGAATCGAAAGTTTCTTTTTAGAGAAGTAGGCGAGTTTTTAAGAAAAACGAGGATACCTTTTATTACGACGCCGACAGGCAAAGGAGCGTTCGATGAAAGTTCAGAGCTCTACATCGGTACGACGGCATTATCCAAGGGCGATTTCGCAAATCAGGCGCTTCTGGCTGCGGACGCGATTGTCTTGATCGGGCATGATGTTGCGAATACCCCGCCGATTATTCTGACTTCTCTAGATGCTCCTAATTGCAAAGTTGTCCACGTGAATTTCTTTTCTTCTAGCGCCAAGGATGTTTATATTCCGACACATGAAGTGATCGGAGATATTGCGAACACTCTTTCGGAATTTACAAAAAAAATAACTATCAATCCGTCTTGGGATTTCGGTTATTTTTTAAAAGTGCGGGATGCTTTTCGGGCATACTTAGCTCGATATGCTGACTCGCAAGATTTTCCGTTGCGTCCAGAGAGGGTTATTTCGGATATCCAAAAATCTCTGCCTTCCCCCGGTACGCTTGCGCTCGACAACGGCATGTATAAAATTTATCTTGGCAGGCAGTTTGTAACCAGAGAGCAGAATAGCCTGCTTCTCGACAATGCGCTCGCGACTATGGGCGCGGGGTTGTCTTCTGGTATGACGCTCAAGATGCTTTACCCTAAGAGAAAAGTTATCGTCGTGGCCGGAGATGGAGGCCTGATGATGACTATTGCCGATCTTGAAACGGCCGTCCGCCTTAAAATTGATCTTGTTGCACTAATCCTGGACGATTCGGGCTATGGCATGATAAGTTGGAAACAAAAAAGAATGAAATTGCCTAGTTTTGGCATTTCCTTTGGTAATCCGGATTTTGTAACACTCGCCGAGAGTTTCGGAGCTATCGGGCACAAAGTTTCCAAAGCAGAAGATCTCTTGCCAACTCTTAAAAAAGCTTTAAACTCTAAAGGGATGCATATCATTGCTTGTCCGATAAATTACAAAGAAGCCAACAAAAAATTAGGTTCTAGTTTCTAGCACCTAGCCCCTAACCCTATGATTCAATCCAAAAATCCGACAACTGAAAAAGTTTTAAAAAATTTTAAGGAAATTTCCGACAAAGAAATGGAAAAGAAAATTTCGCTCGCCGCAGAGGCTTTCCAGTTTTGGAAGAAAACTTCTTTTGAAGAACGAGCTACCTTAATGCTCAAATTAGGAGACTATTTGCGCAGTCATGCCGAAGATTTTTCCAAACTGCAGATGCTCGAAATGGGGAAGACGATGAAGTCCGGTCCGATCGGCATCAAAAAATGCGCTCTCTTGTGCGATTATTACGCGGACAATGCGGAAAATATTTTAAAGAATGAGATATTGCAAACGGATCATAAAGAACAATATGTAAAGTTTGATCCGCTTGGCATTGTCCTTGCGATAATGCCTTGGAATTTTCCATTTTGGCAGGTGTATCGTTTCGCCGTACCGGCTCTGATGGCTGGAAATGTCGGTCTTTTGAAACATGCTTCTAACGTGCCGCAGTGCGCGCAAGAGATCGAGAAATCATTTCTCGCTTCTGGATTTCCTAGAGGCGTTTTTCAAAATCTGTTTCTTTCTCCAGGGCGAGTGGAAGGATTAATTCGAGACAACAGAATAGCGGCGGTGACTTTGACAGGCAGTGAAAAAGCAGGAAGCGAGGTCGCCCGCATAGCCGGAGAGGAAATAAAAAAAGTGGTGCTGGAGCTCGGCGGCAGCGACCCGTTCATTGTTTTCGCCGATGCGGATATTTTTGAGGCGGCAAAACTTGCCGTTCTATCCAGACTGCAAGGCAACGTCGGACAGAGCTGTATTTCCGCCAAGAGGTTTATCATCGAAGAAAGTATCAAAGAAAAATTTACTAAATTAGTGGTGGAAGAATTTAAAAAATTATCCATTGGCGATCCCGCTGATCCAAAAACTGACATCGGCCCTTTGGCGACAGAGCAGATTTTACTGGACGTGGAAAAACAAGTGAAGAAGTCAGTAGAGTTCGGAGCCAAAATTGTTTACGGCGGCGCTCGAAGAGCTGGTGAAGGATATTTTTACTTGCCGACCGTGCTTACTAATATCAAAAAAGGCATGCCCGTTGTAGACGAAGAAGTTTTTGGGCCGGTTCTGCCGATTATTTATTTTAAAACGGAAATGGAGGCAATTCAAATTGCGAATGACACCAGGTATGGTCTGGGCGCTTCGATATTTACTAAGGATATTGAAAAAGCCAAGCGTCTGATTTCACAAATCGAAGCGGGAAGTGTCTGTGTGAATGACATGGTCAAGTCGGATCCGCGGGCGCCTTTCGGCGGAGTAAAAAAATCCGGCTATGGCCGCGAACTCGGCGCCTATGGCATAAAAGAATTCGTAAATATAAAAAATGTGTGGTTTGGGTAAAATGGCTACAGAGCGCTTTAGACTTTAGAAATACCATGGAAACTGGAAACTCCCGAAAGGTAGTTTTTATGAGCTATTTTTTGTGCTTGACTTATAAATTCTCTTAGCATATACTCTCCTTACGTCTTTCTATAAATTGGAATGACGTTTTAATTTCCCCACAAACAGGGGTAAACACTCTCTTTGACAATTGAATGAATTTTAGAGAACAGGTGCAAGTCTGTTCTGTTTTTTTGAGTAAGTATAAAATAATTTTTAGAGCAAAAGATTGAACTCTAACAAGTAACACAAATACTACAAGCGTAAACGCTTCTGTTTTTTGTTTTGTTTCGTTCCTAAATCAAAATGCTTTGCATTTTGATCGGACGATCCGCCTTTGGCGGATTTAGTCTATAACTTTTATTTAGAGTTTGATCCTAGCTCAGGATGAACGCTGGCGGCGTGGATAAGGCATGCAAGTCGAACGAATTTTCTAAAATCGGAGATGCGATTATATCAAGTCAAAGTTTTTAAAAAATTAGTGGCGAACGAGGTAGTAATACATAGGAACTTTCCCCAAGGTCGTGAATAATCCGTCGAAAGACGGACTAATACACGATGGTATCCGACTTTGGTCGGATTAAAGATTTATCGCCTTGGGAAAGGCCTGTGCGGTATCAGCTAGTTGGCGGTGTAATAGACCACCAAGGCGGACGCCTAGGGGAGCTGAGAGGCTGACCCCCACCGATGGTACTGAGACACGGACCATACACCTACGGGTGGCTGCAGTCGAGAATCTTCCACAATGGACGAAAGTCTGATGGAGCGACGCCGCGTGATTGATGAAGTCCCTCTGGGACGTAAAGATCTTTTATGAGGGAAGAAGTTTATTGACGGTACCTCATGAATAAGAGGCTCCTAATCTCGTGCCAGCAGGAGCGGTAATACGAGAGCCTCGAGCGTTATCCGGAATTATTGGGCGTAAAGGGTGCGTAGGTTGTTCTGTTAGTCTTTTGTTAAATCCCCGAGCTTAACTTGGGAATCGCAAAAGAAACGGCAGAACTTGAAAGTGTGAGAGGCGTACGGAACTCATGGTGTAGGGGTGAAATCCGTTGATATCATGGGGAACACCAAATGCGAAGGCAGTACGCTGGCGCATATTTGACACTGAAGCACGAAAGCGTGGGTAGCGAATGGGATCAATCTGGTCCCTTCCGATAGTGATATCGGAATGAGAATTTGGCTATATGCTGGAATATCTGTGTATCTTCTACTACACAATCTGCAAAGATTGTGTGATAATGTATGAAGTGCAGACAATCAGCAGGGAAGGCTTGCAAAATTGAAAGAGGGAAAATTTCCGTCGTCCAAGAACCCGAAAGAGGGTAGGACCCTACAGAGGTGCTAGAGGTGTGTTATGACCCCTTGCGGGTATCGGCATTACCTGCCAGTGGGATAATTGCCACTGGTAATCACCATGTACAATGTGGAGTAAGTTGGGGTATGGATTTGACTCGAGTTAACCCCAAATGAGTCTCCACCGGATTTATCTTTGACGAAGCGAAAGTTTCGTCGTCGGGTAAAGAAGTTGAAAAACTATCTTTACCCTCTCTTTCAATTTTGTAAGAACCCTCAGAGACTACACGCCAAATATCTTAAAATAATTTTTTAAGATAATGATATAGTCCGACCTTTATGGCGACATAAAGATCTATTGTAATACTGGGTACAAATAGTCTTCGAAAGAAGTAACAAGTATGTAGATACCCCAGTAGTCCACGCCCTAAACGATGATCTCTCGGTTTTCGGAGTATCGACCCTCTGAGAGCCTTAGCTAACGCGTTAAGAGATCCGCCTGGGAAGTACGGCCGCAAGGCTAAAACTCAAAGGAATAGACGGGGACTTGCACAAGCAGTGGATTATGTGGTTTAATTCGATGGTAAACGAAGAACCTTACCAGGGTTAGAAATCCTAGTGAAAATCCTCGGAAACGAGGACCCTCGCAAGACTCTAGGACAGGTGATGCATGGCCGTCGTCAGTTCGTGGTTTGAATTGTACCCTTAAGTGGGCTAACGAACGCAACCCTCGTTGTGTGTTACAAGTGTCACACGAGACCGCCCGTCCCAGTGCCGAGGTTGACTTGTTTGGAACGCGTCCCAGTACCGATATTGAATTTCAATTTCGGCAATGGGATTTGCTTTTAGACGCGTCAACGTCGGTAGCGGGACGGGAGGAAGGAGAGGATGACGCCAGGTCAGCATGTCCCTTTGATATCCTGGGCTACACACATAATACAATGGCGACTACAACGCGTAGCGACGGGGCGACCCTGAGCTAATCGTCCAAAAGTGGCCTCGGTTCGGATTGAAGTCTGCAACTCGACTTCATGAAGCTGGAATTGCTAGTAATCGCAGGTCAGCTAAACTGCGGTGAATACGTTCTCAAGTCTTGTACTCACAATAAAAGCGCGCAGCAGCTTAATTTTCTAAATGGTTCAAATCCATTCCCCCGATTCGTAATCGGGGCGTAGCTAAAAGATAGCCTTTTACCGCAAGGTAAATGGTGGAGGATCTGGAAGCAAAAAGCAGCTCGACAATAAAAGAGCCAGTTGACCTACTAGTGGGTGGTGAGGGTAGGGAAAACTCTTGAAAAGCTCGTTGGGATGTTTGGAAAAGAATTTTAAGTGACCTGTGGAGATCTGACGTTTGCTATCTTGTTTTATACAAGATATAATTAAACTTACGCAGCGTCAGAAGTCAGCTGAATCATAGTACTTCGATATTTTTCGAGGGAAGGCATTCACTCAAAATAAAATTATGAATTTTAAATTTACTAAAATCAAATCAATCGTAGTTTTGTCTATTTCTTTCTTGGTTGGAATTTACTTTTTTGTAGTTTCTCCGGGAATTATTTTAGATGGAACGACTTCTTTGACACAGTTGATTCTGAATAAATCCATATTCTTTTTCTTTTGGTTTATTCCAACATATATAGTTCTTTATGTATTGTTGAGTTTATTTCAAAGAAAATAGTTTTGAGCTCGCCGAATACGGGAAATCCGTCCGTTCGGTGGGAACACAAATTCGTAGTTTAACGAAAGTATTCGCCCGTCAAGTCAAGGGAGCCGGGAATACCCGAAGTATCCGCATAAGCGGGTCCTAAGGTAAGCTCGGTGACAGGGACTAAGTCGTAACAAGGCACGGGTAGCGGAAGCTGCTCGTGGAATAATTCAATTTGAAAAACATTTTTCGGCTCCGGCCGGAAAATTTAGTGAGTCGGTATTGCACGCCTCAATTGAGTGTGCAATGGACAATAATAGAATGTCTTAAAAACTATTTGACATAAGGCAAAGACCTAAAGTTAGGGCTAAATCATTCTTTAGAATGATCGCCCGACCCGAAAGGGTTTAGGGAACGAAACAAAACAAAGAACAGTGCAAACCTAAAAAATGATATAATCACACCATTATGCGGCTGAAAACACTTGAACTTAACGGCTTTAAATCTTTTGCCCAAAAAACCGTTTTGGAATTTGAAAGTCCGATCGTCTCGGTGGTCGGCCCGAACGGCTCCGGCAAGTCGAACGTGGTGGAGGCTATTCGCTATGTCTTGGGAGAGCAATCCATGAAATCCATGCGTGGGAAGTCCAGCTCGGATTTAATTTTTAAAGGATCAAAAAATTTATCCAAAGGCTCCAAGGCCTCGGTCTCGATCTATTTTAATAATTCGGATAAAGTTTTTAAGCTGGAAAATGACGGGGGAGAAAATATTAATTTAAATTTTGAGACTATCAGTATTTCACGCGAAGTATATTCGGACGGATTAAGTAAATATATTTTAAATGGCACGGAAGTCCGCTTGAAAGACATTCACAATCTTCTGTCCTCGGTCAATATCGGCTCAAGCGGGCACCATATTATCTCTCAAGGCGAAGCGGATCGGATTTTGAATGCGAGCCCGAAAGACCGCAAGGAAATGGTGGAAGACGCCCTTGGACTTAAAATTTATCAGTACAAAATCAAAGAGTCCGAGAGGAAACTCGAGCGTACAAGTGAAAACATGAAAGAAGTCGGGCTTCTGCGGCGAGAGAATGCTCCGCACCTTAATTTTTTAAAGAAACAAGTAGAGAAATTTGAAAAGGCAAAGGAAATGCAAAGCGAGCTCTTTGCGCTCTACCGGGAGTATCTCTACAAGGAGAATGTTTTTTTAGAAAAAGAGAAAATAAATTTACTCGCTGAAAGAAATAAAATTTCCAGTGAGTTCAAAAGTGTCAGTACCAAAATTTCTGAGACAGAAGATGGTGATTCGGTCAAAGGCAATAAAAAAATAGAAGAATTGAAAATAGTTGAACAAAAACTGAATGAGATTCGTGGTCAAAAAAGCGAAATGGAGCGCAAGCTTGGCCGGATCGAAGGCATGATCGAGGCTAAGCAAAATAGAGTCAAGATTTCGGGACGCTGTCCGACCTGCGGGCGAGAATTGGGCGAAATAAGCCGGGAGCAAATAGAAAACAGGGAGAATAATGAGAAAGAATTGTTGGAATTGAAAAATTCACAAACGAGTATTTTAGCGGAAGTGAGTGGGCTAGAAAATAAAGGGAAAGAATTGGCACAAGAGATAGAGGCCCTCAAGCAAGCAATTAATAAAGAAATGGAAGCCCTGCGGGATTTGGAGCGGGAGAAATTTAGTTTTAAAGTCAGGCATCAGGAACTATCTTCCGCAATGGAGATGGTGCATATCAAAGAGACAAATTTTAAAAGCCGAACCGAGGCATTTCATAATGAAATTAAAGAAGGGGTGGCGCTGGTCGGATCAGAGATTTTGTCATTCAAAGAATATGCAGAAGTCGGACTTAGGCAAGACAGCCTAAGTCCGACTTCTGCAATAACTCAGGAAGAGTTGAAGAAAAAAATAGAGCGTCTAAAAATAAAGTTGGAAGATGCAGGGATGGGCAGTGGCGCCGAGGTGATGAAAGAATTTAAAGAAGTTTCCGAGCGGGATCAGTTTTTGGCGAAAGAAATGGAAGATTTGACGAAAAGTATGGAATCTCTGCAAAAGCTTGTAGCCGAGCTTAAAGAAAAAATTGATATAGAATTTAAAGAAGGAATAAAAAAAATAAATGTGGAGTTTCAGGAATTTTTCTCGCTCATGTTTGGTGGGGGGACGGGGTCTTTGGCTATTGTTGTTGAAAATAAAAAGAAAAGAAATATTCCTGAAGAACTCGAGCAGGAATCAGAAGTAGCAGAAGACGACGAAGAAATAATTCCAGAACAAGGAATAGAAATAAATGTCTCCTTGCCGCATAAGAAAGTCAAAGAGCTGCAAGCGCTCTCCGGCGGTGAGCGATCACTTACCTCGATCGCGCTTCTTTTTGCCATGTCGCAAGTCAATCCACCGCCATTTCTGGTCTTAGACGAGACAGATGCCGCCCTCGACGAAGCCAATTCGCGCAAATATGGAGATATGCTGGAAAAACTTTCCAAGCATTCGCAGCTGGTTGTCGTCACCCATAACCGTGAGACGATGTCTCGAGCCGGAGTGTTATATGGCGTCACCATAGGCAGTAATGGCGCCTCCAAGCTCCTCTCCGTCAAATTCGACGAAGCCACCGCGATTGCGAAGTAAATTCTATTTTTTCATAAAATGTGATAAAATACACTTATGAGTGAAAAAGAAAAAACAAGCCAAATAATCAAAGAAACTCTCATTAAAAATGGGGCTGATTTTGTGGCGCTATTTGGCTCTTTTGCGCGTGGAGATGAAAAAGCGGAAAGCGATGTAGATATACTGGTGAATTTCAAAAAACCCATATCCCTTTTTGATCACGCAGGGATTGAAATTGATCTGGAAAATAAAACTGGCAGAAAAGTGGACTTAGTTACCGAAAGATCTTTATCAAACCCGAGACATGCTCATTCATCATTATTTTGATGTGGATGATCAACAATTATGGAAAATAGTTGAGGATGATTTACCAAAACTCAAAATTTCTGTCGAGGAAATTTTGAGTAAAAATACTTAAGCTTATTATTAAAAATTTAACAAAAAATATTATGAAAAATCAACAAGGTTTCATCGTGCCAGTACTTTTAGGAGTTATCGCGGTGTTAGTAATAGGCGGTGGTATATATGTTTACAATAAAGAAAAAGTAGAAACGCCTGCAGTGGATACCCAAACTCCAACAGTTAATACCCAAATAAATAATTCTAATTTAAAAACTTACACTGATAAAAAATATGGATACAGTTTTCAGTACCCAGAAAAACTATCTCTAACTTCAGCAGCTGATGTGACGTATCTTTTGCATAATGTTCCTTTTGACAATTATGATGGTGGTTGTGACATGAAAGGAGATGCATCGTTGTCAAAAACCCTAAATGATTTTAATATGTCATTCAAAATTGTTTCTAGAGAAGCCAATCCACCCTATGTGGATGGTAATTACTCGAAGGGGATATTGAATGGCAAATGGGCTTATATGGGTGCCGAAGGTTGCGGACTTAATAATTATTATTTTCCAATCAGCGGCAATAGGACACTAATCGTTACCAAAAGCCAAATTCAGATGTTATCTACAGTAGTCTCTCCAGAAGTCAGAGCCAAAGTTCTGGCTGTTCCGGGGGTTATATCCTATGAAGAATCTGAAATTATACTTGGTCAGATTCTTGCAAGTTTTAAAATTACAAAGTAGTTTTAGTCAATCTGAATTTCTCCACCAGAGTTCAATATAACTTCTTGCTCTCCAAAGTCGCTTTTGGAAAGGTCGGTTATTATAGAAATTGCAGTATTATTTAAATCCGGATGCGGAATTCCATTTCCGTCTATTTCAAATGAAGTAATTTTGCCTGAAGCCAAGGAGCCATTTTTATCAAGCGTGATTTCCAGCATGGCGGATGTTTTCAGCGACTCGGCAGTCGATATCCTATTGGCGGAAGCGAAATTACCGAGAGAATAGGCGATCAGTTTATCATTGTACCACTCGATTCCCCGAAGTACATGCGGACCTGAGCCGAGAACGAGATCGGCTCCGGCATCAATTGCATTGTGGGCAAAAGAACGCACATCGCCGCGATTTTCACCCAAATACCATTCGGTTTCATCTGGTGTATGCCCATATTTCACACCTTCTCCTCCGCCATGAAATATAACTATGACCAGATCAGAGTTTTGATCCGCCGTGTTCACCAGTTCTTGCACTTTTTCTGCATTGTTCATGTTGGATGTGTAAGAGTAAGTAGAAAATCCCACTATTCCTATTTTTATTTCATTTTTCTTTAAGTAGATTATTTCATCTTTAATTCCGCTTGCCTGTATGCCGGTTTCCTTGATTTGTTTCAAAGTTTCTTCTTGGCCAATTTGGCCGTAATCATTAAAATGGTTATTAGCAACATTTAAAACGTCGAATGAAGCATCCGAAAGAAGATTTAGAAAGTTGCTGTTTCCATTGAAGGAAAAACAATTTTTGGAACTTTGTTTACATTTTAAATATGTATTGCTGGTGGCGACTCCCTCAAAATTTCCAATCATAATATCTGGCAGCTCGGTGTGAGCTTTTACATCAGAGAAAATATTAGTAGGAGCGCTGATGCCGGGGATAATGTCGCCAACAAATCCGATACTTATCTGGCTTACCTTTTTTATAACTTCTTTTATTTCTGGAGGAGGAAGGGGAGTATTGACTATAATATTTTGTGAAGTAGTGGTGTCGTAGATTGCTCCATAGGCATATTTACCACCGAGAAGTATTAAATAGCTCATACTTATCCCAAGGATAGAAGCTAATAAAATCCAAATAACATGCGAGATTAATTTTTTATTGAGTAGCATTATTTTTTATTTCCTGAAACTTTATTTTCTCCTCTGTACCCTTTATTATCGTCTCCGGCTGGAAAGCGGAATTTAGGTGGATGGTGTCTTTTTTCACTGTCATACTGCCGTCTCTATTTAATTTTACTTCTAGCAACATGCCTTGCATGGTGGGAGCGCTCCAAGATTGGTCAAAGATAAAGTTTCCAAGCGAGTAGGCTATGAAACTGTTTTTATAAATTTCGGTGTCTTCGATTACATGCGGATGCGAGCCGATTATGAGTTTTGCGCCAGCATCGACTGCCTTGTGTGCCAAGTATTCCTGCCTTGCATTGTGCTTTGTCTTGTATTCATCGCCAAAGTGGAAAGAGACCACTAGATAGTCCACTTGCTTAGAAGCATTTTGGATTATTTCATCAAAACGTGGATCATTGGCCAGGAGCTGCCCCGCTTGATCCACGTCTGCTTCCATGGCTGTTGGACCTACGTCCGAGAATCCCAAGAATCCGATTTTCATTCCATATTTTTCAATGATAGCTGGTGTTTCAGCTTCGGCGCTATTCATGCCGCCGCCCGTATAATGTATTTCGTTTTCTCGGAGGCGCGAAAGTGTATCTATATATGCATTGCGGCCCCAATCCCCGATGTGATTATTGGCCACAGATAAAATGCTTATACCGGCTCCCTTTAGGGCGGGAACCACGGCCGGATCCATTCTAAAAGAATATAAATTTTTTAAATCCGCGCCTTTGTCGGAGGCGGTGCCCTCCAAATTGGCAAAGACAATGTCGGACTTTTTTAATATGTCACTCAGATCTTTCTTGGCAAACAACGCTGAGTAATCATTATTGAAATTTTTCACGACGGACGATCTCACGCCGCGGTCGAGCATTATGTCTCCTCCAAATACCAAGGTCACGAAATTCGGCTCCTTAATATCTGGTACTCCGATTTTTTCTTGGATCCAATTTGTATTCGCGTCGGTCGCTCCGCCATAATATATGTTTCTCTTGAGATATTTTAAAATGCCTTCCACATCTTTTTCGCGGTCCGAGCTTTGGAGGAGAGTGATCGCGATCGGGCGAAGACCTTCCTTGCCAAGCGGCAGGTTGAAAATCGAAACGACAGTTTGCTTGGCTGGATCGGTGTAGCCAGACTTGCCTCCCTGGTAGCCTTCATCGCCTAAAAATTGGCTGATGTTAGACCAGCTATGCTTTTTATTGGAATAACTGCGTTTGGTGGTAATTTGAAGTACTTCCGGCGTCTCTTTGGCCAGGTAGCCGGTCAGTTTAAATATATCGGAGACAGTGGATTGATTCTGGATCGAAAGTCCGCTCGGGTCATCAAAGGAGGTGTCGGCCATTTTCAACTTTTCTGCCTCCTGATTCATTTTTTGGATAAAACTCTCGCGGGTAAAATGTTCAGCCAGGACTTCTGCCGCATCGTTGCTCGACTCCAAAAGAAGCGGGTAGAGTAAATCCGAAGTTTTTATTTTTTCTCCTAACAAGAGTTCGCCGTTGGTGCCCTTGGTCGAGAGGGCGGTCTTGCTCACCACGGCCAAGTCTTCTTTGGGCGCAATCAGGTGCGTGACCAGGGCCGTCATGAGTTTGGAAACAGAAGCAATCGGAAATTTCTTATCTTGATTTTTAGACAGGATTACTTCGCCGGTATTTAAATCTCCGACCAAGTATGCCTTGGCCGAAACCTTTGGTTCGGTGTTTATGCTATTTAAATAAAAATATTTTGGTCTATTGCTCTGGTTTATTCCGCTCAATTCTTCTCCGCCGCCGGTTAAAGACTCTATGCCCAAAACAGTATTCTGTGATTGATTTATTTTTCGAAAATTAAAATTCTCTAAAGAAAAGAACGCCAAAGAGGCTAGAAAAATGCCTATGGCTAAAGCGATGGTAACCCAAAAGACTGTCCGCAAGGTTGTTTTTAGCTTCATATCAAAATATAATCAATTGTTTTTCGTTCTAAATCAACACCCTTCACTTTTATTTTAACTTTATCCCCAAGGCGATATTTTTTCCCCTGCCTACCGGCAGGCAGGTTTTTCTGTCCAACTAATTCCAGTTTCTTCTCGTTAAAAACATAAAAATCGTCACTCATATCTCGCACTCGCACCAGTCCTTCGCATTTGGTTTCGATTTCTTCCACATACAGGCCCCACTCGGTCATGCCGCTAATAATGCCGTCAAATTTCTCTCCGGTGCGTCTCGACATATATTCGACTTGCTTGTATTTAATCGAAGCTCGCTCGGCGTCCGAAGCCCGTTTTTCTTGTTCCGAAGAAATGCGGGCGATTTTAATATATTCCAACAGTTTATCTTGCAGATTTTCTTTTTTGACTTTTTTATTGGCCAGATAATCGTTTAATAATCTATGAACAATAATGTCCGGATATCGCCGGATCGGGGAAGTGAAGTGCGTATAATATTCGAAGGCCAAACCATAGTGCCCGATGTTTTTGGTGGAATAAATCGCTTTGGCCATGGATCTGATTACTGCCCGATTCACGGTATCTTCTTCGCTTTTCCCCGTTAATTTTTTCAGCAGATTGTTTATTTCATAGCTCGGAATGATACCATTGACTAGAGATATTTTATGACCCAAGCTGTGCAAGAAGAAGGCGAGATCTTCCATTTTTTCTCGGCTTGGAAGATCATGGATGCGATACAAAGAAAGACCCGGAGACAATTTTTGCGCTACTTTTTTGTTGGCTAGCAGCATAAATTCCTCGATCAATCTATTTGAATCGCCACGCTCCTTGGTGATGACTTTGATCGGCACTCCGGCTTCATCCAGGACAAATTTTACTTCTTCTTGTTCGAGCGAGATAGCCCCGTTTTGGAATCTTTCTTTGGTGAGAAGTTTGGCTAGATTATTTAAAATAAATAATTCTTTGTGCAGGGGAGTGCCAGTTTTTTTGATGGATTCTTCAGCCTCTTCGTAAATAAATCTTTTTTGCGAATGGATCACAGTGCGTCCGTACCATTCGCTTTTCACTTTGGCATTTTTGTCAATGACAAATACAGCGCTCATCGTCAGCCGGTCGCGGTTGGGCACTAAGCTGCACAAATCGTTCGATAGTCCCTCCGGTAGCATGGATATAGTTCGATCTACCAGGTACACCGAAGTTCCGCGCTCCCGTGCCTCCGTGTCTAGAGCGCTGCCTGGCTTTACATAATAGGAAACATCAGCGATGTGGATGCCGATTTCGTAGAGTTCTTCCCCTTTTGAATTACCACCCCCTACCCCCTCCTTAACTAAGGAGGGGAGGATCTGAAACGATATCGCATCATCAAAATCTTTGGCATCCGCGGGGTCAATTGTAAAAGTTAGGATTTTTCTAAAATCTCTGCGTCCTACATAATCGCTTTCTTGGATGCCGCGCTTTTTTATGCCACTGGCTTCAGTTTCCACTTTTTGCGGCAACTCGGCGGCGAAACCTTTTTCCATGGCGATGGAATGCATTTCGGTGTCATTGTCTCCCGGTAGGCCTAAAATTTTGATAACCGTTCCTTCTGGCGCTTTGCGCGGATCGGCCCAGGAAATTATTTCCACAAAAACTTTTTGCCCGACTTTGGCGCTGTGCAGATTTTCTGGCGGGATCAAAATATCGGTATACATTTTGCTGTCATCCGGTTTCAAGAAATATATATTTTTATCCAATTCCAAGACTCCGGCAAAACGCATTTTAGCGCGAGAAATTATTTTTGAAACTTCGGCCGTTTGCCTGTTCTTACCTTTTGGGTGTAAAACAATTTCCACCATGTCTCCATGCAGAGCAGTATTCAAATGCTTGAAGTCCACTTCCGGATCCTGCTTGTCTTTTTTCTGATTTTTCTCGCCAATAGCTACATATCCTGTGCCTTTGGAGGTAATAGATATAATGCCTTGCAATCGGTTTGTTTTTTCCTGTTTCACCCTTCCAGTATAGCAAAATATGGTTGAAATAGGTATCCTCTCTCTATCGATCATAAAAATTAGGTAATTTTATTTTCCAAAAGTTTCGAATAAAAACTTTTTTGTTTCTTCGTCTACAAATTTTGTTACGATGATAATCATTTCCTCCCGAAGTCCTAAATCTTTTTTGATGTTGGTGAAAAGATGTTCAAAAGGGAACGGAGAAATCCATGCGGAATTTTTGAGGCAGACAAAGCCGGCTTTTTTCAAGAAGTAGCGCAGGCTCTCGCGTTCGCTTTTTCTCTCTTCCGGCAAGTCGAGCAAAATAATTCTCCAAAATCCGTCCCAAGAAGGGTTTACTAAAGTGGTATCGCTATCCAGTTTTAAGCTATGTAATTTTTTTCGCCCCAACTTTGTCAGGCGAGCGTATTCGTTTTGAGAAGATGGTATTTGCTCTATTAGTCCAGCTTCTTTGAGACCTTTCAAAGAACGCGTGATGGCATAACCAGATAGCGCTTTAGGCGCTATCTGGGCGCCTAAAGCGCTATTTCGAATTTCCAGCAAGGAAACCGCCGATTTTTCTCCCAAAATCTTCAATATTTTATTAGAATAATCAATTTTTTGGTTTTTACTTGACATGTTTATATCTTATCCTATATACTGTCTTTTGACAAGTATTTCGTGGTCACGAATAACTTGCAAAAAATAAACGGTTGGTATATAATCAATTTAGTTATTAAAATTATAAATTTAATTTAAAAATATTATGGCAAAAATAATAGGTATAGATTTGGGTACAACCAATTCGGCGGTTGCGGTGATTGAAGGTGGTGCGCCGAAAATTATTGAAAATATCGAGGGCAACCGCACGACGCCTTCAGTGGTGGCGACCGCCAAAAATAGCGACCGTATTGTGGGACTTTTGGCGAGAAGGCAAGCGATTACAAATTCAGAGAATACAATTGCAGAAATCAAGCGCTTTATGGGGCATCGTTTCGATGATCTAGAAGTGCAAAAAGATCGCGCCACCGCGCCGTTTAAAATCGAAAAAGGCGAGGATGGCGGGGTGAAAGTAAAGATGATGGACAAATTTTATCGACCGGAAGAAATTTCAGCGATGATTTTGCAGAAAATAAAAACGGATGTGGAGGCGAAACTCGGAGAAAAAATAACTGAAGCGGTCATCACCGTGCCGGCATATTTTAATGATGCGCAAAGAAAAGCGACCAAGGATGCCGGGGCGATAGCTGGTTTAGATGTAAAACGCATTATAAACGAACCCACCGCTGCGGCGCTCGCTTATGGTTTTGACAAAAAGAAAAATGAAAAGATAGTAGTCTATGACTTCGGTGGAGGAACTTTTGACGTGTCAGTTTTAGAGATCGGGGGCGATGTAATCGAAGTGAAGTCTATTGATGGCGACAGCCACATGGGCGGAGGCGATATTGACCGCAAGATAGTCAGATGGATTGCCGACGAATATAAGAAAGAATCTGGCCTGGATGTGACCAAGGATCCACTGGCGCATCAGCGACTGCGCGAGGCAGCCGAAAAGACCAAGCACGAACTCTCGACGACCATGGAAGCAGAAATAAATATTCCGTTTATCACCTCTGATGCCGGCGGCCCTAAGCACTTGCTTATGAAAATGTCCCGCGCCACGCTCGAATCTCTCACTAAGGACTTGATTGATCGTTCGATTGAAATTACCAAGCGGGCTCTCGAAGCTTCGCCTTTCAAGATGAATGAAATAAATGAAGTTATTATGGTGGGTGGTCAGACCAGAATGCCGGCGATTGTCCAAGCTGTCAAAAATCTCTTTGGTAAAGAGCCGAATATGTCGATCAATCCGGATGAAGTAGTGGCGCTTGGCGCGGCGGTGCAGGCCGGCGTGCTCGCTGGTGATGTGCGCGATGTGCTTTTACTTGATGTGATCCCTCTTTCGCTCGGCATTGAGACGCTTGGAGGAGTGGCGACAAAACTGATTGAAAGAAATACCACAATTCCTTCGAGTAAATCTCAAGTATTTTCTACGGCTGCCGATAATCAAACTAGCGTTGAGATTCATATAGTTCAAGGAGAGCGTCCGATGGCGTCTGACAATAGATCGCTCGGCCGATTTATTTTAGACGGAGTTCCACCAGCGCCGAGAGGGATGCCGCAGATTGAAGTTTCTTTCGATGTGGATGCAAATGGAATTTTAAATGTGGCGGCCAAGGATAAAGCCTCTGGTAAAAGTCAGTCGATCAAAATAGAAGCTAGCTCCGGTCTGAAAGACGAAGATATTAAAAAAATGCAGAAAGACGCCGAACTGCACGCCGAGGAAGATAAAAATAAAAAAGAAGTAGTGGATGTTAAAAATACCGCCGAAATGATTATTTACACCGCTGAAAAAGCGCTTAAAGACAACGAAGCGAAAATTCCCTCTGAGTTGAAAGACAGCGTCAATGCGAAAATCGCTGCGCTCCGAGGCGTTAAAGACGGAAAGGATGGGGAAGCCATCAAAACAGCGACCGAAGCGCTTTCGGCTGAAATGTCCAAAATAGGAGAAGCAATGGCTAAAGCGGGTGCGACTCCTTCTCCGGGCGGAACTCCTGAACAGCAAAATGCGAAAGTAAAAGATGCAGAATTCAAAGAGAGCAAGAAAGACGAAGGCGAAGCGCCGAAGAAATAAAAAAGAGCCTTGATTAGGTTAAGTAAATGTGTGAATATCAGTAAAATGCAGGTTGCTGTTGGGTAATACAATGAATTGCTCCACCGCCATAAATTAAATCTCTACAATCTATGCCTATCACTTTGCGATTCGCAAAATACGACTGAATTATTTTCAATGCGTTTTCATCGTTCCTATCATTATAGGTTGGAACTAAAACTATTGTATTACCAATGTAAAAATTGGTATAAGACGCGGGGGCAATACTCCCAGCCTCAAAGGGTTTGTTGTCATCGTACACCAGATGCGGAACTTGCAGTTTGACAAGCTTAAAGGGCGTACTGTTTTGATCCAACGCTTTTTCTAAGACTTCAAAATTTTTTTTCAAAATATGATGGTTTTTTTTATTTTCATCTTCTTCATAGGCGCAGAAGATGATGTCGGGGGATACAAATCGGGCAATGTCATCTACGTGGCCGTCGGTATGGTCATTTTCCAGGCCTTGTTTGAGCCAGATAATGTTTGTGGCACCTAAAAAGTTTTTCAAATTTCCCTCAATTTGTTTTTTGCTGAGGCTCGGGTTGCGGCTAGAATTGAGCAGGCATTGCTCGGTAGTCAACAGTGTTCCACTTCCGTTTTGTTCTATCGAGCCGCCTTCTAAAATCATGTTACTCTCGAGCATCGAGGCTTTAATTTTATTTTTGAGGTTATAAAAAACCTGGTTGTCTTTTAGAAGCATGGGGAATTTTTTAGCATAAGCATCATACTGCCATTTAATCCAAGAGAGTTTCTTTTCTTCACAATGGAGCACAAACATTGGCCCATAATCCCGGAGCCAAACGTCCGCATAATCTGTAATATGGAAAATTATTTTAGAAATGTCTAAACCTCTTTTTTTCAGCATTTCAGACACCCTGGTTCTCATTTTTTCATTCAATACTAAAAGGTTAACTAGCTCACTCTCGGAGAGAGCTTTAATGATTTCCACATATCTTTCTTCCACGCGAGTAAGGCGGGTGGGAGGAAAGCTTATTTTATCATGTGGCCACGCCAGCCACACTGCTTCATGCTTTTCCCATTCGGCGGGCATTAGAAAATTAAGAGAGCGCTTTTTTTTCATCTTGGTAGTGGGAAACTCTTGGCAACTTTTTGGATTTTTTAATAAATTTATTAGAAATCAGATTTTTATAGGTATCCGGACGGCGGTTGCGCAAAAATCCCCAGCCCTCGCTAAAGAATTTGTTTCGAGAAAGATCCAATTTTTGCACCAATATTTCTTCTTTGTTCTTGCTCGCTCGTTTCAAAATTTTCCCAAAAGGGTCAGCGACAAAAGACTGGCCAAAAAATTTTTCTTTTCCTTCTGCTCCAACGCGGTTTATTGCCGCTACATACAAACTATTGGCTATGGCGTGTCCGCGCATAGATGTCTCCCAAGCATTGTGCCAATCGCTTTGCTCCTTGTAGCCGATAATGTTGCCGATAGCCGTAGGGTAAAAAATTATTTCTGCGCCAGCGAGTCTAGCCATACGAGCCGCTTCGGGGAACCATTGGTCATAGCAAATAAGCACAGCAAAGTTTCCAAACTTAGTCTTGAAAATTTTATAACCCAAGTCACCCTGCTCGAAATATTCTTTTTCGTAAAAGCCCGGGTCATTGGGAATATGTATTTTGCGATACTTACCCAGTATTTTTCCATTATGACCAAAAACTACAACAGTGTTGAAATATTTGCCTTCATTTGTACGTTCAAAGATCGGCACAACAATCACTACACTTAATTTTTTCGCCAAATTTTTCATAATTTCTGTAGTGGTTCCGGGAATAAATTCGGCATATTTAGATTTTATTTCGCCAGTCCTTTGGGGAAAATAGGGTGTCTGAAAAAGTTCTTGTAAGCAAATAATTCGGGCGCCTTTTTTTACAGCCTGCTTTATAAATTTAATAGTTTTTTTAACATTTAGAGCAGGAATATCGGAAACTTTTGTTTGGACAAGTCCAATAGTTATAACTTTCATAATTCTATTTTATCGTTATTAAGCGGTATATTTCTCAATCAATTTATTTGCTTCTTTTGGGTTTGCCTTGCATTCGAGGAGGGCAGTCAAGATAAGCGGGGCGACGATGGTGGCGTCGGATTCAATGACGAACATTGGAGTGTCCTTAGTCAATTTATCCCAAGTTATTTTTTCGTTCGGGGTTGCTCCTGAATATGAGCCATAGGAAGTCGTCGAATCAGAAATCTGGCAAAAATACGCCCAAGGTTTTACTTTTTTTATTTTCATATCATATTTGAGTGACGGCACTACGCAAATCGGAAAGTCGCCGGCGATACCTCCGCCTATTTGAAAAAAGCCGACTCCTTGGCCCGCTGCCAGTTTTTGGTATTGATTGTAAAATGCCCCCATGTATTCTATGCCGGACTTTGCGATATTGGCGGAGGTACGCCCAAGTTTCACATGCGAAGCAAAAATATTGCCAAAGGTAGAGTCTTCATACCCTGGCACTACCATCGGAATATTATTTTCTGCAGCTGCCAAGAGCCAGCATTCGGATGCCCGACCCTCGTGTTTTTTTTTATCAATTGTTTGAATCAAGTCGTAAAAATATTCATGCCAGAACTTACGGGTTTTCTCTTCTGTGGCTTTCTGCCAGACTGGTACGATCAGGCTTTCCACGGCGCGAAAGGCTTCATCTTCGGGGATACTTGTATCCGTTACCCGGCGCATGCCTTCTTCTAAAATACTTGTGTCGTCCCCTTTGGTAAAATAGCGATAATCTGGGAAATCTTTATAGCTATCGTGGGCAACTAGGCGAAAAAGAGATTCTTCCAAGTTTGCTCCGGTCACCGACATGCCGTGAATGAGTCCGCTTCGAATGGCTGGGGCGAGAGTGATGCCGAGCTGGGCAGAAGACATCGCTCCGGCCACGGCCCAGAACATTTTGCCGCCTTTCTCGATATGTTGCCAATAGGCGATAAGCGCGTCCTTGGTTGAGCGGGCGTTGAAGTTTTTATAATTTTTTAGAATGAATTCTAGTGTTGCAAGATTTGTATTCATTTCGAGAGCATCTTTTATAAATGGTCTATAATTTCACTTTGGATGACCACGGCTTTGGTCAAGAATTCGGCGCCAAGATTTTTTATGTTTTCGCTCATAAAATTTTGAGTACTAATACTGCTATAGTATCATATATACCAGTTTAGTACATACTTTCCTTTAGATAAAAAAGAAAAGGCGACTACCCATTGCCATTGCTTGTAAAATTATAGTGTCTTTACTATACCAAGTTAGAACCTATTTCCAAAATCGCTGATGTGCCACGCGCGGAGCGCGTGGTGGCTTGAAACTAAATCGTACGCTCGGATTCTGTTTACAGAGCTTTAGACTCTGTTTACAAATGATTGGGCTGAATTCCCGCCAAACCCAAACCCCGCCAAGATTTTCCACACTCCGCGTGGCGAATCCTTGCAGAATCAGGATTTTGTGGGGGGAATGCAGAACAGACGGCGCTTCGCGCCGAC
>Ga0209542_10005559_pt1 | contig 25053 bp, 26 predicted proteins | sample RifCSPhighO2_01_FD_184028 | JGI IMG/M metagenome (GOLD analysis project Ga0209542, IMG submission 184028) | Soil microbial communities from Rifle, Colorado - Rifle CSP2_plank highO2_0.1 (SPAdes) (version 2) | ecosystem: Environmental > Terrestrial > Deep subsurface > Rock core/Sediment ...
TGAAGAATGTAAGATTCAAATGACATTTTTCCTCTTTTTGCCGTCGGCAATATAAATAATATCGTCGAGAATTTAATCATTTATATACTGCAGTATATAGATTCATCGGAGGTTTTTCAAAACCCTCTATAAAAAGATGAGAACAAAACAAGTTGATACTAAAGTAATAGAAGAACTAAAGAAATTAGGAGATGACGAAGTTGTAACTGGCTTGCTTAAAGGACAAACCTAAGTATTAAATAATTTTTTTAAGCATTTTCCTAAATCTGACGATGATTCACCTATAAGAGGATTACTAAAAAGGGATGGAGATTGGGAATTAACTCCATTACAACAATATCTAGATGAAGCTGATCCCGAAGGATACTCTCAATTAAGAAACAATCAAACTTATAGAGAATTTTATGAAACTATTGATAGAACAGTTGGAGAATGCGGGATATCTATGGAAGAAGTAAAACAATTGATTACAAATAGAAATCAGACCTTAAGTGTATTTCGTAAAGCTTTTCAACGTCATTATGAAGCAAAAAGTGAAATAGATGAAGTTTATGAAATAGATGAAGTTAAACAAGCAGAAACAGATTTAAATATAGTTTCAACCAAATTAGATGAATGTTTACTTCCAGTATACATAAGACTAAGACAAAAAGGATATATTCATAGAGATTTAGATGCATAATTTTTATTTATTTTTTATAATAAAAGCCCAATTAATGCACCAGAGTATGAACATAGTGCTGAAGCTACAGAACTAAGTGAACCTGGAACAGACCATTGGAACATTCATACACTACAGAGTTTACCTATAAGAGTGTCTGCAATGTTAAGGCAAGGAATACCAAAAGAATTAGAACAAAGACTTATTGCAATGTCAGGTGAGGCTTCATTTGTTGCAAAAGAAGTACAAAAACTTGAAGAAGCTGCAAATAGAAAAGTAGCTTAATTTTTATTTTTTTAATAATTTATATTCTATAAAGAATTATACCTACATTTATTTTAAGTTATTTGGGCAAGTTCCTCATCAGTATAACCAGAAACATCTATATTTTGGGTAGAACTATCATCAATAATGCCTATAGATTTTTTTAGATCTGCAAAAATTTCATTAACCTTAACAACATAATCCTGATCTGCAAATATTTCAGACCCATCTTTTCTATAACCCGCGCAAGCTTTTCCATTATAGCTTCTTACAGCATAACTCCAGCCAGTATAGTCATGACTAATAGCAGGTTCATTTTGGTTCTTGCTAATAAAAGCCTTGCAAGTATAAGTCATTTGTTTATCGCTATAATATTGTTTTAATATTTTTATTCCCACTTCAACATTTTTTCCAGCATTATTCTTTAAGTCATTTATGCATTTATCATTAGAATAATCTTTATCCTCTTTACAATCTTTTTCATTTGCAAGCAGATTATAATTTCCGCACCAAGTTTTGCCACTTATCTGCATTAACCCATATGAAGCCCCTTGGCAAAAACTAATTTGTGAAGTGCTTCCAGAATCAGCATTAAAGACGCAACTGCTCTCTTTTATCATAACAGCAGAAACTAGTAATGGATCAACATTATTTTGACTAGAATAAGTATAAATCAAACCAGCATACTCCTTGCATCTAGCATTAGATTTACTCGACTTAGAAAGAGCATTTAATACATCTGATTGAGTATATTTCCTATCAGTTATCCTATCAGTTATTTTTATCTCAAAAATAGAAGGCTCTCCGATTAAATTATTGTTATCAATCTCAACATTACTAGCAGGAATAATGTCTCCAGCTTGAAAACTACTTTGCTCTCCAAGTATTTGTTTAATATAATTATAAACCTTGCCTTGATCAACGGCAATATCATAATGATTAAGAACCTCCTCCTTAAATTCTGGTGTAATTTCTACAGAATTTGCGGGAAAATTATATGTCTTAACAAAATCCTCTTGGGGGCTTAACCTAATATTATTAAATAACGAAAGAATTACTGCTAAAGCCCCAGAACTGCTGCTAGATTTTGTGGCATCTCTCCAGTCTGAATAGAATTTTTTAGATGCTTCATTTGAAGCTAAATCAAATTTCTCTCCATTATGATGCTGTGAAGTATGAACAGGGTCTTCATTCCTATCTAAATTTTCAGAACCTCCAGTAATTTCAATATTTTTCACAACATTCTGAACACTAAGTATGGCCCATAAAGTTTCTCCGGTTAATCCTCCAACACAAGTTCCCTTACAATCATTTCCATTATTAGAATAATCTCCATTTTCTAAATTTATTTTAATCCCCTCTTGTTTTAATATCTCTCTAATAACACTTTCTCTACTCTCTCGTTTGTCATAACTAACAAATCCAAAATTAATCCTTCCATCTCCTTCACCGCCTGGTGTAATCCCTTCTTCAGTTTTAATCACAACCTTCGCCTTCCTGCTTCTAAATTCCTTCCATGCAATATCTGCCATTGCATGATAAATCTTAGCTCTGTCAAATAATATTCTAGCGCTCTGGTCAATTGCTAAAACATACTTATCATTCAAAGCATCAAGTCTCGCCAAAAGTATTTTAGCCTCGCTGTCAGGAGAATCAATATCTGTACTAAAAACAAACAAATTAGCGATTCTTTCCTCAATCCTCTTCAATTCATTTTCAATATCTCCATTAACTGAAACTCTTTTCCCTTTTTCTATTTCATCCAGCTGTTCTGCATATTCATTTAATTGTTTTATTGTCGCATTTCTCACTCCTATATTTCCCTCGGTAAATGCAACATCCACAGAATTTTTGTCAAGCCAGCACCCGATTTTTTGATCATCACAGTAACCAACATTAACCCATCTTCCAGCATCAGTTGTTCCTCCAGGGTTGTTGGTAGCGCAAACTCTTATAACTCCCCTGCTGTAAATCTCAGGATTAATAACATCTTCAACTCCAGATTGTATATTTGGATTGACTAATGCTAATGCTCCAGGTGTTCCGGAAATGCAGGCTTTTTCATTTGTTATTTGTGTATTTGTAATCTGATTTTTAATATACTGATCCCGTAAATAATTTAATCCAAATGATGTTGATACTTGCTTGAATCCGCATTTCTCCTGCCCATTAACTCTCACACACAACTCTCTGAATCCGGAAGGAGCTGTAAAGTCTCTTGCCTGATCAGCATATTCTCCTCTTGCAACAAATCCTGTATCAACAACAACACTTCCAGTAGACTGGAATAATGCTTCTCCAGGCGAGTCCCTCAAATAAATAGAATAATAAACTCCAGCATCATTTCCTGCAAAAATATGATAATAAACCTTGTATTGAGATGTTGCAGGAATTGTTGCATCAGATTGTTTTATTTCATCAAACCATGCTGAAAATTGAGATGGCGAATCTGGCTCAATTAAATTCTGGAATTTCTTAGGATATTTAGTTGAAACAAAAGACTTGCAGATTTGAGTTCCAACTTCCTGTGTTGATCTCATTTTATAAGAATTCATTGCATTAACTCCATAAACATTTGTAAAGTAATTAATAGAGCTCTGCATATTACTCCATGCAGACTGTACGCTCAAATACTCTCCACCGCCTTTAACAGAATTCTGCCCTGTAGCAAATTCCAAAAGTTTAGGGAGTAGCACATTTAATATTGGAGAAACCTGCCTCCAGAAAAATTCGCATTGATATACTGCAGTAATCTCATCACAAATTCCAACATATCTTCCAGTTGTGATACTTTCCTGCAAACAATCTCTTGAAGCTTTTAATATTGAAACATAATTATCAATTCCTGCATGAACTCCTGTCAAACAAACAGGAACTACAATTCCCTGTTTGTAATTAGGCAAGCACAAAAATAAACTTCCCGCAATTCCACTCTGCACAACATCATCAACATAAAACTTTCCTCCTAAATTGCATCTGCTTGCAGGGCATATTACAGGATCACAAACATTGAATAATATCTTGCAATCACTTGGAGACATAAAGTCAGAGCATTCTGTCTGTGGAAGATTTGTTGCAGGATTTCCAACTTTAATTCTTCTTCCTAAAATATTAACGTAACGAATTCCCTGTTTGTATTGGCTTGATGCTTGTTCAAGCGCCTGAATAGAATCACTAACTTTTTTAGCAGTCTCTCTATCGGACAATCCATAAAAATCTGTAGCCGGTTGCCCTGTGAATATATTAAACTGCTGGCAGATATCATCTCCCAAACCAGAATCAAATTCCATTCTTCCGTTCTTACCAACATTACAAAGCCAGAAACTGGAAACTCTTCCAGAATCCTGAAAAGCTTTTATCTCGCCAAAAGCAGGAAGTGTTTGCTTTGTCGCAGCATACCATCCATTATTCAAGTCAATCGGAACAACAGCCGGCATTCCTTTATACGGCTCTGTCTCATAATACTTAACTTCAGGATCTTTGTACAAATTATTATAATATTGCGCATCAACTTTCTGCAGAACACGATTTCCATAAGTTGTTCTAACCTTATTAATTATACTTTTATCTGTTTCACTTTCGTTATTTAATTTGCTTTTTCCATTTTCTGTATAAACTCCTTTATCAAAATCAATGGTATAAATATCTCTAGTTCCAGGGACTTGTTTAAGCGGAACATAATAAGTCTTAGAATCCAAAATAACTGCCGTAATCTCAGCTCCTTGATCTAACCCTTGAAAATTATTATTAGTTCTATCAACAACAGATCCCGTATAATAATCCGTTGCCCTTTGAGTTCCGAAATGTGTTTCAGGCAATAAAACATTTGTTTTTCCAGCAATTCCAGTGTCCTCTGCATTAGCCCCTAATCTTTTAGCAATATCTATATCAACTTGGATTTCATTAACCTTATTTAATGTGCTGTAAAGCCTTTTTTCTGCAGCCTCTTTCATATCATCACTCAAAGTATTGTCATTAATTATTTCCAAATTTAATTCAATATCTCTCATCTCTGAATAGCTAACACTATCCTTGCTTAATTTTCTAATAATTTCCTGAGGATTTATTTTATTCTTTCCATCTTTATCAGATAACTCTACAGGAGCCAAATCTTTCTTTCCACTTAAATAAGCAACATTTACATCAGCTGATTTCTGGTAATTAACAGAACTTCCTCCAAAAGTTCCTGATTTTTCAATCAATCCTGGAGTGCTGGCTTCCATATTTTTTATTCTGTTATTTATTCTCTCCATCTTGCTTGCAACAGCGCTAACATCTCTCTCAATTTCCTTGCTATGATCCATATAACAGTTTTCCAGGCTCACGTATTTCCCAGGATTATCATTCATTTCCTGGCTGCAAATATCTTTCCATCCCCCATCTCCCCTCATAACTTGTTGCCTTGCTAATGCTTTTCCTCCTAATCCTGAAAATAAATTCTTAACTTGCAGTGCAGCATTTGTTGCAAAACAAGCAGCCTTCATTCCTTTGACAACACTTCCAAGACTCTCAGAAATATTCTGCCATTTTGCAATGCTTTCATTAAGTTTTGAAATTCTTTCTCTGGTTTTTTCAGGATTTAATTTAATTGCTCTTTTCTCAATTCCAATTGCATAACTTATATTTGTCTGAGATCCAAGATTATTAACAATAGGATCTAATCTTATTCTTGCAGCTTTATTTATTATAACTTGCTGAACAAAAATATCATACCCGCAAACTGGTTTTCTCCCTCCAACAAAAATCTCAGCTGTTTCAGAATTAGCCCCTCCACCATCATTAACACATCTGCCAACTACAGTTATTTTATCATCATCAAATCTGCTAAGCTGTACGCTAGAAGTCTTTTTATTGTCTTCATCAACTCCAGGAACAACAATATATTCCCCTTCCTGAAGAGTTTTAGGAGAACCATCAACCAAGATTTTTGCTCCACCATCATTTACAGAATTCGGGTCTTGCACACTTCTAAGAATAACCGTATGTCTCTGCCAGTAAAGATCAAAAACATATCCTGCATCATCTGTATTAAAATTTGTCAAACCATCATTTGAAACAATTCCGGAAAGATCTTCATTAGGATATTTTTCTTTAAATCTTGCAATTAAATCAGCAAGTGTTTTTGCTTTGCCTTTATCTCTTGCAAGTTCAATTACATTAACCAAAGAATTATATCCATATGTTTTTTCATTATTGTAAAATTTTATCTCTCCATAATCATTTTCAACACTTTCATATCCTTCTATTGCATTGTCAAAATAATTTTCAAATGCGCTGTCTCCAGTAGCTTCCTGCGTTGTTGAAACAAAATCTGAAAACTTAACATTCTTACCTTGATAATCTCCAATTTCTTCTCCCTGCCTAATAATCTCAATATCATAAATTTTATCTCCTACTTTAATATTCTTAACATTAGATAATAAATTAACTTTATTAATCTCTTTTTGTATCAAATCAGTAAATAATTCATCTTTATCTAAAGCAACTAAAACAACAAATGGAACATTGCCATTATTATTTCCAACAGCACCTAGATAAACATCAGCATTTCCTCCAGTATATAATAATTCTCCAGCAGAATAACCTTGAGGATTTGCTCCTGAAAAATCAAGTTTTATATTTTTAAATCCAATTGTTAAAGGAATTGTTCTTAATCCTTCAGTTGTTTTACATCGGATATTGGCTGTTCCAGCTCCTGCCCCGCTTGTCGCAATGCTTGTGACTTCACAAATTCCATCTGCAAAACTCTCTCCTTTGTAAACATCATAAGTATCCTGATCAAATTGTATTGTTACCTGTTTTTCTTGTTTAAAACTTCCAACATAACTTACTTTGTATCCCAAACTGCAATAACCTCCTGGAAAATATCTTTCAGCAGGAATTTTTTTACTAACTGTGAAACTATCAATTTTATGTGTTGCATCAGAATAAACAGAAACCCTAGCTTGATCTCCCTGAATTTCATCAACTCTCAAGAAAGCTTTTCCGCCAGCAAAAGTATATTGGGGATAATTTGCAGCCCATTCTATATCGCTTAAAACCGGAATTGTTTTTTCATTTATTCCTAAACCAAAACCATATTCTGCATTATAATAAATATTAGCTGTTAAATTTCCTGCAACAAAATCGCTTAAATTTCTCTCATCAGGCTGTTGCTTAAGAATAATAACTGCATAACCAACATTATCAATTGTCGCAAATCCAAACTGACTTTTATACGGTGATAAAGCATATCTTGGTTTATTATACGGAACAACGCTTAACACTCCTTCGGGCAATTTTCCGCTATAAGAAAAAGTTATCTGTCTTATATCTTCAGCTCTTATTGCAGGATTTATTTGTATTGCCTGAAGTTTGCAAAACACAGGGACATTCTGCTCTGCAAGCAAATCACTTCTAACAACTGCTGGCGAACAGCCACCAGGAGCTACCTGAATGATAAAATCCTGTCTCTGCCTGCACATTTCTCTAGCAGAACTTGCATTTCCCCCATATAACTGCGGCCAGTAATAACCTCTTTCTGCAGATGTATATGCTCCAAAACCAGGTGCTAAATGCTGTGGATTTGAATAAAAATAACTTCCGCTTCCCGATCCTGTAAAACTTCCAGTATTGCTTGCTCCCGCACCAAATCTATCACCTCCAGCTACACCAAATTTTTGATTATTAACCTGCGCTGAGACAATTGTTATTGAAAATATAAATAAAATTAAAATAAATATTAAAGATATAAAAAAGGTTTTTGAATTAATAAAATTAAAATTATTAGTTAATGAATTGCTACGAACACTAATTAAATTAAGTTTAAGTTGATTATTAAGTTTATCTGATTTACTATTATAACCATCTTGCTTACTAGTTAAGTTATTTTCTATATTCAAGATATTCCAGGATAATTTCCCCTCTATCCCATCATTTTCTTCTTTTATCTCTTTTTTCTTTTCAATTTTCATTTTTATTTTATCGTAGTGTTATATGCACCTTAGCACTTTCATATAATTCATAATTCTGCTGTAACTGATCAAGTGAACTAGGAATTGGCAATGCAGCAACAGAAACATCAATACTATTTGCAGATTTCAAACTGCTTTCTAAAATATACTCGCTAGTCTTGCCTCCAGCGCTTAAAGCATTGCTTAATGTCTGGCTTGGAATATCAATATTAAAGCATTGTTCATCCGCTTTTCCAAAAATACCAAAGATTCCTTTTGCAGGAACGCTTACACACTGTCTTGTTGAGCTTGAAGGAATTGTCAGAGCGCTTCCTGAAAATACCTGAACAGAAATATTATAATATCCTTCACTTAATTTTATTCTCTTCTGATTAGGATACACTGCAGAAAAGCTATTTTTCTCGCTTTCAAAATTAATTACTGCAATATCATTCTCTTTTGGCTTAAACTCCTGTCCATTAATAACAAGCCTTAAATCAATCTCATAAAGCTTGTCCATTAAGATATTAGCAGTTCCAGGCTCATTTGTTGAAACAATTAATTCTCCAGGAAGATAACCTTCTGCTTTTGTAATAACCTTACCATTAATGCATTGAGGAAACGCTGTTGAAAGCATAGCATCTTTGTTTTTTATTTCTGTTTTTCCAATATCACACTCTGTATTAAAACAGACAAAATTAATATCTGCTTCAACAGGCTCTAAATCAGAATTATAAGTATAAACATCCATATTTGTATTCTTATAATTGCATATTTCATCAATAGTATCCTCACTACTAGCGCTTTCTCCAACAATTGCCTGTCTTGGAACACTTTTATCAATAACAACTGCAACAGGAAACTGGAATAATTCATCATTATCATAAACCTGAATTAAAACAGGATAATAAATATCATAAACAAAATGATAAGGAACATAGCAAAATCCGATTATTCCCATACCTTGCTGCAATCCAACAGGTTCTGCAATTAATAAATTCCCATCAGCAGGCCAAACTTCAACTCTTGTTGGCCATTCAGAATTATACATAAAGCGAACTTGCTCATCAGTCTGAATTTCATCTACTACAAAATACTTATTCTCTTTTTTATCCAAATCATAATAGTCTCCCTTAACTTTTAATGCGCCTATATTTGCACTTAACCCAGTTCTAATATCATCAACAACTTCTTGCGCATTCCATATTTTTGGTGAGCAGCTTAATTCACTTCCAGTTACAGGAGCATAGCTATACATAACATCAACAGAATAATTTTCTAAAAATGCCTCGGTTTTTTCTGTTTCATAAATTTCTCTAGCCAAATTGTAAAACTTTCCAAATTTGCTATCAATTTTAACTTCATGTAGTGTTTTTCTAGATGCTGAATTGCCTTTTGAAGCAGTTAAACTCATGCCAACACTTACAACAACATTATTATCTAAGATTTTTAGATCAGTTTCTATTTTATTATCTGTTTCAACAGAAATATCTTTTCCTATAAAAGAAGAAAAATCGCAGAATCTTAGTTCTTCATTCAAGAATTCTTCTAATTGTTTTTCAATTTGTGTTTTTGAAGGAACCTGCTCCTGAACTAAACCATTGCCAGTTATATAATACCAATACGGAACCGGATTTCCTAAAAAATCAAGCTGCGATGAAAAAGGGGCATAATTGCTTCCAGACTTGAAATCAGGGACATTTACATATCCCGCCTGTCTTCCTGCCAATTTCAATCCTTCTAAAGTATCTTGTTTAATGCAACTATCAAAAAAAGTATAAACCTCACTAAATTCTTCACTTGGCTGTTGAGTAAAAAGCTTGTCTCTAAGAACATAAATAGTTACTCCCAATGCAACAACAAGCACTGCGATAATTATAAAAATAGTAATCTGTGAGCATTTCGACTTAAGTAAATTGCTATGATTAAAAGTCAAAACGCGAATACCTCGCTTGTTACCTCTTTTACCCATCATTTCTTACCTCCAATTTTATGTTTTATTAATTCAATAATTTCACTATTAATATCCTTTTCTATGATTTCCTTAAACTTTTCCCAGAGTTTTTCATCTTCTATAAGAAGCAAATACTTTTTCATATTTTTTATCCCTCTTTTTCATCAGTAGCAATTAAGCAATTATATAGTAAACCATGAAATTTCGATATATAAATCTTATTATTAAGTTAATTACTAAGTAAGTTAGTAAGTATTAACATAGGTAATAAAATTAACAAAATAATTAAAATGGCCCTGCCAGGAATTGAACCTAGATTTCCTCCAGTTTGATGTTTCTTTCTCTTCCCTAAAGGAGAGGTAGTATCAGGAGAACCTTGGTTCTCCCACATCGTCAAAGAGGCGTCTTAGCCGTTGGACAACAAGGCCGTTTATCTGATAAATTATAAAGAGCAACGTTTAAAAAGCCTTTTGATAATTAATTCTTATATTAAATTAACTAAGGTTATGGACTTTCTTATAAGGAAGCTTCATAAAAGAAAACTTAACTATTAAAAGGAAAGTTTGATAAAAAACTTAGTTGTCTTTATAATGAAAAAGCCAAAAGCAACAAAAAGATATTGCCCGTTTTGTAATAAAAGAACAGACCATAAGATAAAATTATTATCCACCGGAATTAAGAGAGGAACTCTTAAAAAAGGGGGTATAGACCGAGCTAAATTAAGAGGAAGGGGAAGAGGATATGGCAATAAAGGAAGATGGGGAAGTAAGCCAGCAGTTACAAAATGGAAAAGAAAAACAAAAAACACAAAAAAAGCAGTGTTTATTTATACTTGCCAGACATGCAAGAAGTCACATCAATCTAAAAAAGGAATGCGAATAAGCAAAGTAATGCTAGAATGAACCTTTGAAAAGACAAGCAAAAAACCTATCAGTTTTAAAGGTTCCCAAAACTAAAAAAATATAATAAAAATAAAATGGCAGTTGAAAAAAAGAAATTTTTGCAAGTGCAGATACCGTTAATAAATCGTGAAATAGAATTAGTGGGAACTGGAAATGAATCATTAAACAACCGGTTTGTTAAATTAGATTTAACTCCAGAATTAAGAGGAAAAAGTCTGGAATTAAACCTAGAAATAAAATTAAAAGACGGAAAACCAACTGCAGAACCAAGAGAAATTTATCTAATGGGATACTATATAAGGAGGATGATGAGGAAAGGGACAGATTATGTTGAAGATTCTTTCCTATCACAATGCAGCGATCATAGAATTAGGATAAAACCATTTTTAATAACAAGAAAAAGAGTCTCAAGGGCGGTTAGAAATGCTCTAAGACAGGCTGCAAAAGAGTTTTTAATAAATTATGTTAAAGAAAAATCATTTGGGAACTTGGTTTTAGACATTATAAATAATAAAATACAAAAAGAATTAAATACCAAATTAAAAAAAGTTTATCCATTAGGTTTATGTGAAATAAGATTCATTGGAGTTGAAGATCAAAAAGGATATATTGAAAAGAAAGAATCTAAAAAAGAAGGTGAATAAAATGACTATCCAAAATATACTTGTTCTAATAAAACCTGACGGAATACAAAGAGGATTGATTGGAGAAATAATAAAAAGATTCGAGCAAAGAGGAATAAAAATTGTTGCTATGAAAATGATTAGTGTTGATAAAAAATTTGCTTCTAAGCATTACAAGCAATCAATTGCTGATAAACATGGGGAGCATGTCAGAAATTACCTTTTGGATTACCTCACTGCAACTCCGGTTGTTGCAATGATTTTGGAAGGCAGCAATATAATAATTCATGTTAGAAAAATAGTAGGCAATACCTATCCGGGAGAAGCAGATATAGGAACAATAAGGGGAGATTTTGCTCACGCAAGCAAGGCTTATGCAAAATCTGCAAAAAAAGCTCTTTCAAATTTAATTCATGCTTCTGAAAATGAAGATGATGCAAAAGAAGAAATTGCTTTATGGTTCTCAAAGGACGAAATACATAATTACAAGCTAAGCCACGAAGAGCATATATATTAATTCTGCGCAAAACCTTTTAAAATTAAAGAAAAAATATAAAATTAACATATCAGCCGAATAAATCAGGGAAAATTATTGCGGTATTTTCAAAACTATTCTGAAAACATACTATACTTTTGCCTAATTTTAATGTGCAAGTCTCTTACATTTTATTATTAATACACTACTAGACTCTATTATAATAATAAGTAAATCTTTAAAAAAGCTAATTCTTTACAGATATTAAGCCTCTGTAGCTCAATGGTAGAGCAAAGAATTTTAGTGTAAGACTAAACTCGCTTAGCTGCCTTGTAGCTAAATAATTGCTTGTAAGAAAGCAGTAGGTTGAGAGTTCAATCCTCTCCGGAGGCTTTTTCTGTTTATAAAAATAAAATATAAATCAAGAAAATTTTTAAAAATAAACTATTTTATCTAACCCTATACTCTCTTATTTCATAATGCTCTGGAATTCTTACCCAGTCTCCATTGCGATCCTGCACATAACTTTCTGGCACAAGAATTTTTTCCTGTTGATAAACTTGTCTTTGTCTTACACTTCCCCTCTCTACTCCAGATCCAAGCAAGCCTCCAAGAATGCCCCCAATCACTGCTCCCTCTCCGGATTGTCCGTGATGTTGGTTTCCTATAATTGCTCCTGCACCAGCACCCAAAAGACCTCCCTCAAGTGCATAGCTGTTATCAAGTGTCTCGCAACCACTTGAAAAAACTGAAGCAATAGAAATACCAGCAACACCCACTAAACTAGTCAGCTCTTTTTTAGATATTTTCATAAATAAGTAATGATAAAGAATTATATAAACATTGCTATATTGACAAAACTAATAAACAAAATCAACTAAGTCTAATCTTAATAAAACTTAGCTTAATAATGCTCTGTCCGGAATTAAAAAATCTGATCAAAATAAGTGAACATTCATCAAGATACTCAAAACATTGCTTAAAACTTTCTATCATAATCTTCAAAAAACAGGGACTCCGGACAGAGCTCTTAATAATACATTAAATCATGCAAAATTTTTCACATAGAAAAATTTCCATTGTAGTGATTCAAAAAGGTTGTTCTTAAATCCTGACTATCTCTCCATAATTTATTCGCTGGAATTACTAACTTATCATAACCTGTTATCTCTTTTTATATTTTTATTCTTCCAGCACAATTTCTGCTTTCTGATCAGAAATCAAGATATCAGCAACTTGCTTTGGCAGATTAACAATCTCATCTTTTTTAAACGGCCCCAAAGCCTCTCCATTTAAGCCAATAAGCTCGTCAATATCTTCTAAAAATAAAATAAGTTTAAGCTCTTTATCAGCATCATTTATTTCATGAGAATTATTAATTTCTATAGCTAGGATTTTCTCAGATTCCTGAACACTGACTATAAGTTTATCAAAAAGCTCTTTTTCAAATTCCATCATATTTTCAAAATCTCTCTTGCTTATCCCAGTCTCACTTGCCAAAAAAACAAGTCCTAAAAGCTTCTTTTTTCTTAAAAGCATAAGCTCATTAAATATAGCAGTAGCATTTTCAAGCTGTTTTTTTATCTTAGCTTCCTCATCAGAAAAGAGCGCTTTATCCCCTTCCTCCATGCTACTTTGTTTAGAAACCTTCTTTTTTTCTTTTATATAATCAGAAACATCCTGAATGAATTTCTTGGGCAGGAGCTGTAACTGCTCACTATACCTCTCTTTCCTTAATGCTTCATAAATGTCATTATAAGTAATCATCTCATTAAGAAGAAAAATACCTGATTTAAATGGATTATGGTTCTATAAAACTACCCAATAATTGAATGATTATAAACATAAATACTTGTGTTAATAAACTATGAATAAGGCAGAATTTCTCTAAACGAGAAATTTTATATTGCATTACTTTCAAAAAGTTCTTGAATCATGCCATATCCTTGCCTAATTTTAATGAGTAAGTTTCTAATTTTTTATTAATTATCCTATATAGATTAAAATATCCTATAAGTTATATACAATAAATTACTGAATGACTTTAATTATCTCTATTAATAAATAGTCAGATTTATAACCTCTTTAATTTTAATTAAATTATGTTTAATTCATTCAAAGAAAAGCTAAAGAATTTAATTGGATTTGGCAAAAAAGAGCCTGAAAAACAGGAAGTTGAGAAAAAAGAAGTAAAATCCAAGGAAAAAAAGAAAGAAGTCAAAAAACCCAAAGTAGAAAAGAAAAAATTAATAGATAAAGCGATTGTTAAAGAGAAATTTCATGAAGAAATTGAAGAGCTTGAAGAACAAATTGAAGAAAAGGAAATCCAGAAAGAAATTGAAGAAAAGGAAATAAAAGAAGAAGCAAAAGAAGGGAAGTTGACATCTAAAGAACCTGTTGAAGTAGATGAAGAAAAACAGGGATTTTTCTCAAAATTAATAAAACTGCCGACAAAACTTAATACAGTTCGTTTGGATCAAGAAACTTTTAATGAATTTTTCGAAAAACTCGAGGCAATTTTGCTTGAAAATAACGTAGCATTAAGTGTTGTTGATAAAATTCGTGAAGACATGGAAAAAAGACTGGTAAATATTGAAATTAAAAAGCCAATGCTAGAACAGGAAATAAAAAATACATTAAAAGAATCCATATTGGAAATTCTTATGCCTCCTTTTGACCTTATAGAATTAATAAAAAAGAAAGAGGGAGTATTTGTTATTGTTTTCTTTGGCATAAATGGAAGCGGTAAAACAACAACAATTGCAAAACTAGCTAATTTATTGCAAAAAAATAAAATTTCATGTGTTTTTGCAGCAGCTGACACATTCAGAGCAGCTTCAATAGAGCAATTAGAAAAACACGGAAATAATCTTAATATCAAAGTAATCAAACAAAACTATGGTGCAGACCCTGCAGCTGTTGCATTTGATGCCATTAAATATGCAAATGCCCACGGAATAAAAGCTGTTTTAATTGATACAGCAGGAAGAATGCATACAAAATCAGATTTACTAAAAGAAATGGAAAAAATAATCCGTGTTTCTAAACCAGACTCAAAAATATTTATTGCAGAATCAATTACTGGAAATGATGCAGTTGAGCAAGCCAAGAATTTTAATGAATCTACAGGTATTGACGGAGTTATCCTAACAAAAGCTGATGTTGATGAGAAAGGCGGAACAGCAATTTCAATTGGTCATGTAACAAACAAACCGATCCTATTCCTAGGAACTGGCCAGACATACAATGACTTGCAGAAATTCGACCCAAAAGAGGTTATTGTAAATCTAGGCTTGGACTAAAAAAGATTACAATAATCTTTATATATTATATAATACTCATAATTAATAAAATGAATCAAGCAGAAAGAAATGAAGGATTAATAGATGCTGAAGATATTGTTAATGCTTATCTAAATGATTCGGAATCAAACATTGGAAAACATTTTGCATATATTACAGACGGAAGAAGATTATATCTTCTATTAAGAGATACTTCTAAAGAAATTGCAGATTTTTTAAATAAGAATAAAGAATACCAGCCAATTAAGAGTGAAATTTCGCAAATAACTCTAGAAACAGAAGGTGAAAGAATATATCGCGAGCGTTCAATAGAGTTTAAAAAAGCACTACAAACACCTGTTGGGTAAATGATTTTTTAAGATTACATATTTAATTTTTATTAAGAAATTTATCTTTAATTATACTAACTAATTATATTATGCCCATTAAAGTTATGAAATTTTCACAAACCACAACTTTATTAACTCTCATTTTCCTAGTTTTTCTATGATTAAAATAATGGTTGCGGGATGCATAGAAACCCGCTGGAGGTTTTTATGTTGCAAGGATTAGGAAATGTATTAAAGAAAAGCATTGAAAAAATAAGCTCTGCGATTTTTGTAGATAAATCCCTTGTTGACAGCATTGTAAAAGATCTTCAAAGAGCATTAATAATGGCTGATGTAAATATTCAGCTGGTAAAAGAACTAAGCGAGAAAATAAGAAAAGAGGGGGAAAAATATGTAAAAAATGTTGAAAAAAAAGAGCATTTAATCAAATTACTGCATGACGAAGTTCAAAATATAATTGGGCAGGAAAAAAAGGAACTTATTCTAGGAAAAAAAGACACAATTTTATTTGTTGGTTTATACGGAACCGGAAAAACGACGACAATTGCAAAATTAGCATCATGGTATAAAAAACGCGGGAAAAATGTTGCTCTTCTTGGATTGGATGTTCACCGTCCTGCAGCTAGCGAACAACTCGAACAGCTTGGAAAAAAAGTAGAAGTGCCTGTTTTCATTGATAAAGATGAGAAAAAAGCTCTGAAAATCTATGAGAAATATAAAAAACAGCTTGAAAAATATGATCTTGTTTTAATTGATTCAGCAGGAAGGGATGCTTTAGAAGAATCTCTTATTAAAGAAATAAAAGAAATTAATTTAAAAATCAATCCTACTCACACAATTTTAGTTATTGCGGCAGATATTGGCCAGGCTGCAAAAAATCAAGCACAAGCATTCAAAGAAGCATGTAATGTTGACGGGGTTATAATCACAAGAATGGATTCATCAGCAAAAGCAGGTGGGGCTTTAACAGCATGCAATGAGGCAAATGCTCCTGTTTATTTTATAGGAACTGGTGAAAAAATTCAGGACATAGAACCCTTCAATCCAAAAGCTTTTGTTTCAAGATTATTAGGCATGGGGGATTTAGAAAGCTTAATTGAAAAAGTCAAATCGGCAACTGATGAAAAAAAGCAGCAAGAAACATTAAAAAGATTAGAAGAAGGCAAATTTACTTTAGCAGATTTCTACGAGCAGATAAACTCTATGCAGTCTATGGGTCCGCTAAGCAAAATAACTGAATTAATTCCGGGATTTTCAAAAGCAAAAGTTCCAGATGAACTCTTAGATACTCAAGGAGAAAAACTAAAGCACTGGAAGCACACAATTAACTCAATGACAAAAGAAGAAATTGAATCTCCCGAGTTATTAGAAAGGCAAACTTCTAGAATTTCAAGAGTTGCTAAAGGTTCTGGAACATCAACAAATGAAATTCGCCAGCTAATTAAACAATATAAACTAATAAAAGAAATGGCTTCAGGAGCAGGTTCTTTAGGAGATATTAGCGACCCCTCTCAACTAAGCCAAAAGCAAATGATGAAGCTTGCCAAGAAGTTCGGCAAAAAGAAGTTGATGAAGTTTAAATAAAATTATACAAAAGAAAAGAATATGAAAATTAAAATAATGGTTGCATTTCTTTAAGAAGACTCAACTTAAATTTTTTTAGTTCCCTTATATTTTCCGAGTCCTGAAAAAAATAAGAATATTCTTTGCTGCTTTCTTTTATTATCTGCCTTATTAATCCTAAATCAACCCCATATTCTTTAGAAAGTTTAAATAATAAATTTTTATCAAATTTTACTTTTTGTAATAAAGACAAAATATCTATCCTGTCCTTAAACCCTTTTATTGTTTCATGTCTTTGAATTTCAGCATTTAATTTTAAGATTAAAAGAACTTCTGGAAGAACTACACCAAAACCATTCATCTCTTTGAACATTTTTTTATTAAAAACATCCTTGCAAGATATTATTAAATTGCAATGGTCTGGAGTATAAATATCAATATCTACTTCTTCTGTTTTAACTTCATATTTATTTAATTTTCGATTTAAATTTATAGATATGCCTTTACTAACAAAGAAATTTTGAAGTTTGAAAAAATCACTAAAATTAATATAGATATCAATATCTTTTGACTTGGCTGTTTGAGAGTACAGCCAATTAGCCCATCCGCCTATCAGTACAAACTTTGAAGTTTTTTTTAATTCTAACAATAAATTATAGCTTTTCTCTGTTACAATTTCATTCCATAATTCCATTTTTATTCAAGCGATATTTTAAATATAGGATAATTTTCCAATATATCATTTATAAAATATTTATTCTCAAATCCAGCTAAACTATAAATATCAACAAAAACTTGGGGTATGGGAACTACCTTTTTTTTGCTAACTTCTATTAAATGTCTATCATCTGTAAACATAACAAAAAGATTCTCATGGCCTTTTTTCACAGGCTTATCTCTCAACCATAAATCGAATAGTTTCTTTTCACTTTCTGGAACATAAATATAAATTTGATTATACTCAAAAGGTACGCTTTTTCTTAAAAATCGCCATGCAGAAAATGCTGTAAGAATAAATGGAAGTGATTTCTCAATTTCTATTATTTTCATATCAAGATAATATTTTTGGGTTATATCTTTATGAATATTTCTTTTAGCTGCCCAATAAAAAATTATTTTCGAGGGATCTAAAACACGGAATTGCATGGGAAAAATCTCAACAGCTCCAATTTCAACAAGATTTTTCAGAACTTTGTTTACTAAAGAAATAGATACATAACATTTCTTTGATAGCCCTAACTGGGTAAATCTCTCTGTTTTATTTAAAACTCCAATCAATATTTCCCTGTATATTCTTTCGTGCTTCTTCATTAGATTCTTCCCTTTTACAATTAAGCCTCTCTTATTTATAAAGCTTTCGCTTTTTTATGAAAGCTATATAAATAAATCAAAAAGAAAAAATGGGCACAATTTCAAAAACAGGCTTAATATAAATAAGCTAATTGAATAAAAAATAAAAAACTAATCAATAAATTAAGGCAAACAACAAACACATTGAACTCTTGGAAAAGATCCAAATTCTTCAGTTAATCTAAGATCAAAATAATCCTTAAAGTTGAATGAACAATCTCCAATCCCTGAAATAAAATTTATCCCATTGCTAGGCTCAGGATAATCCTCAATTACTAAAAAAGAGGAGATACAGGTTTTTCTTTTATTATTGCAAAGACTATTACAATTATATCCATTGACACTTGTAAAATCTTCTTTTCTAAGGTAATCAGTCATTTCACACTTATTCAACATATTCAAAACGTCATTTGTATTAGCTACTTGAACCTGTCTTCCAAATCCCTGCCTTATAACAACATTTCCAGTAATATTAGCAGTTATCAGCGAAACAGCCACTGCAACAACAAGAACAACAGCAATAATAACCACCCATTCTCTATTTTTCATATTATCTAAATTTTCACACCTCCTTTCACTTTTCTTAATTATAAAATCAATAAGGAAAAATGATATATATATTTCGGTTCTAGGTTTTTAATGAAATTAGAACTTTATTCAACGCCAAACTGCGAAGAAGCTGAAAAATTCAAGGAATTTTTAATAAAAAATAACCTGCCATTTAGAGAGATTATTACAAATACTCCAATAAAAGATTCAAAAATACCTAAAAATCCCTTTTTTCATGAAAAAGAACATACATTATTAAAAATAACTTATAGTTCTTCTATTCATGCACTTAAATGGTATGATGAATTTCAGCTAAATCAATCAATTCTTGAGCATATCAAAATATATAATGCTCATGTTAAAACTTGGAATTAAATAAAATAATTAAAATCATTAAAAATGTCAAATCAAAAACTAATTCAGCAAGGTGCTGAAGTAAAGTTTATAAACTTTAAGCAAATAGAATTACTATGGAAATAAAAGTTGTTTTAGAAGAACAGGAAGAAGGAGGTTACACAGTTTATGTACCTTCACTACCAGGATGTATATCTCAAGGAGAAACAGTAGAAGAAGCAATTAAAAATATTAAAGAGGCAATAAATTTATATTTAGAAGCCGATGAAAATGAAATTATTGTTTATAAAGATAATGCAAAAACTAAAATTATCGAAATATGAAACTGCCACAAATTTCTGGCAAAGAGTTAATTAATAGACTTAGAAAATTTGGATTTGTTGTTGTAAGACAAAAAGGTTCTCATGTAAGACTTGAGAAAAATACTAAAGATAAAACAATAAAATTAACTATTCCAAATCACCAAATTCTCAAAAAAGGGACATTACATCAAATAATTAAATCGTCCGAGCTGATTTCAGAAGAACTCTTCCCCTAACATGGAAAATCAGAAACTAATCCAGCAAGGCGCTGAAGCAAAGATACTATTAAATGAAAAAGATAATTATATAATCAAAGATAGGATTGAAAAATCATACAGGCTTAAAGAGTTAGATGTTAAAATAAGAAAGTTAAGAACAAGACAGGAAACTAAACTTCTTGAAAAAGCATCTAAAATTATTGATTCTCCTTTGCCAAATGAACAAAAAGATAAAAATTCAACAAAAATAACCATGCCATTCATAAAGGGCAAAAAACTTTCAGAATATTTAGATAAACTTTCAGAAAAACATGCTATGAATGTTTGTGAAAAAATAGGCGCCTCACTTGCGCAACTGCATGACAATAACATTATTCATGGGGATTTAACAACAAGCAATTTAATTCTAGACAAAAAAGAAAAAGTATGGTTTATTGACTTTGGCTTAGGATTCCACTCAATGAAACTGGAAGATAAGGCAGTTGATCTTCATTTAATTAAGGAAGCTTTAGAGGCAAAACACTATAAAAATCACGAGAAATACTTCAACCATATTCTTCAAGGTTATAATCTCTCAAAAAACCATAAAGAAACAATTGAACGATTAAAGAAAGTAGAATCCAGAGGAAGATATAAGGAGAGATACTAATTAACTTTATAAATCCCCACGGGCTATGAATTTTATAGCCCCGTCGTCCAGCGGTCAAGGATACAAGCCTTTGGCGAGGGAGTTTGCGAGACAAAATTATAATCATATCGCGAGCGAACTTCGGAGAGAGCTTGGGACCCAGGTTCGAATCCTGGCGGGGCTACTTCTTAATATTAATGAAAAATCATCGTCGATAAAACAAAATAAAAAGGAAGGTTTTTAAACACAGTTTCAGAAAGAATAATATGCCACGAAAAAAACAAGAAAAAGGGAAGTTAACATCTAAAGAAGCAAGTGTCTTAGATATGCCTGAAAGAATGAAAGCTGAAGAAATAGAAAGCCTAGTTGTTGAGCTTGCAAAACAAAATAATTCTCCTGCAAAAATAGGCCAGATACTTAAGGAAAAGCATGGAGTTCATAAAATAAGTGTTCTAGGAAAGAAGATAACCAGAATATTAAGCGACCATAAAGTGCAATACCCAAATGACTCGCATTTTATAAATAAAAAAATAGAGAATATAAAATCCCATTATGCTAAAAATAAGCAGGATAAAAAAGCTGAAAGGGAGATAGTAAGATACCTGTCTTTAAAGAAAAAACTTGAGAATTATAGTCTATAAAAATAAAAAAGAGGGTTGAATGTTAGCATCAATAAGCAAAGTTGCTAAGCAATTCCTTGAAAAAACCGAAAACAAAAAGATACAAGTAATAAGCCACAATGATACTGATGGGATAACCTCTGCATCAATCATAACAAGGGCATTGCAAAGGATGAATAAGGAATTTTCATTAAGAATTGTAAAGCAATTGGATTCAGAAGTATTTAAAGAGATACCAGAAGATAAAGTAGTTCTATTTTTAGACCTTGCCTCAAATAGCTTTCAGTATATAAAAGATTTAAAAAACCCGGTATTTATTCTAGACCATCACGAGATAATATCTAAAATTCCTGAGAATGTAATTATAATAAATCCTCATTTATTCCATGAAGAAGAAATCTCCGGGGCAGGGCTTGCGTATTTATTTGCAAAAGAATTAAGTGATGAAAATATAGACTTAGCTTATCTAGCGGCAATAGGCATGGTGGGAGATATGCTTGAAAAAAATCTTGGAAAAATATATACAAATATCCTAAAAGACTCTAAAGTTATAATTAAAAAAGGCTTGACATTATACCCTGCAACACGTCCTATAGATAAAGTCTTGGAGTATAGCTCAGATATTTACATTCCAAATGTAAGCGGATCAGCATCAGGAGTTAATGCATTTCTTAGAGATATAGGCATACAAAGAGTAAATAATAAGTATAAAAATCTTATAGAACTTAATCCAGAAGAATTATCAAAATTAATTACGGCTATTTCTCTTCAAAGCACGAATATAAAAGATTCATCAGAAATAATTGGAAATATCTATTTAGTTAATTTTTTCAATAAAGTTGAAGATATTAGACAAATTAGTGCTATGATAAATGCCTGTAGTAGATTAGGTGAAAGCAGAACAGCAATTGCTTTTTGCCTTCAAAACAAGAAAGCAAAAGCAAAGGCTGAGAATATTTATGCCCAATACAGGCAAAGTATTGTCAATGCTCTTGGCTCACTTCCAAATTTAAGAAAAATAGAGCAGAAAAATTATATAATCATACATGCAGAAAATAAAATAAAAGATACAATAATCGGAACAATAGCAAGCATATTATCAAATTCAAGAACTTATGAAGAAGGGAAAGCAATAATCGCAATGGCATATAACGAAAATAAAATAAAAGTCTCTGCAAGAGTTGTTGGCAAGAACGGAAAAAATATCCGAGAAATCCTTAATTCTGTTATTGAAGAGGTTGGAGGAGAAGTTGGGGGCCATAAGTTTGCAGCCGGTTGTCTTGTAGAAAAAGAAAATGAGCAAAAATTTCTGGACATGCTTCAGAAAAAGCTTGAGATTGAAATGGTGAAAATATAAAAATAAAAAGAACCCATGGTTCTCTTTATGAACTCTCCTTTTAATATAATATTCTAAAATCATATAATAACCTTGCATAATTTTAATGTGAAAGTTACTGATATTTTAAACTAAAGATATTCAAGACTCAAAACTTGCTTATCTTAATAATTTGTTTGTTATATTTTCAAAACTTAATTCTGAAATCATGCCATATCCTTGCCTAATTTTAATGTGAAAGTTACTAGGTTAAATTTAATAGCTACTTCATACATTTAATTTTATTTTACATATTTCAAAATGAATAATAACTGCGGAGTAACCGAGCACCGAGGTTACATAGCAGACAATCTCACGCGGGCGAAGCGAGCGTATACTTTAAAAACCTCTTCTCTATCTTATTTTTATGAAAACTTACAACGAAGGAGATATAATACTTTGCGAAGTTAAAGATGTAGTTAAAACAACAGTCTTTGTAGAAACACTAGATGGAATAAAAGGAAGCATAGTCTTCAGTGAGGTCGCTCCCGGAAGAATCAGAAATATAAGAGACTATGTTGTGCCTAAAAAAATAATCGTTTGTAAAATTCTCTATATTGCTTCAGATCATCTATTTTTAAGTTTAAGAAGAGTAAAAGATAAAGAGAAGAAAGAAGCTTTAGAAATTTACAAGAAAGAAAAGAGCCTTGAAAGTTTTATTAAAAAGCTTCTGGGCAATAAATCTGGGGAAATAATAAATAAAATAAGATCTGAAAACTCTCTTTCATTGGTAGAATTCTTTGAAAGCGCAAAACAAAACCCAAAATTATCCGAGAAATACTTTTCAAAAGACGAAATTGAAAAATTAACTAGTATTTTAGTAGAAAAAAAAGAAAAAGAAAAAGAAATAAAAAAAGAATTTTCTCTTTCCTGCAATCAGGCAGATGGTATAATAAGGATAAAAAAGCTGCTTGCTCCATATGAAAATATTGCTTATTTGGGCAGCTCAAAATTTATGATAAAAACAAAATCCCGTGATTTAAAACAGGCAGATTCAAAACTTAATAAAATTCTGGAAGAAGTTGAAAGAAACTCAAAAAAGGAAAAATGTGAGTTTGCTGTTAGAAAATAAAAATAAGAATTTTAGAAAATCTTATCTAGAACTAATTTTATCTTTTCAAAGGCTTGATTGTTTAATATTCCAACTTTCTTTAGTATAAGCCTTTTCTCAACGCTAAAAATCTTGTCAACTCTTACTCTGCTTATTTTTAATAATTTTCCAGCGCTTAAATCTTGTTGACTAACTAAAACAGAGAAGGGTATTTCTTTTATTACACTAGTCATAGGTATAGCTATACAATCATGAGATTTTTTATTAAAAGGATTATTTGAGATAATTATTGCAGGCCTAACTTTTCTATTCTCTAAATCTGAAAAAGGATAAGGAAGCAAGACAATTTCTTTCTGTAAAGGATTTATTAGACTTGCTATTTTAAGTATTCCTCCCAAATATCATCTTCTTTATTATCCCAAACTTCTTTTAAGGACAACTCCGTCAGTTTTTTAACATCTTTAAAATCATCTTCCAGCTTTTTAGCTAAATTACTTGCCTTTTCAATCAATACTTTTCCGCTATCCTGAATTAAAATAATTTCATCTCCTTTACCAATTCCTAGATTCTTTCTTATTTCTTGAGGAATTGCTATCTGGCCTTTATCAGATACTTTAACTATTTTAATATTCATTTTAATCAATTAAGTAAGAAAATTCTTACTTATAAATCTTTCGTTAGAAAGGAAAAAGAATAAATATCCAATAACATTAAAAAATAATAGAAAAAGATGTTATTAAAAAAATGTTCAAATAAATCTTGCAATACTTATACTCTTAAGCCTATTTGCCCAGTATGTAATTCTCCAACAAAAGAAGCAGGTGAGAAATTCAGGGAAAGATTTGTGAGAAATAAGAAAGATTGAAATTATTATCGAATCAGTATAATAACTTTACCTAATTTATACATCTCAAATCTAAACTTGCTTAATTTAATATCCTGTTTTTATTTTCAAACTATAAAAAATAACACGAAATCAGCGAACCCTGAGTTGATTGAGTGAGCTATCTTCAGGGAAGTTGACATCTAAAGAAACCGTAGGTGTCTTAGATACGCGAGCGTAGCGAGCGAGGCAATACTTTAAATATCTAAAAGAATTTAGGATATTATAGGTTGGGAAAATTGGAGCGATATTAAAAAAAGTATTATACTTGGAATTATTTTAAGTAGTATAATTATATTTTAGAGACTTATATCTAAGGATAAATCTATATAATCAAGGCTTACTTAAAAATTCTGAAGGACAATTATTACCAATTTTTCAATTTAATGATATAATATTCTTCTTAAGTGTTATTATTTATTTAATCATTTCTAGTTTCATACTTATCAAAATAATTTTCTATTTTAAAGAACATACTACCTTCAAGGGATTATTTATCGGAGGATTTATAGTAACTATTTTATTTTCAATATTTCCAATAATAAATATTATATACACAAGATCAATAAAGGGAGCTATAAGTATGTTAACTACACTAAACCATAATACTTCCCTCCTTTTCAAAATAGTTTGAAATTCTATCCATCGCTTCTCTTACTGTTTTAAAATTGCTATTTTGCAAAACATCTCGGGAAACAAAACCAAAAACCCTTTCAAT
>Ga0209542_10005560_pt1 | contig 25048 bp, 20 predicted proteins | sample RifCSPhighO2_01_FD_184028 | JGI IMG/M metagenome (GOLD analysis project Ga0209542, IMG submission 184028) | Soil microbial communities from Rifle, Colorado - Rifle CSP2_plank highO2_0.1 (SPAdes) (version 2) | ecosystem: Environmental > Terrestrial > Deep subsurface > Rock core/Sediment ...
GAGCATCTTCTGTTTTGTGCTGACGCGCTTTTTGCTCAACCTCTGTGGCCGCTCCCACTTTTATCACGCCTACTCCGCCAGAAAGTTTAGCCAATCTTTCCTGAAACTTTTCTTTATCAAATTCCGAAGTTGATTCTTTTATTTCTTTTTTTAGTTGATTTATTCTTTCTTCAATTTGTGACTTTTCTCCCTTGCCTTCCACAATAGTTGTAGTTTCTTTTGTAGAAATTATTCTTCTTGCGCTTCCCAACATTGCCAAGTCAATATTTTCCAATTTCATTCCCTTTTCTTCCGAAATTACTTGGCCCCCTGTAACACAAGCTATATCTTCTAACATTTCTTTTTTTCTGTCGCCAAAGCCAGGAGCTTTTACAGCCAAAGCATTAAAAATTCCACGAAGTTTATTTACAATCAATGTTGTTAAAGCATCGCCTTCCACTTCATCGGCAATAATTACAAGTTCTTTTTTGCCGGTTTTAACAATTTTTTCTAAAATTGGCAAAAATTCTTGCAAAGATGAAATTTTCTTGTCGGTTATTAAAATATATGGGTCTTCTAAAACTGATTCCATTTTTTCATTATTTGAAATCATATATGGAGAAATATACCCTTTGTCAAACTGAAGCCCTTTTACAATTTCTTTAGACAATCCAAATGTTTTTGATTCTTCCACAGTAATTACGCCGTCTTTGCCAACCTCTTCCATAACTTCGGCAATTAAGTTGCCAATTTCCGAATCTTGGGCCGAAATTGTTGCCACTTGTGATATTTCTTCGTGAGTGCTAATTGGCTTTGATATGCCTTTTAGGGCAGATAATATTGCATCTTTTCCTTTTATAATACCTTTTCTTAATGCCAAAGGATTAGCTCCAGCGGCAACATTTTTTAAACCTTCGGTAGCAATTGCCTGGCAAAGCAACACAGCCGAAGTTGTGCCATCACCTGCAATGTCATTTGTTTTTGAGGCAACTTCTTTTATAATTTCGGCTCCAATATTTTCAACTGTATCTTCCAATTCAATTTCTTTAGCAATAGAAACACCATCGTTGGTAATTGTAGGGCTTCCAAAACCAGAACCCAAAACAACATTTCTACCTTTTGGACCCAATGTTACCTTTACAGCGTTGGCTACTTTATCTAACCCTTGCTTTAAAATTCTTCTTGCGTCTTCTTTGTATTTTATTTGTTTTGCCATATTTTTAAAAAATTATTATTATTTAGAGCGAGGCAATAAATTTTGCTGAACTCCCGGAGCTTTGCGGGCATGGTTTTGCGCAAAGCGCAAATAGCAAAGCGAGGATAAAGCAAGCGAGTCGCTGGACGAGCGAGCGATTCAGCAAAATTTAATTGCCGAACTTTAATTACTCAATTATTGCCAGTATATCTTCTTCTTTTGCAATTAAATATTCTTTCCCATCAACTTTTATTTCGTTTGGCCCGTATTTCTGGAACAAAACCCTATCGCCAGGTTTTACTGAAAGAGGAATTATTTTACCATCATCTGTTTTTTTACCTGGTCCTGTGGCAATTACATTGCCTTGTTCCGACTTTTCTTTCATAGCGGTTTCAGGCAAAAAAATACCTGACTTGGTTTTTTCATCTTCTTTAATTGGCTCTATTAAAATATGGTCTGATAATGGTTTTATAGTCATTTTATTTTTTTGTTTTAGTTATCAACTTTTATTAAGATAATCTAATTTAAGTGATTTTATAACTCTTGTCAATAGATTTTAAAAATTAATAAAAAACCCTGCGACCAGAAAAATCTGTAATCGCAGGAAATAAGATAAACTATTGTTAGTTTTTAATCCCCTTGGCCGTAATCATCATAGCGACACACATAGCCAGGTTGATTATAAAGTTCAATTTCTTTATAGTAGGCTTTAAGTATTTCGCCTTGTAGATACTTTCTAGAAGTTGCATCAATAGGGTGAGCAATGTCCGAATGTAAATTAACCCGACCATTATAAATTGCTCGTTTTTCATCTAATTGCCAACCACACTTGCTACAAAAACCTGCTTGCAGATCGTTTTTATTTCTACACTTCGGACAAGGATCTTTTAGATTTTTACTTGGCATAGCAACGAAAAAGCCATTATGATTACCTTTAATAATCTTTAAACCATTAATAACAAAAGACTTATCGAAAGTAATAGAGCAAAAAGCTTTTAATCGCTCATCTGTGTAGCCCATCATTAACTTGATACGAATTTCGGTGATTGGCATGATGCGTTTCCCTGGTTTTTGAAACCCAACAACAAGGTGAAAAGAAAATTCAAAGTGCTAATTTATTTATAGTACTTTATATATAATAGTCAAATTTTTTAGTACATTATCTCAAATATTTTCCAGTGTAACTGGCTTTAACTTTTGCAATTTCGGTTGGAGCGCCTTCTGCAATAATTTTACCACCCTCTTGCCCTCCTTCTGGGCCTAAATCAATTATGTGATCAACACACCCTATAAAATCAATGTTGTGTTCTACACACAAAACAGTGTTTCCCCTGTCAACCAAATTTCTCAAAACCGAAACCAGTTTTTTTATATCTTCAAAATGCAAACCGGTAGTTGGTTCGTCTAAAATATATAAAGTATTTCCTGTTGCTCTTCGTGAAAGCTCGGTTGCTAACTTTATTCTTTGCGCTTCTCCGCCCGACAAAGAAGTGGCAGGTTGCCCCAGCTCAATATAAGAAAGCCCCACTTCTTTTAGTGTTTTCATTTTATCACTCACGCCTGGAATATTTTTAAAAAATTCGCCGGCTTCTTCAATAGTCATTTGCAATACTTCGGCAATATTTTTATCTTTGTAAGTAATTTCTAAAACTTCCTTGCTGTATCTTTTTCCTTTACACTCTTCGCACTCCACATAAATATCGGGTAAAAAATACATTTCAACTTTTTTCTGGCCTTGGCCTTCGCATGCCTCGCACCTTCCGCCCTTTACATTAAAACTAAACCTGCCTGCTCCATATCCTTTTATTTTGGCTGTTTTTGTTTTTGTAAAAATATCTCTTATATGCGCGAAAGCTCCGGTATAAGTTGCCGGGTTAGACCTTGGAGTTCTGCCAATTGGCGACTGGTCAACCAAAACAACTTTATTTAATTTTTCTATTCCTAAAATTTCTTTGTGCTCTCCTGGTTCTTCTTTTGCTCTGTAAAACTTTTTAAGCAATGCCCTTGCCAAAATATCATTTACTAAAGATGATTTTCCAGAGCCAGATACGCCAGTAACACAAACAAATTTACCCAAAGGAATTTTAACATCAATATTTTTTAAATTATTTTCTTTGGCTCCCTTTATTGTTAAGTATTTAGTATTTAGTATTGGGTATTTAGTATTGGAATTATTTGATACTTTTTTTCTACCCGACAAATAATCACCCGAAAGCGTATTAGATTTTAAAATTTCTTTTGGCGTACCTTCAAACACAACTTTTCCTCCGTGCTTTCCTGCTCCCGGCCCAATTTCAGCAATCCAATCGGCAGCCATTATTGTTTGAGAATCGTGCTCCACCACAATTACTGTATTTCCTAAATCCCTAAGTTTTTTTAATGTTTCAATTAATCTGTGCTGGTCTCTGGCATGTAGCCCAACACTTGGCTCATCTAAAATATATAAAACCCCAGATAAGTTAGAGCCAATTTGGGTTGCCAACCTTATTCTTTGCTCTTCTCCACCCGACAAGGTTCCAGCTTTTCTGCTCAAAGTTAAGTATCCCAAACCTACATCAATTAAAAACTGCATACGCCCAATCACTTCTTTTATAATTGGCTTGCTTATTTTTAATTCATTAACACTAATTTTTAGTAATAAAGTTTCGAAAAACTTTTTTGCCTGTAAAATTGGCATTCCTGAAACCTTATCAATAGATTGGTCGCCAACCGTAACAGCCAATACTTCTGCCTTTAATCTTTTGCCAAGGCATTTTGGGCATTTTTTAATAACCATATATTGCTCTATTTCCGAACGGGTCCATTCGGAATCGGTTTCGTGATAACGCCTTTGTAAACTTGGTATTACTCCTTCAAATTTGCCATCACCATTTAAAATAATATCTACAAATTTTTTTGGTATTTTTTTTACCTGTTCATCTAAAGAAAACTTATATTGATTTGCCAATTCAGATAATTTCCAATAATAATATCCCTGCCTGCCCATTTTATGCGAGGCCTTGCTCCAAGGCCAAATTGCGCCCTCCGCCAATGTTAAATTTTTATTTGGAATTACCAATTCCGGATCAACTTCCAACTTTTCACCAAGACCTAAACATTCTTGGCAGGCGCCATAAGGGTTATTAAAAGAAAAAACTCTTGGTTCCAGTTCTGGCAAAGAAATACCACATTCTTCGCAAGCAAAATGTTCTGAAAAAACTAAATTGTTTACCATTACAACTCCTTTACCCAATTTTAATGCTGTTTCAAGCGAATCAACTAATCTTGACCTATCTAAATCTTTACTTAATACAAGTCGGTCAACAACCACTTCAATATTATGTTTTTTATTTTTGTCTATTGGTTTTACTAGCGCTTCTTCTATTGGATAAATATCTCCTTCCATTCTGACTCTTATAAATCCAGCTCTTTGAATTTCTTCTAAAACAGCGTGATGTTCTCCTTTTTTTCCACGCACAACTGGGCCTAAAACTGTAATTTCTTTGCTTCCTTTCAATTTTAGAATCTGCTCAACAATTTGGTCTACTGTTTGTTTTGAAATTAGTTTTCCGCAATTGGGGCAGTGAGGTTTTCCTATTCTTGCAAACAAAAGACGCAAATAATCATATATTTCTGTTATTGTTCCCACAGTTGACCTTGGGTTATGAATTGATTTTCTTTGGTCAATTGAAATTGCAGGGCTTATGCCATCAATTCTATCTACATCGGGCTTATCCATTACTCCCAAAAACTGCCTTGCATAAGCCGATAAACTCTCAACATATCTTCTTTGGCCTTCGGCATATAAAGTGTCAAAAGCTAAAGATGATTTTCCCGAGCCCGAAAGACCGGTAATAACCACCAGTTTATTTTTTGGCAAATCAATATCAATATTCTTTAAATTATGCACTCTTGCCCCGCGTATTTTTATATAATCTTGTTTCATTTTTCAATATTTTAAAAGTCGTTTATTATACACAAAATTTTAAGATATTTCAATCATGTGTAAAAAAAGAGAGCTCAACACCTTTCGGTAATTGAGCTCTTTATTGCGAAACCGCAACAACTTGTTTATCTTACTCCTCGGCCGACGACGGCGCGATGTCGAATTCGTACTTGAACGTCGACACCACAATCCTCGGCTCAAAGTACTGTGGCAGAGCCTTACCAGACTTCTTGTCTAGCATCATAACCCATGTCCCTTCCGCCGAGGCGGGAGAGAACAAACCATTTGGATCGGCCTGGGGTATAATTGCATACCCTCCTTGTTGTGTCCACTCTTCAATTTTTTGCGGGTTGGTATATTGGGTGGAGGCAGGAATACCGTACCCAATTGATTCGCCGATGTAAGTCAGCTTACCGCCTAAAACCGTTCGACCAGGAATCACAGTGGGAACCATGTTCTCCATGTACGTATAGGTAACCAAACCATTCTGGTCACGCAACTCGTAAATGTCTTTCAGGATTTTCAATTCCCTGAAGTTCTTGATGGCAGGCATTCCCACTTGAGCTACGGATTCCTTCAAAATGGTTTCCTGACGTTCCCGCTGAATATCATCGCTGGTTGTCTTTTGAACATTGCAACCAATCAAACAGGCCAATAGAACAACCGAAAGAAACACAATCATTCTCTTCATAACAAAATCCTTTCCTAGGTGAAGTTACCGAAGAAAAACGACGGTCACCGCATGATGCTTTTGCTCTTCAGTTCGTCAATGAAAACGCGAAGATCATCTGGCATCTTGTCTTCTGGAAAGTCCGCGGCTCGATGCAAAATAATCGATGCCAGAGCAGCTTTGTGCTCCTCATCGGCCTTCACATACTCAAACTGCATGTTCTGCAGTTCTTGAACCATGCCCTGATTATAGGACTTGGTCCCCTCGAACACTTGCCGACGCACATTCTCCTGTTGAGGTGCGAATACCTTGTACAAAAAGAAGTTGTTGCCTTGGACAAGCCAAGACAGGCCAAGCAACACGATCGCCAACGCCACGGTGGCGCCAATGACCCTCGCCAAAAACCCGCCAAAGCTAACGTCGTCTTTCATGGTTTTTCTCCCCATGAAAATAGTTTCTACAGCTCTGAAAATTGGCTGCATCTTTAAAAAAACAAAAATTTTCTCAAAGATGTAGCCAATAGTAAATTTTCAATGTACAATCGTAACCTGCTCACTGTAGCATTATTATATATCATTGTCAATAGATTTCAAAAAAAATCGGATACATTTTGTATATCCGAACTATTGATTTTGTATCACTTTATCATTGTTAATATTGTAAAGCAATTTGAACATATCGGCTTATTAGACTTTGTCCACGCCTTTACGCGTCTACGATTTTTACACTTACAACACTTCTTTGTTTTATTGGAACACTTTTTGCATGCTAAAATACCGTACTTCATATTGGAATAAAGTCCATTACGTTGTTTACAAGTAACACAATCTTTCGTCACAGAATTCTCCTTGGATTACTTAATGTCAAAGAACCAAAAATACTATTTATACTTATCATACTATTATAATTTTGTATATCTTGTATTGTAAAAAAACGATTTTTATCTTTAAATGTAATTACAAATGGAAAAATTAAAAACATTGCCAAAATCAAAAATTAGCGAACTCCCAAAAACAACAGGAGTTTATTATTTTATTGAAAAAAATAAAACTATATACATAGGAAAGGCAATAAACATAAAAGACCGGGTAAAAAACCATTTTTTCCAACCAAGCTATAGAGATAATTTATTTATAAATAAAGTTACCAAAATTGGTTTTATAGAAACTGGCTCAGAAATTGAGGCATTAGTTTTAGAAGCCCGCTTAATTAAAAAATATCAGCCAAAGTTTAATGTAATATGGAAAGATGATAAAAATTACTTTTATGTGGCAATAACAAAAAGTTTGACGCCAATAATTTACATCACCCACCAGAAAAATGAGAAGACCGAATATGTGGGGCCATTTGTAGAAGGCACAGCTCTCAAAAAAACTTTAAGATTTTTAAGAAGGGTATTCCCCTACTACAGTACAAGAAGGCACCCTAAGAATAGTTGCACTTATTGCCATTTGGGGCTTTGTCCAGGATATAACCCTGATTTGGCAGAATACAAAAAAAATATTAAAAAATTAGTTTTAATTTTAAAAGGAAAAAGAAATACTGTTTTAAATTCTCTTAAAAAAGAAATGAAGCAGTTGTCTCTTAGAAAAGAATTTGAAAAAGCGGCGAAAATAAGAGACAGAATAAATAACTTACAGCAAGTAATGAGCCATACAGGAGTTATTGAAGCTGGAAAAACTGATACGGATAACTGGAGTAAAACAGAAAAATCTTTAAAGGGTATTTTAGGAATTAACAAAAATATATCAAGAATTGAGGCATACGATGTTTCTAATATTCAAGGAAAACAGGCAACAGGCGTTATGGTTGTTTTTATTAATGGCAAAGCAGACAAAAATTTATATCGTAAATTTAAAATTAAAATTGAGGAAAAGCCAAATGATATAGCAATGTTAAAAGAAACATTAGAAAGAAGAGTTGCCCACCCAGAATGGCAGTACCCAAAAATTATATTAATGGACGGCGGCATTGCCCAACTAAATATTGGCATAAAAGTAAAAAACCAAAATCTAAAAACTAAAAATATAAAGGTAATATCAATTGCCAAAAAATACAAAGAACTCTTTATTGAAAATAGAAAAAAACCGATATTATTAAAAACTTTACCACAAGAAATTTTCAATTTAATAATAAATCTCGACGACGAAGCGCACAGATTCGCTATTACTTATCACAAAAAATTAAGAAAAAAATACTTATTAAAATAGCTTCTTCTTACCGATACTTGAATATATGTTGTTAATTTGGTAATATATATTTAATGAAGAAGGTTCTCTCGCAGATTATATCTGCCATCTTAGGAATTTGGCTGGCAGTATTGTTTGTTCCAGGAGTTAAAATTAATTTATTTGCTAACTCAAGTTTTTTTGGCGTTCCATTAACTTTACAGTGGCAAATTATTTTACTTTTAGGAGTTGCCTTGGGATTGCTTAATTTTTTTGTAAAGCCAGTTATAGGTATTGTTACTTTGCCATTGCGAATAATTACTCTTGGACTTTTTAGTATTGTAGTAAATATGGCAATAATATGGATTTTGGACTTTATATTTAAAGAAATAACTGTTCCTTGGTTTTGGCCTCTTTTTTATACAACTGTTATAATTTGGTTTGCAAACATAATTATTCAAAAATTTATTATTAAAGACGAAGATTAACTGGGTAAAAATTATGAATCAAATTTTATTTTACGCTCAAATAGCCGTTTCTGTAATTTTAATTATTCTCATAGCTTTTCAGCAAAGAGGAGCTGCTTTGGGCTCTGCCTTTGGTGGTGGCGGAGAATTTTATTCTTCAAGAAGAGGACTTCAGAAAAAAATATATTACGCAACAATAGTTGTGGCTACTCTGTTTATTGTTTTGGGCATTTTAAATCTCGTTATTATCTAATAGGTCAAAAGTTATGTCGAAATTTCCAAAGTTTTCTCAGTGGAAGCAAATATTTAAAATACTTAAGAAAGGAGAAAAAAGAACACTTTTAATTCTTTCTGTTCTGGCTTTCGGGTCGCTGGCTTTTCTTATAATTAATTTTTACATTCAAAACACAAAAGTTGTGGAGGCAAAGGGTGGTTTTTACACAGAAGGAGTTGCGGGACAACCAAGGTTTATAAACCCTATTTACGGTGAAACTAACGATACCGACCGAACCTTAATTGACCTTGTTTTTTCTGGTCTGATGTCGTACGACAAAGACGGTAAAATTGTAAAAGATTTAGTAGAAGATTATAAAGTTTCTAGTGATGGCAAAACTTATGATTTTACATTAAAAGATAATGCCTTTTGGCAAGATGGCAAACCATTAACAGTCGATGATGTAATTTTTACAATAAAAACAATACAAAATTCCGATTACAAAAGCCCATTGAGAGCCAACTGGATAGATGTTGATATAGAAAAAACATCCGATAAATCTTTTACTTTTAGATTAAAAAGCCCGTACAATTCTTTCTTAGAAAACTCTACAATAAAAATAATTCCAAAACATATTTGGGAAAATATTTTGCCTGAAAGCTTTGCTCTCTCTTCATATAATTTACAGCCAATTGGCTCTGGACCTTATAGTTTTAAAGATTTGAAACAAACAGAAACCGGTTTTATAAAAAATATTGATTTGATAGCCAATCGCAAATACTATAATAAAGTTCCTTTTATAACCAATATTTCTTTTCAATTTTTTGAGAATAAAGAAGATTTAATAAAAGCCGCAAATGCAAAAACAATCGATGGATTTTCTTTAGCTAATTTAGATAGTGAAGCGGAAGCCGAAAAAGAAATTCGCCAAGGATGGACAAAAGATGAAAAATTTTCTACTTATTATTTATCTTTGCCCCGATATTTTGCCGTATTTTTTAACACTCAAAAAACAAAATTATTTTCAGACACAAATTTAAGGAAAGCCCTAAGTTATGCTGTAGATAAAAATAAAATTATTGAAGAAATAACATCTTTTACAAAAGATAAGGCTACGGTTGTTAATTCTCCAATACTGCCTGAATACTTTAAATACCAAGAACCCAAAATAACTTACGAATTCAGCGAAGAAAAAGCCAATAATCTTTTAGATAAAACTGGTTTTAAAAATAACGGTCTTGGCCAAAGAGAAAAAGCATTAGATAAAAAACCGGCTTTTCAATTTAAAAATTATCTTTCTGTAAAATATAAGGGAAAGGATGTAATAGAACTTCAGGCCTGCTTAGCCCGCCTGCCAAATAGTAATTTTTCAAATTTACTGCAGGGAGAAACTAATGGAACTTACGGAAAAGGAACCGAAAACGCAGTAACTGAATTTCAAAAAAAATATTTGCCGGAAGTTGAACCAACAGGAGAAGTGGGTAAAAGCACAAGAGCAAAGCTAAATGAACTTTGCATAACGCCACAAGCAAACTCTCAGCTTTTGCAATTTGATATAATTACAATAAATCAACCGCAACTAGTACAAGTAGCTAATCTTATAAAAGACTACTGGCAAAAAGTTGGAGTTATTGTTAATGTTAAAGCTGTAGAAATTTCTGAACTTAAAACTATCATTAAAGAAAGAAGTTATGATGCCTTTTTATATGGAGAGGCGCTAGGAAATGAACCAGACCTTTATCCTTTTTGGCATTCATCACAAAAAAATGATCCGGGGCTTAATTTGTCGCAATACGAGAATAAAGATGTTGATACTTTATTAAAAGATGCCAGAGAAACTTTAAATAATGAAGAGAAACAAGCAAAATACGAGAAAATACAAGATATTATAATAGAAGATGCCCCTGCCCTATTTTTGTATAACCCCGATTATATTTATTGGGTTTCTGCAAAAATAAAGGGGTTTGAAACAAATAAAATAACAGATTCTGCAAAAAGATTTTCTAATATTACAAATTGGTTTATAAAAACCAAAAGGGTTTGGAAATAAATTGAACTCCTAATATTTCTGCAGGCATGGCGAAACAGCAGACGCACAGGCTTCAGAAGTCTGCGAGAGCAATCTCATGGAGGTGCAAATCCTCCTGCCTGCACAAAAAAATTGTTAAAATGGTATATAAAGAGTTTATTACAAAAGTGCTGGAAAAATCTTCTAAAATTGCTCTTAGTTATTTTGGGAAAGTTACTGGCACAACAAAACCAGGAGATAATAACCAAGTATTAACAGAAGCTGATTTAGAGATTGGGAAAACAATTATTTCTTTAATTAAAAATACATATCCAGAACACAATATTATTGATGAAGAAGCGGGTATTATTGATAATGGTTCAGAATTTACTTGGGTTATTGACCCAATTGACGGAACAAGTAATTTTGCCGAAGGAGTGGTTACATACGGCATTATTATAGGATTATTGAAAAATAATATTCCAATTGCAGGAGGTGTTGCTCTTCCTTCATTTTCTGAAATTTTTGTTGCAGAAAAAGATGAGGGCACTTTCTGTAACAATGAAAAGATAATTATTAAAGGAGAGCATAGTTTATTATATTCATTAGTTGCTTATAGCATAGATGGACATCAAGAGAGCCCTTCAATAACAGAAGAAGAATGTAGATTATTAGCAAAAGTTGTTTTGTGTATTAGAAATTTACGAGCAAGTGGAAGTGTTTTTGATGCAATTATGACTGTTAAAGGAAAATATGGCGCTTATTTGGGGCGAACAAGTAAAATTTGGGACAATGTTGGTTTACAAATTATTATTGAAGAAGCTGGTGGTAAATATACTGATTTTTTTGGAAAACCAATTGATTACACTAACCCCTTAAGTAAAGTAAAAGAAAACTACACATGGTGTATGGCTGAACCTAATATACATCAAGAAATACAAAAAATAATATGGGAAAAATAAAAATTGCTTTTTTTGAAACAGAATCTTGGGAAAAAGATTACATACAAAGCCAGCTCAAAGGTTTTGATTTAATATTTTTTGAAGAAAAAATAGATTCAAATAATTTAGAAAAAATATTAGACATTAATGTCTTATCTCCTTTTATTTATTCTGTTATTGATAAAAAAATTATTAGTTCTTTGAAGTATTTAAAATATATAGCAACCCGCTCAACTGGCTTTGACCACATTGATTTGGATGCTTGCAAAAAAAATAATATTTTAATTTCTAATGTGCCAACTTATGGTGAAAATACTGTGGCAGAACATACTTTTGCTTTAATTTTGGCCCTATCAAGAAAAATTTATCCTTCATTAGAAAAAACAAAAAAGGGGGATTTTTCCTTAGAAGGACTAGTGGGCTTTGACCTTAAAGAAAAAACTTTGGGGGTGGTAGGAGTTGGCAATATAGGAAGTCATGTAGCAAGAATTGCCAAATGTTTTGGAATGCAAGTTTTAGCTTTTGACATTAAAAAAGATCAAAAATTAGCTAAAAAAATAGGCTTTAAATATGTGTCATTAGAACATTTGCTTAAAAATTCCGACATTACAACCCTTCACTTGCCATACAATAAATTAACTCATTATTTAATAAACAAAGAATCTTTAAAATTATTTAAAAAAGGTTGTTATTTAATAAATACATCTCGTGGCGGAATTTGCGACACTACTGCTTTATTGCAAGGATTAAAAGATAAAGTTTTCGCTGGTTTGGGTTTAGATGTTTTAGAAGAAGAATATTCTATAAAGGAAGAAAGAGAGCTTTTGAGTTCGGATTACAAAAAAACATACGACCCAAAAATAATTCTTGAAAATCATATTTTAATTGATCAGCCAAATGTTATTATCACTCCTCATAATGCTTTCAACAGCAAAGAGGCGCTAATAAGAATTTTAGACACAACAATTAAAAACATAAAATCGTTCTCAAAAAATAAATTAATTAATAAAATACAATGATACAAAATAGAGAAAATAAAACAGAGGGTAACTTAAGAATTATTCCTCTTGGAGGGTGCGAAGAAGTTGGAAGAAATATGACTGTTTTTGAATATGGAGAAGATATTGTAGTTTTAGATATGGGATTACAATTTCCCGAAGAAGATATGCCAGGAATTGATTACGTAATTCCCAACACAGAATATTTAAAAGGCAAAGAAAAAAATATCAAAGCTGTTATTTTTTCTCATGGCCACTTAGACCATGTTGGAGCAGCTCCCATATTATTAAAAAAACTTGGTAACCCCCAAATTATAGGAAGGCCATTAACTATAGAAATGGTAAAACATCGTGTAGAAGACTTTGAAAGAAACGGTTCAAAAAAATTAAAAACTACTTACATAAAAGATTTACAAGAAAAAATAAGTTTGGGCAGTTTTACTTTAAGTTTTTTTCAAATTGACCACACAATTATGGACGCAGTAGGAGTCATACTAGAAACTCCGGTGGCAACAGTTATACATCCTGGTGACTGGACTCTTGAAAAAACTGGTGGCAAGGTTATTACATACACTCATTTAGAAAAATTACCGCGACCAACAATTTTAATGCTTGAGGCCTTAGGGTCTACTGTTTCTAAGGTGCCAGTGACTCAAGAAGAAATGTTGAATAATCTTTATCAACTAATATCAAATGCTCCAGGCAGAACTATTATTGCCACATTTTCTTCTCAAATTGAAAGAATAAGACAAGTTTTAGAATACGCGGCAAAAACAAACAGAAAAGTTGCATTAGATGGTTTTTCAATGAAATTAAATATTGAAATTGCAACAAAGTTGGGCTATGTAAAAATACCCAAAGGAGTTATAATTACAATAGACAAAACTCACGATTACCCCGACAATAAAGTTATTGTGGTTTGTACTGGAGCTCAAGGCGAAGAAATGGCTGCTCTTTCAAGAATTGTTGCAGGTAACCATAAGTTCATAAAACTAAAAAAAGAAGACACTGTAATATTTTCGTCTTCTGTAATTCCAGGCAATGAAAGAACAGTGCAAAGATTAAAAGACAATATGTATAGGCAATCCGACAATGTGTACCATTCAGATATCATAGATGTGCACATTTCTGGGCACAGCAATATAGAAGGAATAAAACAAATGTTAAGAGACATTAGGCCAGATTATTTTGTGCCAGTGTATGGAAATCACTATATGTTGAAAGAAGGGGCCCGAATTGCTCATGGTCTTGGCTATTCAAAAAATAATGTTTTTGTGCCAGATAACGGCTCTATTATAAAATTTACCAGTGAAAAAGCAGAAATATTAAAGGAAAAAGCTCCTTCAAACTATATTTTCGTTGATGGGCTTGGCGTGGGAGATGTTGGAGAAATAGTTCTAAGAGATCGCCAAATGCTAGCTGAAGACGGAATGTTTGTAATTGTTGCTATTATAGATAGAAAAACAGGAAAAGTGAAAGGTTCGCCCGATATTATTTCACGTGGATTTGTTTATTTAAGAGAGTCAAAAGATTTATTAACCCAAACCCGTAAAAAAGTAATTGAAATTGTAAATAAAACCGCTGGTCATGGCGGAGCAGTAAATTGGATTTATGTTAAAGACGAATTAAGAAATAAAATTGGCGACTTTTTACACACCAAAACAGAAAGAAGGCCAATGGTTTTACCAGTAGTAATAGAAGTTTAGTTAAAAAACATGAGAATTGTATCTGGCATTCAGCCAACAGGTCAAATTCATATTGGTAATTATTTGGGAGCAATAAAACAATGGATATTGTTGCAAGAAAAAAACGAATGCGTATTTTTTATTGCTGATTTACATTCTTTAACTACCAACTACGATATAAAAGCCCTGCAGAATAAAATAACAGAAAAGGTTATTGCTTATATTGCAGCAGGATTAGATCCAGAAAAATCTATTATTTTTGTTCAGTCGCAAATTAAAGAGCATACCGAACTTTGTTGGATTTTAAATACGGTTTGCCCTGTTGGTGAATTAGAAAGAATGACACAGTTTAAAGAAAAATCTAAAAAATTTAAAAATAATATTAATGCTGGCTTGTTTAGTTACCCTGTTTTAATGGCGGCCGACATTCTTTTATATAAGGCATATGCTGTTCCTGTTGGTAAAGACCAAGAACAGCATGTAGAACTTGCAAGGTCAATTGCCAAAAAATTTAACCAGAAATTTGGCGAAACTTTCCCAGAACCAAAATCGATGACCGCAAAAGAGGGGGCAAAAATAATGAGTTTAGTTGACCCAAAAAAGAAAATGTCAAAATCAGATGACCCAAAAAGTTACATTTCTTTATTTGACACTCCAGAAGATATCCAGAAAAAAATAATGTCGGCTCAAACCGATTCTGGCAAAGATGTAATTTATAATATTACAAAAAAACCAGGAATCTCTAATCTTCTTACAATTTATAGTTTACTAACAAATACAACAACACAAGATGTTGAAAAACAATTTAAGAAAAAGCCATACAGCGAATTCAAAAAATCTTTGGCAAAAGTTACTATAGATTATTTAGAACCTTTCCGCAGAAAACAAAAAGAACTTTTATTAAGAGATGTTTATGTAAAAGAAATTTTAAATAAGGGCAAAACAAGAGCACTAACAATTGCCCAATCAACTATGACAGAAGTCAAAGAAAAAATGGGATTAGCTTAAATATTATTTTTCAGTTCTAATTAACAATGTAAGCTCTTTCTGCTTCTCTTCCAATAAATCCTTTGTATCTGCTTCAACAGTTAATCTCAACAATGGCTCGGTGTTTGATGGCCTTACATTAAACCACCAGTTATTATACTCAACCGTTATACCATCTAAATAATCTTGCCTCCCATCTGTATATTTTGCTTTAATTTTATTTAGTATTTCTTCTTTGTTTGAAACTTCAAAATTAATTTCAGATGACTTAGCATAAGGAGATAATTCTTGTACTATTTCTGAAATTTTTTTGTGTTCTTCTGAAATGATTTGCAATAAAACCAAAAATCCTATCATTCCAGAATCTAAATAATAGTTATCTCGAAAACAATAATGGCCCGACAATTCCCCGCCCATAATTCCGTTATTTTCTAATAAGCCATTTCTTACATTAACAAAGCCAACTTTGGTTCTGACTGGTTTTCCTCCCCATCTTTTAATAATTTCTGGCACAAATCTTGAACAAATTGCATTGTAAGCTATTGCTGAACCTGGGTTTTTTTGTAAAAAATATTTTGCTAAAAGTAAAAGGGTAACATCGGCTCGAACTATCCATCCATTTTCGTCTACTAAAAAAACTCTATCTGCATCACCGTCAAAAATAAAACCAAAGTTGGCACTTTCATTTTCTATTTCCTTTTTTATTTGGTCGGTTGACCCTGGTAATAAAGGATTTGGGCTATGGTTTGGAAAGTTACCATCTGGCTTATAATTTAAAAGAAAAATTTTAACAGGTAATTTATCACCAAATTTTGCAATGGCCAACCCTGCCACACCACTTGAAGCATCAACAACTATTTTAAAGGGCTTTATGTTTTCTAAATTAACAAAAGAAAGAATGTGTTCTATATAATCTTGCCATATATCCTTTTTTTCTATTGCGCCTTTAGTAATATTGCCATTAAAACTCTCCTCTATTACTAAAGATAATAAGTCTTGCCCCCTAATAACTTCTATACTATTGCCGTTCTTCTTAACCATTTTAAAACCATTATATTCTTTTGGGTTATGACTGGCTGTAATCATAATGCCAGCATCAAAATCATATTTGCCCAAGCTAAAATAAAGGCATTCTGTGGGCACTTGGCCTATATTATACAAATTAGCTCCCTCTGAAATAATGCCTTTTGATAAGGCCGAAAACAGCTTTGGTGACGAAATACGAGCATCATAACCCACAGACACTTTTTTAGCGTTAGTGTATTTAACAAAACTTCTGCCTATTTTATAAGCAGTGTCTTCATTCAATTGGCTAGGATAAACTCCTCTTATGTCGTAAGATTTAAAAATTGTTGAATCAATCATATTATATATAGTATACTAAAATACTTGATTTTTCCATAGTTATTTGTTACTATACACACTATACTTAAATGAAACCATACGAATTAACATATATAATCTCTTCGGAAATAACTACACAAGAAGCCGAGGAGAAAGTAAAAAATATTGAATCTCTTATTAAAGAGAGAGAAGGAATAGTTTTAAGATCTGACAAACCAGCTCCAAGGACTTTAGCTTACCCTATAAAAAAACAATCCTCTGGATTTTTTAGTGTTTTAGAGTTTCAATTAGAACCAGAACATCTTGGTGAAATAAAAGAAAAAATTCAAAAAGACAATAAAATTCTTCGCCATATGGTTTTAGTCAATAATCCTGCAAAAATACAAAAAGAAAGAAGAACAAAAAGAAAACCATTAATATCTTCACCATCTATTGGTATTGAAGAGGAAAAAGATCTATCTATACAAACAAGAAAAGTAAAAAAAATAAGTAAAAAGGTCGAACTGAAAGAAATTGAGAAAGAATTAGACGAAATTTTAAGCGAGTAAAAGCAAATATTATGAACCTAAATAAAGCTTTTATTTTAGGAAACGTTACTCGTGACCCCGAAGTTCGGGCTTTGCCTTCTGGGCAATCTGTGACTAATTTTGGTATTGCTACAAATAGGTTTTATACTGATACTGCAGGCCAAAAGAAACAAGAAGCAGAATTTCATAATATTGTTTGTTTTGGAAAATTAGCCGATATAAGTTCAAGGTATTTAAATAAGGGGTCGTTGGTTTTAGTTGAAGGCAGAATAAAAACAAGGTCGTGGCAGAACGCTCAAGGATTAAAACAATACAGAACAGAAATTGTTGCCGATGGGCTTCAATTAGCTCCAAGATCAATGGGAGGAACAGCTACTGGTAACTTTGCAGGAAAGAATTTTCAAAAGCCAGAAGCAGAAAACCAAAACAATCAGCCCGCTGGTGGAGAAATACCAATAATTGAAGAAAATTACACCCCGCCAGCCACATTTACCGATAATTCTTCTGAAGAAATAGACGTAAAAGATATTCCATTTTAATTTGCGGAAATAAAATTATGTTTTGTTACTTTTGCCAAAAAAATATTGATAATGTAGATTATAAAAATACAGAATTACTGTCGCGTTTTATCTCTAGTTTTTATAAAATAAAACCAAGAAAAAAAACCGGTCTCTGTATGCATCACCAAAAAAAAATTGCCACTGCAATTAAAAGAGCTCGCCAAATAGGAATTTTACCTTACACTCCTAAATAAATTAATTTTAAAAAAGCCCCGCCATGGCGGGGCTTTTTTTATTCTTGTTCCATTGCTAATTTCCTTATTTTCTTTGCCACTTCTGGATTATCTTTTAAAAAGGCTTTGACTGCTTCGTTGCCCTGCCCTATTTTTTGCCCTTCAAAGCTAAAAAAGCTTCCCGCCTGTTTTATTGCGCCACACTGTAATCCTGCGCGAAATATATCGCCTGTTTTAGAAATTCCCTCGTTATAATAAATATCAAATTCGGCGGTGCGGAAAGGAGCTGCCACCTTATTTTTTACTACCTTGGCTTTTACTCGGTTTCCAATAATTTCATCACCCGACTTAATTTGAGCGGTTCTAGTTAAATTAATTCTTACAGAGGCATAAAACTTTAAAGCTAATCCGCCAGGAGTGGTTTCTGGATTTCCAAACACCATGCCAATTTTCATTCTTGTTTGATTTATAAAAATAACCATTGTATTTGTTTTGGAAACTATACTAGAAAGTTTACGGCATGCTTGGCTCATCAACCTAGCTTGAAGCCCCATATGCTGGTCGCCTATTTCTCCTTCTATTTCAACTCTTGGAGTTAAAGCGGCAACAGAATCTATAACAATAACATCAATTTTTTCTGATTTTACCAATGTTTCAACTATTTGTAATGCCTGCTCACCAGAATCGGGTTGAGAAATTAAAAGGTCGTCAATATTTACTCCAATTCTTCTTGCATAATCTGGGTCCATAGCGTGCTCGGCATCAATAAAAGCGCCCACGCCTCCTTTTTTTTGGGCTTCTGCCAATATGTGTAAACACAATGTAGTTTTACCAGATGACTCTGTGCCATATATTTCTATTATTCTACCCCGAGGCATTCCTTTTACGCCCAAAGCCAAATCCATAGCAATAGAACCAGTTGGAATCACATCCACATCAACAGCTGAAACATCTCGAAGGTTCATAATGGCTCCCTCTCCAAAACGTTCTTTTATTTCGTTAACCACATTCTCTATGGCTTTTTCTTGTTTTTCTTTCTCGCCTTCTTCTTTCTTTGTTTTTACCATAAAATTAAATTTTAAATTATTAAACTTTTTGCCACTCTGAATTTTTTGGTTCCTCCGACTCATCAAGACCACTAGGTTCTTTACTTGGGCCAAATTGAATATCTGCTTTATTTGCAAAAACATCTCTTGGCTTTGCTCCATCTGCTGGCCCCACAATTCCTTTTTCTTCTAGCATATCAATCAATCTGGCGGCTCTTGAATAACCAATCCTCAATCGTCTTTGTAAAAACGAAGCTGATGCTTTTTTGGTTTCTAGAACTATTCTTTTTACATCTTCAAATAATGGGTCATCATCGCCACTAAAAAATACTTCTCCTTCTTTTTGTTCTGATTGTTCTAAGCTTTCTTTTAAGCTTTGAGTAAGCATAGTTTGAGGTTCTTCTATCTTTTTACCTTGCTCTACCACAAAGTCGGCTACTTTTTTAACCTCTTTTTCTGAAATATATGGGCCTTGAATTCTTGTAATTTTAGAAGATTTAGCCGACATAAACAGCATATCTCCAGCTCCCAATAACTTTTCGGCGCCAGCCATATCTAAAACCGTTCTTGAATCAACTTGTGAAGCAACTTGAAAAGTAACCCTCGAAGTAATGTTTGCCTTAATTAAACCAGTAATAACTTCTACAGATGGCCTTTGGGTGGCCAATACCAAATGTATGCCAGTTGCTCTTGCCATTTGGGCCAATCTTACAATTCCAGCTTCCAACTCTCTTCCTTTTGCCGCCATTAAATCTGCCAATTCATCAATAATCAAAACAATATATGGCAACTGTAATGAAGACGCAATAATAGATTTATTTTGGTTATAAGTAGTAATATTTCTAGCAGGAACTTCAGAAAAAACTTCAAACCTTCTTTCCATTTCTTTTATTAACCACTGCAAAGCATTCATTGTTTTTGCCGCATCATAAATTACAGGGCAAAGCAAATGAGGCATATCGTTGTAGTTTTGAAACTCAACTCTTTTTGGGTCAACCATAATCATTCTTAGGTTATCGGGTGTGGACTTATATAAAAGACTTAAAATTAAACTGTTTAAAAATATAGTTTTACCAGTTCCAGTGGAACCCGCAACTAGCATATGAGGCATTTCTGTTAAGTCGGCATATACCGGAGCGCCAGCAACATTTCTGCCCAAAGAAATAAGCAAAGGAGTTGTGGCGTTTTGATAATTTTGATGTGAAATTAAGTTTCTTAAAGCAATTATTGACCTTACCTTGTTTGGCACCTCAATACCAACTAAGGATTTACCAGGTATTGGGGCTTCAATTCTAATTGGGTGAGCAGCCAAGGCCAACGCCAAGTTATTTGATAATGTTGTAATTTTTGATAATTTTACACCTTCGGCAGGTTTAAAAGCATACTGAGTTACGGTTGGCCCCACATTTACTTCGGCCATTTCAACAGGTATTCCAAAGTTTTCCAGTGTTTTTTTGATGAGCATTGAATTCTCTTTTATATTGCCCGAAGTTGGAGGTGATTCATTTTTAGAAAGCAAATCTAAGGGCGGTAAAACAAAGTCCCCTTTTACAACTGCTGTTGGTTTTTTCTCTTCGCCAGTTTGCGGATTTTTTTCCTCTACTTTTTGCTTTTTAAATAAAGATATTCTTGGAGACAATTGTGTAGAGGTTTCAGATTTTTCATCTTCTGTGCCTTTTATTTTAAAAGAAGACCCTTCTTGTTTTTTCATTATTTGCGACATAAAAGATGGCTTTTTCTCTTCTCCTATCATTTCTTTTGGCGCTTCATTTCTAATAAACTGCAAAAATATAAAAAATCCTATTAAAATAATGGCTCCAAAAATAATGTTGGCGGCCAATAGCCCAAAACCCGAAACTAATAGTTTTGCCATTAAAAAACCGGTCCACCCGCCCTGCATTTTAGTTAAATCTTGGCTTGCCAAAATACCAGAAAGGCCCACAAGAGTAACTGCAATAGCCAAAAACATTGCCAATGTTTTTCCCTTTTTTCTTGATTTTAAAAATATTAGTCCTCCCAAAAAGAAAAACAGGGGCAAAGTAAAAACAACTTGCCCCACTAAAAATTTTGAAACACCTATAAAAATTTTGCCGGCTGTTCCGGCTTTACCAAAAAATGAAAGACCCACAACTACTGCAACCAAAAACATCAAAATTGCCTTAATCCACCGTTTTGTCCAGGAAGACAAAACAGGATTTTTCTGTTTTTCCTTTATTTTGGAACCATTCTCCTTTTTTGAGTTGTTATTTTTAGCCATTTTTAGCACTCTTATTCTATTATTATAAACGCTTCTTCCTATTTATTCAAGCATTCTAGACAAACAAAAAACACCCTTTTGAGGGGTGTTTTTTATATTTACTTCTTTTTAATAAATCCTGTGCCTACCGGAATAAGTTTTCCAATAATTACGTTTTCTTTGAGACCGCGCAGTTTATCTTCTTTGCCTTCAAGAGCCGCTTTAATTAAAACTCTAGAAGTTTGTTGGAATGAAGCCGCCGACAAGAATGATTCAGAAGCCAAAGCAACTTCGGAAATTCCCAATAATATTTGCACTCCGGTTGGAGGTGTTTTACCTGCTTTTTTCAACCTATCAACTTCTTCTTGAAATACACCTCCTTCAATAACCTCCCCCATTACCCACGAGCTATCACCCTCGGTTCTTATTTTCATTCTAGAAAACATCTTTTGAATAATAACCTCTATGTGTTTGTCGTGAATATCAACTCCCTGCGAAGAATAAATTTTTTGGACTTCTTTTAAAATATATTTTTGAGTTTCTTCTAATCCAGAGGACTTATACATTTTTTTCAAATCCAAGTTACCCCCGCAAAGTGCCTGATTTTCTTTAATTTCATCGCCCTCTTTCACTAAAATGGCAATTCTGTTAGGAATTTTGTATTCAATAGTAGGCGCCTTTTTGTCGGATTTTTTCATAGTAGGCTGAACTGTTATAATTCTTTTTTCTTCGTCAATTTTCACAACCTTGCCTTCAGCCAACGACATTACTGCTTCTCCCTTTGGAGCTCTCGATTCAAAAATTTCTTCAATTCTTGGTAAACCTTGTGTAATATCACCAGCTCCCACAACGCCTCCTAAGTGATGAGTTCTTAGTGTAAGCTGTGTGCCTGGCTCACCAATTGCCTGAGCCGCCACAACTCCAACTGCTTCCCCTAATTTTACCAAATTATTTCTGCCTAAATCCCAGCCATAGCAATTTTGGCAAATTCCTGATTTATTTTTACAGCTCAAAGGCGAACGAACTTGAACTCTTTGGACCTCGGCTTTGCTAATTTCATAAGCTGTTTTCCAGTCAATAAACTCTCCTTTTTTAACAAAAGTTTTCTTGTCATGCACTACATTTTCTAAACAATATCTTCCAACTATTTTGAAAACAAAATCTTGTTCTATTATTTCAGCATCTTTCCTGTGAACAGTTATGCCTATTTTATCTCCGCAATCTTCCTCTATCACTATAACATCGTGGCTTACATCAATTAAACGCCTTGTTAAATATCCGGCAGAAGAAGTTCTTAAAGCAGTATCAGCAGTACCTTTTCTGGCTCCGTGAGTAGAAATAAAATACTCTAAAACATTGAATCCCTCTGCAAAGGAGGATTTTATAGGCAACTCAATAATATCACCAGAAGGATTATTTACCAAACCTTTCATTCCGGCCATTTGAACTGGTTGTGCCCAAGTACCCCTGGCTCCGGCATTAATAATTGATAATACTGGCCCGTCTTCTGGTAAGGTGGTTTTTAACAATGCTTCAATTTTTGTTTTTACCGACTGCCAAACTAAAATTTTCTGTGAAGTTTTTTCTTCGTGTGAAAGCAATCCTTTCTTAAAGTGATTATCAATTTCTTCTACTTCTTTTTCTGCTTCATGTATTAATTGCTTTTTTTCTGGAGGAACTATTAGGTCATCCATGCCCCAGCTTATTCCAGATAAGGTGCAATATTCAAAACCTAATACCTTAATTCTATCTAAAAATGCCACAGCTTCTTCGTTTGGATACTTTTCAATGATTTCTCTTACAAGTCCTTTTAGTGCCTTGTTATCTATTAATTTGTTTACATATGGATGCTCTTTTGGCAAACTGGTGTTTAAAATAATTCTGCCAACACTTGTTTCTATTAATTCTACTTGATCTGATTTTGGATTTTGAACTCTAATTTTTTCGTTAAGTCCTAAAAAGCCGTATTCGTAAGCTGTAACAACTTCAAAACTGCTTGAATATACCTTTAAGGTTTTAATGTCCACCGGCTCTTTTGGCTCTTTTATTTTTGTTAAAAAATAACATCCTAAAGCAATATCACGGAATGGCCCAATTACTGGCAATCCCGTAGCTGGCCTTAAAAGATTTAAAGAAGAAAGCATTATTTCTCTAGCTTCTTTTTGCGCTTCATCTGAAAGAGGCAAGTAAACTGCCATTTGATCACCATCAAAGTCGGCATTAAATGCTTCGCAAACAAACGGATGAAGTTTTATTGTTTCTCCTTCGGTTAAAACTGGCTGAAACGCCTGAATACCTAATCTGTGCAAGGTTGGCGCTCTGTTTAATAAAACTAATTTGCTTTTTACTATTTCTTCTAATATAGCCCACACTTCGGGAACTTTTTCTTCAATTAATCTGGCCGCTCCTCTAATATTGTAAGCTAATTCTTTATCTAAAATCTTTTTAATAACAAAAGGTTTAAAAATTTCTAAAGCCAACATTTTTGGCAAACCGCACTGGGCAAAATGAAGTTCAGGACCCACAGCAATAACCGACCTTCCAGAATAATCAACACGCTTGCCCAAAAGATTTTGCCTAAATCTTCCTTGTTTTCCAGCTAAAATCGCGGCTAAAGATTTTAACAATCTTTTTCCGCCGGTAGTAGCGGTAGTTGTTACTCCTTTTCTCATTTCGTTATCAATTAAAGCATCAACCGCTTCCTGCAACATTCTTTTTTCATTTCTCACAATAACTGATGGCGCCATAATCTCTAAAAGATATTTTAACCTGTTGTTTCTGTTAATAACCCTTCTGTAAAGATCATTTAAATCAGAAGAAGCATATCTTCCGCCGTCTAGCTGAACCATTGGCCTTAAGTCGGGTGGCAATACTGGTAACACATCCATAAACATCCACTCTGGCCTTATATTTGCCTTCAACATTCCTTGAAAAACTTTTAATCTTCTTAAAACTTTCTTTTTTAAAGCAGGAGGAGTTTCTTCACTTTCTTTTATTAATTCTCCAACTGTCTTTTTTAAATCAACTTTTGAAAAAAGATTTCTGACTGCTTCGGCTCCAGTTCCTGCTTCAAATATTTCTCCGTATTTTAAAGATAAAGTATGATAAGCAACCTCAGACAAAATAGAAAGAAGTTTAATGCTTAAAACCTCTTCTTCAGCTTTTAATTTAGCTTGTTTTAATTCTTGTTTAGCTGCTTCTGTTTTTTCTTTTTTAACTTTTGTTTTGTATTCTTGTTCAATAGCATCTAATATTCTTTTTCTCGCTTCGTCGTCAATCTTGGTAACAATATATGAAGAAAAATAAATAACTTTTTCCAATTGCTGTGAAGATTTATCTAAAACTAAACCCATTCTTGATGGAACTCCTCTTAAAAACCAGATATGCGAAACCGGAGCAGCCAGCTTAATGTGGCCCATTCTTTCTCTTCTTACTGATGACTTTGTAACTTCTACCCCGCACCTATCGCAAACCACTCCTTTATATCTTATTCTTTTATATTTTCCGCAAGCGCACTCATAATCTTTTTCAGGGCCAAAAATTCTTTCATCAAAAAGTCCGTCCTTTTCAGGTTTTTGAGTTCTGTAATTTATTGTTTCTGGCTTTATTATTTCGCCATGCGACCACGACAAAATCTCCTCAGGCGAGGCCAATTTTACTCTTATTGATTCTAAATCTACTACTCGCATTGGATTTAATTTTTAATTAAAATTATTTATTTTTTTCTTCTCTGATTCTTTCTTTAACTTCAACTGCCATTCCCAAAGATTTTAATTCAGCAACTAACAAATTAAATGATGCTGGAATATTTGGGTTTCTTATTGGTTCGCCTTTTAATATGGCTTCGTATGTTGTGGCTCTACCCATAACATCGTCTGATTTAATTGTTAACATTTCTTGCAAAGTATGAGCCACTCCGTAACCC
>Ga0209542_10005561_pt1 | contig 25043 bp, 22 predicted proteins | sample RifCSPhighO2_01_FD_184028 | JGI IMG/M metagenome (GOLD analysis project Ga0209542, IMG submission 184028) | Soil microbial communities from Rifle, Colorado - Rifle CSP2_plank highO2_0.1 (SPAdes) (version 2) | ecosystem: Environmental > Terrestrial > Deep subsurface > Rock core/Sediment ...
AAACGCTTGACCGCGACGCGGGATACATTGCGCGAGAAATAGAAAAACGGCTCATCAAGCACAAACGCGAGCAAGAAAGAACGGCGTTTGAGGAACTTGTCAGCAAAGGAACATTACTGCTTGTCGTTTCCGATGATGAAAAGACGGGATTCTCGATGCCCGAAAAAGACGAAGTTTCAAACAGTATCCGATCCGCTTACCGATTGAACTTATACGAGGATGTTGATGTAAGCACGCTCAATTCTTTGGAGCGAGATGTGGTGCAATACATTGAAGATAGTCCGAATGTAATTTGGTGGGCTCGAAATAAAGCAGAAAAAAGCTGGTATGCCATTCAGGGTTGGCAGAAGAATAAAATCAGACCCGACTTTGTTATCGCAAGTAAAAATAAGGAGGGTGCGCTTGAGTTTTTATATGTCGTTGAAAGCAAAGGCGAGCAACTAACAAGCAACCCTGATACACAATATAAAATTGATGTGTTTGACACGATGAATAAGATACAAAGTGATGTTGAACAGATAAAAGTGCGAATGACCACAATGAAGCTCAATGATCGCTTTGAGTTTGAACTTGTGCCTCAAGGCGAAGAAGAGCGGCGCATAAGAGAAAAGCTAAACATATGAAAACGATAATTCTTGCCAGAGTATCAACACAGGAACAGAAAGAAGCGGGCAATTCGCTGCCAGCGCAGCAGGCGCGGATGCGGGGCTATATTGACCGACTGCCGCGGCTTGAACTCGACAAGGAGTTTATCTTTGACGAATCGGCCTATAAAGAGCATCGCAAGGAGTTTCAAAAGGTAGTTGACTACATAGTCAGCCAGAAAGAGGTAGTCACCTTATGTTGTGACAAGGTGGACCGCCTGACACGAGATTTTCTAGTAGGATTGCCAGCTCTTGAACGTCTGCGTCGCGAAGGTAAGATCGAACTTCATTTCCCTTCAGACAACCTCGTTCTACACCAAAACTCACCGGCCACTGACCTTTTTCACTTCAATATCGCTGTAAGTTTGGCGCAGTATTATTCAAACGCTATTGGAGATAATGTTAAACGTACTTTTGAACAAAAGAGGAAACGAGGTGACTGGAATGGAAAACCTCGTCTTGGTTATAAAAATATAGAACTAGAAGACAAGAAGAAAGATATCGTGCCAGATCCCGAACGAGCACATCTGATTCAAAAGCTTTTTGAGCTGTACGCTACGGGCAATTACTCAATCACAACTTTGTGGCAAGAAATAACTAGACTGGGATTACGTGGATTTGAAGGACAAAAACTTGCCCGGAGTAACATAGAGCTGATCCTGAAAGATACTTTTTATTACGGTATCGCCCAGTCAAAAAAACATGGTCCTTACCCTCATCGTTATCAATGTTTAATCACCAAAGAACTATTTGATAGATGTCAGGAGGTTCGCCTAGGACGAAACCGGAAGCCGTCAAAATTAGCGACTATGATCCAGTATATCTTCAAAGGCCTGCTAACCTGCAAAAACTGTGGTTGTCTGATGACCCCTGAGTTAAAGCGCAAAAAGAGCGGGCTGACCTTTATTTACTACTCTTGCACCAATGCCAAGGGCATATGTAAAAGAGTGTATGTACCAGAAAAAATGCTCCTTGAACGCGTATACGCCATTTTTGACTCTTTTAAGAACATTCCTCAAGAGGTACAAGAACGTCTAATTGAGGAGCTACGGGCTCTTAACGAGGGTGAAGCGGTCTTTCAGGAACGAGAGATTGCAAGGATAAGGATAGAATACAATCGAGCCCAAAAACGAGTTGAGGCATTGCTAGACATGCGTTTGGACCAGAGTATTACTAGGGACGACTATGACAAAAAACTACAGGAACTGAAAGATAGACAATATCGTCTAAATATCGAACTTGAAGAATATACCAAAGCGGACCATCAGTATCATATCCATGTAGGAACTGTGTTAAATCTCTCTCGCCGGATCGGACAAATCTTCGAAAGTTCTGAAACGATGGAAAAACGAGCAATTCTCAACTTCATACTTCAGAACCCGACAGTATCAGGTAAAAAGCTAGAGTTTACATTACGAAAACCATTCGATACGGTCCTTGAACTAGCTCACTGTCCAGTTGGGCTCCCCAGTCTACTTCTTTTCCGAACTGTATCGGATATACCCGATGGTGAAAATCAGCATGGAAGGGTTGGGGAGGTTAGCTTGTTTAATGTAGGGCGCAGGGCCAATTTATTTTATGGTCAAGACATTCTGCAAGGCCTTGCAGGAAACTCTCGCCTTTTCTGTAAGAACCTTCTGTAATCAATTTTAATTATTTATTCAAGGTGCTCACAAGATAGTGCCACAGGGTCAGATTTAGTTTATTAATTGGAAAAGGAAACCACCCCCTACTAATTACAGACTGGCCCATCGTTGTTGCTAACACTGCTTGTTGCGAAAGTTCGCTGGGCAAAGGTGATGGGTAGGCCAAGAATCTCATCGCCATTTTTGAATTTAAGGGAACTGACAGTCAACTGAGCTATGCCTGAATTGTTTAGATTCTTTAGACTAAAGGATAAGCTGTCAGAGACGCCATCCAGGCGGCCAATGGTATGAGTACCAACAGCTCTAGAAAGGGTCTCAGTGGCGAGAGAACCAACATAAAAAGTGCCAGACGAGCCGGTCTGGGCTTCGGTGGCTAAACCGCCACCCACAGTTAGGGTGAAAGTAACGGAATCAAGCTTATTTGACTCCGATATTCGGTAGTCGAAAGCAAGATAACCTATAATCCCTCCCAAACCCTGCATTGGAGCAGAGCCAAAACAGAGGTGTGTTTGATTGAATGATTCCGTATAAGGAGTTGCGGTGGCCATGATTATGGGTGGAGGAGGTGGCGGGGGCGGGGGTAACGGAGGTGGCGACGGAGTAGTGTTTTGAACAATTTGTGCTAAACGTTGGTTTTGTTCGGCGGTAGTTGAAGCGATTTGAGCTAGATTCTGATTCTGTTGAGCAGTAGTTGAAGCGATTTGAGCCAAGTTTTGGTTTTGCTGGTTGGTATTTGTAACAAGCTGTTGTAGTTGCTGATTGGCTTGTGTTTGCTGTGACAATTGAGCCGTCAGAAGTAGTACGAGTTGATTCATCAGTTCAGACAACTTAATCCTAAGTTCTGCAATCAGGGCTGTTCTTGCGGCTGGAGTCAGATTGGTTTGTGCTACTTGAGCGTAGGCCGGAGAAACCAAAAGGGTAACTAGAACGAGCGAGAGTGTTATTTTTTTCATGTTAATTTATTTAACCTCGGGCGGCCAAGCAAGCGGAAGGGTAAATGGCGCAGAAATTTCCTCGACCTCAACAGAGTTTATGCTCCCGTTATCGACGATGCACCCACCCCCGTCGTATCGAGAGAAAAATGATATTTGGCCGCGTTGCGCGTTGGTGGACCTAAAGAAGTGTGAGCCATTTCTTACAAATCCATATGGATAGAAGGGAGAATTCAAGGAATATGGGACTCCGCTACAGTCTGTCGTTAGGAAGTAAATCGTGCTGGGACCATCTTCGAACTCGAGATTTTGAGTAAGACGAAGGGAGATTTTCGCACCTGGAAGGTAGGTCTGGTATTTATTGTTTGCCAAATCTGACGGTGGCATCCCAAGTAAAATACCTAAATCCTGGCCGTTTGCGTCGTAGAGATGAAGACCTGTTCCACTCGAACCAGCGGGGCCATGTTCTCCGGTGTCTCCCTTATCTCCTTTTGGTCCGGTCTCACCTTGAATTCCTTGCGGTCCAGTTAAACCGATAGGCCCTTGCTCTCCTTGTGGTCCAGGGATTAACTCGATGTTACTAATTTGTTCTCGAATTTTATCTATAGCGTTCCAAAGAGCCTGAAATGGACTGCTGTTAGTTTCTCCTGCGAAAACTAGGGTTGAAATACTTAAAACTGCCAACATAACGATAATCAATTTTTTCATAGTAATTTTAATCTTAATTTTCTAATAAACACAAAGCCCGCCACAGGAGGGCCTTGCGACCCCCATAAGGGTTTCCCCTTATGACGTAGGACACGCCCTATGACGGGTTTTCTATGTCCTACGATTTTTGCCATGCCTAAGCGTTACCGCTTGGGTTTAGGCCTTATTCAATTGTGATTATTTTAGGGTAGCACAATGGTCAAATTAAAACAACCGAAATACTTGATTGGTGGCTTGAAATAAGGTAGAATTGGATATATTACAATTACTATGGATGCTGAGGAAAAAAGAAAAAATTTTTTGAGTCTTTTGCGCACAGCTTATAAGGCAAAAAGGATAAGATGGGAGACAGAAGGATATGCTTCAATTGTAAGCAGTTCTTATATGGCCGAAACGCTTGATGACTATGAACAGGAGAATCGAATAAAAATAAATGAGAACACTTTAATCAAGTATGGTTTCGATGATTCAGATTTTTGGGAAATTATCTGCCCGTCTCTCAAAGAAGAAGGACATATCGAGGACTTTGGTAACCCCAACCACATCCCTATCAACTATTATAAAAGATTTTTAGGATTTGAGGAATTACAAAAAAAATTAGAAGACGAGCAGAAGATTAAATACACAGATGAGGAAATAAAAAAAACTGAAAAAGAATTCGGCCGATTGCTCGCGATAGCAAGAAATTTATACCCTTTTTTTGTGGTGAACGAAGACAAACTACTGACTACTAAACCTGCCGAAAATCCAATGATTATCCCGCCAATCAAAAAGGGAAAGGGAGACGCTACCAAGCTGTTTCTTAACAAAGTCGGTGATTTGTGGAGAAAGCCTAAGGATAAGTATTGCTATCAAATGGACGAGGACAGTGATAGGCATAAAATTATCCGCTATCTTGCCACCAATAATGGCTTTCAAAGAACCAAATCCATATCCTCTGCGTTGAATAACAAGAGTGTAAAATCCATACGGACGGATGTAGGCAAAATAAGAAAAAACATTAAAAAATTTTTAAAATTGGAGGGTAACAAAGTTCTTGGGAGCAAAAAAGGAAGTGGTTACAGAATTGAACCACTCCATACTATCGTTATAAAAAACAATAACGATTGATACTCCTCTAGTACTTCTCTCATCCTGTTAATAAGTTTTTGAGAAACGGCTTAAAATAAGCTGTTTTTTATCTGTAAATTGTAGGTGTGGAGGATGTGAAGCGTAGAGACCTGATTGTTAATGTTGGAGCAACACTGCCTCGGTTTTTTTTGGCAGGGTCGCATTAACAAATTAGATTTAGATTTCTATGACTAAACTATTAAAGGAAAATGATTATTTTGAGTCTGCTGATTTGTCGTTGATTGGAGCCCTAAGTTGTTACGGCTACCAACCGGAGGCGATCAACCGGAAAACACCAACAAGGGCAACATTCTTAATCAGGAGAGATAAGAAGTTGGACGAGCTGGTTCAGCTTTTTTGGGCCCACGAGTTGAGGATAGACCCGTTGCTCTACTTCAACTGTCTCCGCGAGATCAAGACAAGATTATACGACCGGTAGATTATCCAACGAAATAAAACGCGCATGAAAATTACTAATCAATTACACAAATAAATATGGATGTTCAAAATATATTAAGCGAAGCATTGCACTACCAAACCCTCGGTTTTTCTATCATTCCGGTTGGTAGAAATAAGAGACCACTGATTGATTGGAAACGCTACCAAACAAAACGAGCCACGTCAGAGCAAATCATTATATGGTTCAAGCAGTTTCCAGAAATGAATATCGGGGTCGCAACGGGGGCTGTTTCCGGCATCGTTGTAATTGATATAGAAAAAGACGGGAGTACAAAAGGTTTCCTCCCTACGGTGACCTCTCGGACCGGCGGGGGCGGTTGGCATCTTTTCTACAAACATCCAGGCGTTCTAGTTAAAAACAGTGCTAGGAAAATTGCGCCACTGACTGATATACGCGGTGACGGCGGGTATGTAGTTGTTGCTCCGTCTTTGCATCAGTCCGGCAAACGCTATGAGTGGCAGATCTCGCCCGATGATGCAGGGTTTGAGGAGTTGCCGCAGTGGATTCTCGAAAAGTGTACTGATGATCCTGAAGTAAAAAAGGATTGGGAAAAATTTTCTACGAACCAAGTGGTAGAAGGGATGCGGAACGACACGGCTACAAGCTACGCCGGTAAACTCCTCCACGATTTATCTCCGGACCTTTGGGAAAGTGCGGGTTGGATAAGTCTGAAAGATTGGAATAGCACGCACGCGAAACCCCCTCTGCTAGAGAGTGAATTAAGAGCAGTATTCGAGAGTATCGGCCAAAAAGAAAAAGAAGCGAGAAATAAAAAGTTTTCAGGGGGCAAAACTCGGATTGCGAGAGGTAAAGCCTTAGTTTCTTGCTTAGCAGACATCCAACCCGAGCCGATCAGTTGGCTTTGGCCTGGGCGTATTGCCCTCGGGAAACTTACTTTAATTGCCGGAGATCCTGGACTTGGGAAGAGCCTGCTCACTACTACTTTGGCGGCCAGTGTGTCTAAGGGGTATCCGTGGCCGATTGAGGGCTCTTTAGCGCCCGTCGGTGATGTGGTACTGCTATCTGCCGAAGATGATGCGGCGGACACCATCCGCCCTAGACTTGATGCGGCCGGAGCGGATTGTAGCCGAGTACACATATTGAAATCCATTCAAGAAATTGATGTTGAAGATAGGCCAACCCAGCGTATGTTTTCGTTCAAGCGCGACATGATGGCGCTCGAAGAACTTTTGGCATCACTTCCCAATTGCCGACTACTGATAGTTGATCCAGTTTCGGCGTATTTAGATGGTACTGACAGCAATAATAATTCAGACATTCGTGGACTACTTGCTCCGCTTGCGGAATTAGCGGCACACCACAAAGTAGCAGCTATTTCTATCAGCCATCTCAATAAGAGCGGGATTGGCAATGCGTTATATCGGACGATGGGCTCACTTGCTTTCACCGCCGCCGCTCGAGCTGCCTATATCGTGACGAAGGACAAGGATAATCCGGAACGCAGATTACTGATGCCTGCAAAAAATAACTTAGCAAAAGACAACACCGGATTGGCCTATTCGGTAGTTACCGCCGAGAATGGAGCCCCAGTCATTGCCTGGGAGTCAGAGCCGGTAATGATTACTGCTGATGAAGCTCTTGCCGTGCCAGAGTCTAACGACGAACGAACTGACACTGATTGGGCTGTCGATTATCTTCGGGACCTACTTTCAAACGGACCAATACAAGCATCCGAAGTACAAAAAGGAGCGCGTCAGATCGGTGTTTCGAAAAAGTCTCTACGCCGAGCGCAGGAGAAGCTTAGCATTAAGCCCCAAAAAACCAGTTTTGAGGGAGGTTGGTCGTGGTCACTGCCAACAAGATACGAAGGTGTCCAAGATACCCCATCCAAAACAGTGGGCACCTTGGTAACCTTGGGCGAGGAAGGAAATCTTCGAGGACGGCCTGACCACTTCGGTAATTTCTAAACACTATGAGCAAACAAAACAAACTAAAAAAATCTGTTAATAAAACAAAGACAACCCAATCTTTAGAGCCAAAAAGGGAGATGACTTTGGAACTGGTGAAGGCGGCTTATTGCCAGAATGACATGTTTGTTGGTGATAAAAATATGTTGTCTGAATATCGTGATTTGCATCAAAAATTAGATAAATTAACTCCGAACGAGAAGAGGAGGAAAGATCAATTAGATACTGAGCTATTCATGCTTTATGGACTTGAAAATGGTATCTGGGCGGCGAATTTAGGCCACTCAAAATACTATTCAAGCTTGGCCCAAATCCGACTGAACATAGTAAAGGATTACGATTGTAAATCATCTTTAGAATTAATGCTCGCGGACAGAATTGTCGCGCACTATTGGCGAGCGATGAGAAATGACACCTTGCTTAATCGTTATATTGAAAATGGAGATGGTAGTTTCTCGATTAACCAATTAAAAATAAACATGATTAGAGAATTCAACAATGGCACTGAACGAGCTGATAGGCAATTGAATGCCGACATTATCTTATTGAAGGAACTCAAACAGCCAAAGTTAAACATTAAGGTTACTACCGAAAACGCGTTTATTGCTCAAAACCAACAAGTTAATGCTGGCTCACCGAATAATGAAAACATTCAACCCAAATAATTCAGGAAAAAGATTATTGGTGGAGGAGTGTCAGAAAGTCTCGATCAACCAGTACCTTAGAGGGAGCAAGGTTAAAATCAAAGAAGCCCTGCTGTCTTCTAAAATTGATATTGCCGGTGTGTCTATCGGACTGACAACTTCAGGGACCAACTTTGGTGGTATCAGATACTGGTTTAAATGTCCTAGCTGTAATAGGAGGGTCGGTACCCTATTTGTCCACCCATTGAGGCACACCACGGGCTGTAGGGGCTGTTTGGGGCTGGAGTACAGGAGTAGGCGATATAAGGGGATGGTTGAGGCCAGAATAGGCTAAATACACATGATTGTCACTGCTCAAAATGCGGTATTTTCAGACAAGGAAATCACTAATTTTATCGCGTTTTCGTGCACCCTTAAAAGAATACACACTAGACTGATAAAAGAGGGCTACATAATTAGAAGCGGGCAAATCTTGAAATCATGCAATAAAGCTATGGAAATGGTAAAATAAAACTACAAAATATGAAGATTAAAAATAGTCTTTTTGCCAATCAATACCTCATCTACAACCGCAAGAGTACGGATGATGCTGATAATCAGAAGAACTCGCTCTCCTATCAGCAAATGCGTAATTCTGAATTTTCTACAAAAAATCATTTTGATATAGCGGTTGGAATGAGTATTGCTGGCTTCTGCGACAAGGGGGTAATTAACGAAAGTCATTCTGGTTACAAAGAAGATGAGGATTTCCAAATAAATAGCGACGGCTCTATCCAATACAAAATTGAGCGACCTAAATTTCTAAAACTGATTGGTTTGTTAAAAAATCAAGAAATAAAGGGGGTAATTTTTCTTTGTTGGGACAGAGCGAGCCGAAACAAACAGGATGATGTGATTATAAAAAAACTGATAAAGCTCGGGTGTGACATTCGTTTCTCGGAGGCGAGTTATGACAAAACCAGCTCTGGGGATCTACACATGGATATTGATGGTATGTTTGCCTCTCATTATTCAAGAGTGATTGGCGAGAAGGTAAAAAATGCTTCTGCTAAATTACGGGCTGAGGGAAGGTGCATCTATTTTTCACCGATAGGATACTTAGACTATGGTTCTGACAATAAACCCATTGATCCGGAACGTGCCCCTGTCGTTAAACGTATATTTGAACTCTACGCTACAGGAGAATGGAGTATAAGGGAGTTAGGAAAGTGGGCCGGCAAACAAGGATTGACTACCAAACCTGTTAGGAGAAAGCGAAGCAAAGAAGAAATACTGACCAATGTTGGGCTAGATACGATCCCAAAAACATCTCGACTGGCCGATCATAAAACAGTTGAGTGCATTCTCAGAAATCCCTTTTACATAGGAAAGATTAAAATTAAAGATGGCGGTTTTATTGATGGTAGATTTCATCAATCGCTTATAGACATCGGCTTATTCAATAAGGTCCAGGGACTTCTTACGGCCCGTAATGTCAGTGTCAAATATATTGATAAAGATTTTTTCATTTTCCGTGGTCTACTCCGGTGTTCGTGTGGTCGTGGGTATTCGCCGTACATTCAAAAAGGCATAATTTACTATCGAACACGTTGTAAGGAAGGGTGCTCCAATCCCGATAAGAATTTGACCGAAACAGATATTCATAAATTGGTCCAAGCAACCCTTGCCACTATACACTTTACAGATAACGAACTTGTGGAGCTTGAAGAAAAGGCTAAAAAAGATCTTGACACTATTTCTGAATCTAGAACGAAAGAATTAGATGATCTCCATGTTCAAAGAAAAAAAGTTTATGAGGATTTAGATTATCTCTTAAATAATAAGTTGACCCTCCTGCGAACCAACACAATGACTATGACAGATATTAAAACGGAAGAGAGCCGGTTTAATGGACGGTTGGCGGAAATAGACGGTAAGATAAAAATTTATGCTGAATCAGCACGAGATTTACTGAAATATATTGTTACCTTTTCCGAACTCGTTAAAAACGCTAGTTTGTACTACGAACACGCTTTGGACACAGAAAAACGAGACCTGGTGATGCAAGTGTTTTCCGAACTCGTATTCGAGGATCGAAAGCTTGTAAAATATAGGGTAAAAGATGGTTTCGACGCCCTTCTGAATCGAAGTTGGTTATCTGGCTCCGCGGGTAGGACTCGAACCTACAACCAAGCGATTAACAGTCGCTTGCTCTACCATTGAGCTACCGCGGAATAAAAACTCCAGCTTTATGGTACCAAAATAATCTGGAAATCACCACTAGAGATGACGTTTGAAGGTTTGCAAGAGACTACCCAAGGTGATGAGATATGCGATGAGAAGAGTCAACCAACCAACGATTGGGACGAAAGTGAAAATAAGCCCCATAATTAATCCCCAGACTAGCACTGGCCAAGTGAGCACCGTTGGTTCTTTGTGCCAAATCCATTTTTCCACTAAACTCCCGAGGAAGAAGACCGTCATCACTGTGGCGATTACAATTGTTAGCAAAAAAGAGAGTAAAAGAATCGCCCCGAGATAACTGCCGATTACAGTAACAAGAGTGATCGCAGTGACAAGTGGCCAGATGATCAACACCACGAAGCCGCGGCCGAGGTTACCCCATGGTTTCTCTTGGGCCTCCGCGATAATGTTTACTATCGCGGGTCGGAACCACCGCCAAGCGATGAGACCAACTAGGCCAAAAGCGAGAAGTTTAATCAAAGCCGCGATTCCCAATAAAGCACTAAGGGACAAGTGCCGACCGCTCGTGGTCTCGGTGAAATTAATTTGTCCCACTTGAGCTCCCGATTCAATAATGGCTTCGGTTGGGCCAGAGTAATTAATTTTCCCGAGCACGCGACTCCGCGGACCGAAAACTAATTGTTTCTCGGCTCGAACATTCAAGTCGCCGTTGATCACTCCATTGATTAAGATTTCGCTACCAACGATTCTAGCTTCACCGCGAATAATACCGTTCAAATTAAGAATACCCGCACCAACCCAGAAGTCGCCATCGATCGTCGTGCTGGAGCTCACATTCACTGTGCCGCCGCCGAGAAGTAAGTCGCCGCCGATTGGAGCATTAACACTTACATTACCACCAGCAATGCGAACGTCGTCACCAACCGAAGCGTTAATGTTGATATTACCACCGGCCGAAAGCAAATCTTTCTCCACGGTGGCACCGATGTTCACACCCCCACCGGCTACTACCAAATCACCGGTCACTGGTGCATCAATTGAGATATTTCCTCCGCCAAGATAAAGATTGTGATAAATTTTCGGTTCACTCACCGAGATCGCACCTGATCGGAGAGAGCCCTTCGGGAGATAATCGGCGCCGAGTGCCGGCACCGAAAGGGCAAAAACTAAGATTAAGCCGATGATTATCCTTTTCATATCCTTATCCTAATCAAACTTCTTACTCTTTAGCAAGTCCACTTAACCCAAGCTCCTTCTCGTTAACATCATGAAGAGCAATGACGAAAAGACTCTCGCTCCAACCGAGCGGGACATTCTCGTTGTGTTTGGTCGAGTTGGAAAAATAGAGTTCAGGGATTGCCCCACTTTTACTAATAGTTTGTTTTGCTCTGTCCAGGAAGTGTACGGCTTTCTCGCTATTTCCTAATTTGTCATGAATAATTGCGAGCCAACTCAAGCCGAAAGTCCATTCGGCCTCCTCCGACCACCCGTCCGGATTCTTGTTGTAATAGTGATCACCCTTATAACGGATGACGCCGCGTTCCCTCAAGAGATGGTACTCCACATTTTCAACAATAATTAAGGCCTCTTTTTTATCCACCACATCGTAAGGCCAGATGAGCGAGAGGAGAGCAAGATCGACAAACTTATTTTTGGATTCACGGGGGAGCAAGTTTCGAAGAGTTTCTTCGCCTTTAGCGATGAGTTCTTTAGGGACGATAATTCCCTCGACATTTCTAATCATTTGGAGACCGGCCAAGCACGCTCCCACCGAGGAAGTGTGGACCTCTTCCGCCTCTTCCCACATTCCCGAATCAGGATCGTGCCAGTATTCAAGTGTCGACAGATACCAAACCAATTTTTGAATTACTCGATGATCGTTATCATCGAGAGCAAGCAACCCCGTTTGTTGTTTTTCTAATTCGCCAATTTTGAACAGGATGCAACCGATCGAATCATTCTGTTTGTTACCCCATTCCTCCCAATACTCATCGAAGGTCTCGGGATTATAGCGCGGGTGAATATATTGATGTGTGTGCTCCGGTTTTTTACTGATCGCGTAGTCAATCTTGTATTCATGCTTTTTAAAAATGTCCAGAATTGCTCGATAAGTCTTTCGAACCGTTTCTTGATCACTAAGAATTTCAAAAGCCAAACATTCGTAGAAATTATCTCGCAACCAGGCCTTGTTGTACCCGGTCGCTACATCCTTCTTCGACGCGGCGAAAAGGCCGGACTCATATTGGAGATTCTCAAGTATCTCTAAATGTTGTTTGATAAGTTTGTCGTGGAAATATTCGTTAGATTGGCTTGTGAGCATAACCCCATTGTATTACGAGACTCAATTTTTGACCCTTGTGTTTTTTAGTTATCTGTGATAGAGTGCAAATTGGTTTTTCAAAATCAAATTTGTCAGCCGGTATGTAAAGTTGAACCAGTCCTGACACGAATCCAAAAGGAGAAAAAATCGTGAAGAAGGTACAGGAGATAATCTTCTTGGCAATTTTGTTTACCATCGCCCTATGGTAGTCTATGGATAATTAAGCGCGGTCGGGGGTTCGGCAAATCTGCCGGGCCCCTTTCTTTATTTTCACAAAAAGCGAATAATTTGCTATACTCTAGAGTCAATGGAAACCAAACCTCATTCGTTCGGGACGAAATATATTTTGGCTCTTGGGGCCATCTTTTTGGCCATGTTCGGTTTGATTGCCTATTTAATTTACAGTTATTACATTCTGACCCGCGAACTTGTTCAAACCCATAACGAATTCGCCTCGACGACCTCAATTTATGTTGGTAAACTCAAGTCTCTCCAAATCGAATTGGCTAACAAAAATCGAGAGAATACCGACCTAAATAGCAATCTTGAAGCCGAAAGAACTCGAAATGATAATTTTGAGAACCAAATTGGGACGATCACGAGTAAAGTTGGTGTTCTTGACAAATTAAGCAAAACCGATCCGCAATTACTCCAGAAATATTCTAAAGTTTATTTTTTGAACGAACATTATGTACCGGCGAATCTGATCGAGATTGATCCGCGGTTCGTTTATCCCAAAGAATCGAAAGACAAGCCCGAGCAAATCCTCGCTAATGTTTGGCCCCATCTTGAAGATTTATTAGTCGAAACCTCGACGGCCGGTAATAATTTGCAAATAATCTCAGCCTATCGTTCTTATGGTGAGCAAAGCTCACTCAAATCAGGTTATAAATTTACCTATGGGGCCGGCACGGCTAACCAATTCTCCGCCGATCAGGGTTATTCAGAACACCAATTAGGAACAACGGTTGATTTCACCGCCGAGAAAATTGGTGACACCTTTAGAGGTTTCGAAAAAACGAAAGCCTATGATTGGCTTATCAATAATGCTCATCGTTTCGGCTTCACCCTCTCTTATCCTGAAAGTAATTCCTACTATGTTTTCGAACCATGGCATTGGCGTTATGTCGGCGTTACCCTCGCCACCAAAATTAATCAAGAGAACATCCACTTCTACGACCTTGATCAACGGGTGATCAATCAGTATCTAATTAATTTATTTTAAACTTTTTTGTCCGTTTTTGGCCACGGTTCAATCATCAATAAGTCACCGTTTTTTTGAGGACTTGGTGGGAGATACTCCCAAATGGTTTCGGTAATGAAAGGCATGAAGGGGTGAAGTAGTTTGAGCGTTGTGACAAGAATTGTATAGAGTAACCATTGCGCTGATTTTTTCGTTGCTAAATTCCCACCGACTTCCATCTCACTTTTGAAGATAACCTTAGTTTCCTCAATAATCACATCGGCGAAGGTGTGCCAGAAATAGTGGTAGAGGTGATCGGCCGCGAGATCGAAACGAAAATTTTCTAATTGTTTCGTCACTTCGTTTACCACTTCATCAAGTTGCTTTAGATATTTTTGGTGCTCGGGGAGTAAGTCTGGAACAACAACGAGATCAGCGTCTTTAATATTTTCTAAAACGAATCGTGTGGCGTTCCAGATCTTATTAGCGAAATGTTTGTAACCTTTAATTTTATCTTCTCGCAAAGCGAGATCCGCGGCCGGCGGGTTGCCAATCACGAGTCCGATCCGCAGCGCATCGGTGCCGTATTTAGCTGTGAGCTCAAGCGGGTTAGTGACGTTGCCCTTACTCTTACTCATCTTCTTACCTTGTGCGTCATTGACGATGCCGTGAAGATAAACGGTGTGGAAGGGGATTTGCTTCGCGAGATAAAGTCCGAAGATCACCATCCGCGGCACCCAGCGAAAAATAAGATCATACCCGGTCTCCATCACGGTCGTCGGATAGTATGTTTTATAATCTTCTCCGTCGGGATAATTAAGAACGAGCAGGGGCCACTGACCGGAAGAGAACCAGGTGTCGAAAGTGTCGGTGTCGCGACGCATCGTCGCGCCGCACTTCCCGCATTTCGGCGCCACATCCGAATCGCCGATTGCTCCTTCGTGACATTCATCACAAAGCCAAGCTGGAATCGGAATCCCCCAGACTATCTGTCGCGAGATATTCCAATCGAGCGCATTTTTCATCCAATAGCGAAAGACCTTCTCGTAATTATCTGGAACAAAACGAATTTTACCTTCATCCACGGTGCCGAGCGCGAGCTTGGCGAGTGGCGCCATCTTTACAAACCATTGATCTTTCACTTGCGGTTCAATCATCGCGTTGCACTTGTAGCAACGCTTCACCACATTAGCGTAATTCTCATCCACTCGCGCGAGCAACCCTTTCTCTTTTAATTTCTCTACAATTTTCGGCCGGGCATCCTTGATATTAATCCCCGCGAATTCGCCGGCGATAGGCAGAAGTTTGCCACGCCAATCGATGATCTGCTCGATATTGAGCTGATGTCGTTTGGCAATTTCGAAATCAACCGCCGAATGCCAGGGAGTGATCGTCATCACGCCGGTGCCGAAACTTGGATCAACGGCTGTGTCTTTAATCACGGTTGCCGTCACCGGGCCGTTAATCCATTCCGCCTCGATCTTTTGTCCATGTTTATATTCTTGATACCGTTCGTCGTCGGGATGAATCAGCACATATTTATCAGCAAATTTGGTTTCCGGCCGGACGGTGCCAATTTCGAAAGGGCCGTATTTTAAATAATAGAAGGGCGTTTTTTCTTCCACATTCTCTGTTTCCACATCCGAGAGTGAAGTCTGATGTTTAGGACACCAGTTAATGGTGCGCTGACCGCGATAGATCAATCCGTCCCTAAACATTTTTATAAAAGTCTTTTGCACTTCAGCGACAATATCCGGATCAAGCGTGAAGCGCGATCGAGACCAATCACAGGAAGCGCCGAGAGAGCGCACTTGGGATTCCATATTTTTCTTATTCTCCAGCGTGAAGTTATGGATCTCATCATAAAGTGTTTTCGGATCCAGGCCGAAACGTGATCGCCCTTCCTTCTCAAGTTTCCTCTCGTAGACCACCTGTGTTTCGAAACCAGCATGATCGGTACCGGGCACCCACAACGCCCGCTTACCCCGCATCCGCTCGAAGCGGATCATGATGTCTTCCAGTGTGATGAAGAGGGCGTGCCCGGCATGAAGTGAGCCATTGGCATTCGGCGGCGGCATGATGATGGTGTAAGTCTCTGGCCGAGACCCCGGCAATTTATCTGGATTAAAAAATCCCGATTTTTCCCATCGTTCATAGATTAGCCCTTCCTCATCCTGTGGCTGGTACGCGGTCAAAAATTTATTCATAGATTATTTATCCCCCAATTATATTGACTTTCTAATTGTCATTTGTTAAACTCTAGTTACATTTGATAGTAGTGTCAAATGACATTAATTGCGGAGTCCCGAGCCGAAAGGTCCGGGACTCTTTGCTTTTTGGCCAACTTTCATAAATGTCGTTCTAAAATTCGCGATATCAAAGTAATGCGATAATGCCGAAGGCAATTCTTTAGCGACATGACCCGATCTTGAAAAACCAATCACCACCTTACTCTTACCACGCAAAAATTTGATCAAATATTCAAAATCACAATCTCCAGAAAAGAGAATCAAGGTGTCGAAATCGTTCATCGAAAATGTGGAATCAACGGCAATTTCAACATCAAAATTTGCTTTACGATGCGGAGTTTCTAATGTGTGATCCCTATATTCTTTAAGTGGTTTTGTGATAAGTTTGAATTCCAACTTTTTATCTAGAAAATATCTAAATTTATGATGTCTTTCACCATCAAACTCCGCCGTGTAAAATCGTATTCCCTGAAAATTACCAATGGTTTTGAAAAAGTCTCTCAATCTCTGATAATCAACTGACCACTTCAAAGCATTTGTTAATGAGTGTTTTAAGTTTTCCGGTATATCATCCGGTCGCACAAACATATCTTTGACCGATTGTTCCAGATTGGCGGCATCAATATAGACAACCACCTTACCCTTGACGACCTTTCTTAATTTTTCTTCGTACTCATTCATGGATTATTTCATGTCAAGGTTTAACCTTTCCGATGGCTAAGATTAATATTACTCTATGAAGCCCCCGTGATATAGAGCACGATAAACAATTTCGCCACTCATTAAGATTTCTTCAACTCCGGAAAACCTACTCAAATCACCTTCAACTTTGTTTTGATATTTTTTTTCACCTTCTTGATATACCCTAGGTCCGCGGACTGGAATTATACCCTTGTCATCCTGCATTAAAGCGGGGCGGAGAATAGTATAGGCTTCGTTAGTTGATACTTCTGGTTTAAGAACAAAACCATAGTAATTCATCGCCCATACCGGTTCATCATTTTTGTAAACTACTTCTTCACCAATAAAATCTCGCGAACCAAAATAAGTATCGTGATAAAAAAGTTCACCTTCTTTAAATTGGTAGTCCTCTGACTTCAATCGGGATGGCGGTGTTTTTAACGCATCTTTGTTGGCGTAGGTATTTTTATTAGCTTTTTTCAGAAACTGTTCTAATTCTGATGTGCTTATTTTTTCCATATCTTTACTATAGCACCCCGCCCTTTTCTTTGATAATACCGTTTAGAATCTTTTTAACGGCGGTGAGAGTGTTGGGGTCGTTGATCGAAAGGGGAAGGGTGTTGGGGTTGAGTTTTTTGAGCTGGGTGAGTTTTTGTTTGGTGGTAACTGGATCAAGCAAATCGCTTTTGGCTAAGAATAAAAATTCATCTTTTTTTAGCAAATCTTGGTTGTATGCCCCAAGCTCTTGCCGAATCGTTTTATAATCTTCCATCGGTGTTTCGGATTCGGCCGAAATTAAATGGAAAAGAATCCGTGTTCGTTCGATATGACGCAAGAATTTAACGCCTAACCCTTTACCCTGCGAGGCCCCTTCAATCAATCCCGGAATATCAGCCAAGATGAGTTCATAATAAACGCCGAGATGTGGTTCGAGGGTGGTGAAATGATAATTAGCCACTTTACTTTTAGCATTGGTCAGAGTATTGAGCAAACTAGATTTACCAACATTAGGTAAACCGATAATCCCAACATCAGCGATCATTTTTAATTCCAAACGAATTTCAAATTCTTGACCCGGCAAACCGGTTTGGAATCTAATTGGACTTGTATTTTTCGAACTACGAAAATGGAAGTTGCCTTTGCCGCCGCGGCCGCCGGCCGCGGCCATAATCTTCTCCCCAGTTTTCACAAGCTCTTGATCAAATTTGGTGGTCAAATTGTGAATAACTGTGCCCACCGGAACATTGATAATTAAATCCTCACCGCGGGTGCCGTCGTTTAACTGCCGGCGACCATTTTTTCCCACCTCGGCCTCGAAAACTTTGCGATTTCGCAGACGATTCAAAGCACCAAGATCGGAAACGCCAGCGAAGTAGACACTTCCGCCGTCGCCACCACTCCCACCGGTGGGACCAAGCGACATCTTATTACCATTAAAAGCGACGATCCCGTCGCCGCCCTTGCCAGATATCACTCGAATCGTCAGATCATCAATAAGCATATAAATCAAGAGCGATTATAGCACACTTGCTTGTTATTATTTTTTACCTTACACTAGGGCAGGTTTATTAAATTAATTAGTCCCTTGGCATGAAAATCAATTTCAAAGTGACCAATCTCGAGCTGACGCCCGAGATCTTAGATTATTGCCGAGACAAACTTGAGAGCATCGACAAGTTATTGTCTCAAGACGATGGGGCGTTTATGGAGGTGGAATTGGGGAAGACAACTCAACATCATAAGCAGGGAGAAATTTTCCGAACCGAAGCCAATCTTCACACTTCCCTGAAGAATTTCCGTTCCGAATCAGTGGCGGAAGATCTCTATGCCACCATTGATGAAGTCAAAGATGAACTGGCCACCGAGGTTAAGCGATTCCGGAAGAAGCGAGGGACTCTCTTGCGGCGCGGTGGGCGAATGGTTAAAGATTTGCTTCGAGGGGTGTATAATTATAAGTGGCGGAAACATTAATAATTAATTTATGATAAAGAACATGGATAAAAAACTAATCATCGGAATTATTGTTCTTATTCTCATCTTCGGTTTGTTTACTTTTAAGGGAAATAATAATCAATCACAAACCTCGGCCGTCGCAACGGCCGGCAATCTTATGGCAACACTCGAAACTAATTATGGGACGATTACTCTAGAACTCTTCAAAAACAAAGCTCCAAAAACAGTGGAGAATTTCGTGACCTTGGCAAATCAGGGTTTCTACGATGACACGCTGTTCCATCGAGTGATTAAAGATTTCATGATCCAAGGTGGTGATCCTAATACTAAACTTGATCCCCCAAATTGGGCGACTCATGGAACAGGTGGTCCCGGCTATATTTTCGCTGATGAAATCAATAATATGAAAGTGGCGCGCGGTGCGCTCGCTATGGCTAATTCTGGGCCTAACACTAATGGTTCCCAATTTTTCATTGTCACGGCCGAGGCCGCTCCCTGGCTTGATGGCAAGCACACTGTTTTCGGGAAAGTCTTGAGCGGTTACGAGGTGATACAAAAAATTGAGACTGTCGCTACCGACAAAGATCGTGGTGATCATCCTTTGGAAAATGTGCTGGTCACCAAAGTGACGGTTAAATAGCAACAATTTGGCCATCATCGAGGTGGATGATTTTTTCGGCCAAGCGAGCATAGATTTCTTCATGAGTCACCATAATGATGGTCTGACCAGACCGGTGCAGTTCTAAAAAAGTATCCATCACCAATTGCGATGATTGGTTGTCGAGATTAGCCGTCGGCTCATCAGCGAAAAGGACTTTGGGTCGATGAGCAACCGCGCGCGAGATACTGACCCGCTGTTGTTCACCACCGGAGAGTTGGCTTGGTAATTGGTTTAGATGATCACCGAGCCCGACTCGGGCGAGTGACTCTCTAGCCTGCTGTCTCGCCGTCCGCAGTGGAATATTTTGCATCAGGAGTGGCAGGAGAACATTTTCGAGCGCCGTTAATTCGGGAATCAAAGCGTAGTCTTGGAAAACATAACCGAATTGGATTAGGCGAAAGTATGTTTTCTTCGAGGCGCTAAGTTTGGAAGCGGGTTGATCATCAATCAACACTTCACCGCTAGTCGGTTCGTCGAGCAAACTCATTTGATACATCAAGGTACTCTTGCCAGCGCCAGATCGACCTATAATCGCGATGAATTCTCCGTTCGACGCCTTCAAATTAATACCCTTAAGCACTCGAGTCTCCACCTCGCCATCTCGGAATGCTTTGGTTAAATTGCGAACTTCAATCATAAAAATAATTTTATTTCCGACCGAGAATTGAGTCAAGAGTATTCTGCCGCACAATCATCCGAGCCGGAATATAGCCCGCGACGATCGTGGCCAACACCAGAAGTCCAATGCGAAAAATCGTCTCTTTGACGGGAGCCACCAAAATCCCGTCACTGAAGGGGAAATTGATTGGATGAGCGGCAATCGTTGGCACCAAAATAAGATATAGAATCAGAAGTCCGACCGCCGAACCTACTAAAGCGTAGAAGAAAGATTGAAAAATGTAAGACAATTCGATCGCTTCGCGGGTGAGGCCGATCCCTTTTAAAATACCAATGAATTTGCGCCGCGTCAAAGCATTAATAAAAATGACAATAAAGATAGTAATTGAGGCGACAACTAGACCGATGGAACTGATCACATTACCTAGAAGTGCGAAGGTGGCTTTAATATCTTGCAAGAATTTCGGTTGGGCATCAACATAAGTTTGAATTTTGGCATAATTATTCATGCCCCGCTCAAAGAGAAGATCTTTGATCGCGAGGGGATCCACGCCATCATTCAACTTGATCGCCACCTCATCCACATTGCCATCATTCCGACCAATCAAACTGCGAAATTGAGAATCAAGCATGTAAATGCTACGAGAAACTTCATCTACTTTACTCTTAAGAATTCCTTTGATTTCTACTTCACGTTGCACATCGCCAATTTGAATGCGGATTTTGCTCCCAATTCCCACATTCTCCAAAGTGGTAAATCCCGGTGATTCAATCGGCAAATATTGTTTGAGAAGGAAATGACCAATAATCACTTTATCGTAGTCACCCGGGGCGAGATAGTGACCCTCAACGATATGGCTCGCTAAACCAGTCACTTCGTTCTCGGCGATCGGATCAATCCCGATCATTTGAGCGGCGGCGGTATTGGGCGTGTCCTTATCGCGTCGAGTTTTATAATTAGCCTCAAGAATTGCACCGGCGCGATAGCGAGCGGTGATTCTAGATACTTGAGGCCAGGTGCGAATCAGATTGATTAAGTTCTGGCTATTATCAATATAGTCCTTGTCTTTAAGTGTCGAGACAATGACATCACTGGTGTATTCAGTTCTAACCGCTTGAACCGCGCCCTCAATCAAACCAACCAACACACCCGAGATCACCACCAAATTGAGGAAAGTTAAAATCATGACAAAAATAATCAGCCCATTAGTCCAAAGACTCATGCGCCATAGTTGACGCCAAGCCAAGAAGAAACCGACTCGCCAATTAAGTCCGGAAAACATACTAACTGGCAACCTGAAGCAGAATTTTTTCTCCGACTTCTAGGCCCGAGAGAATCTCGATCTCGCCGGTCGAAGACCGGCGACCGACAGCCACCTCGCGTTCTTCAACCACCTCACCCTTCTTTATCCAAACGAATTTTTGCTCGGAGCGATTGAGGATTACGCCTTCGGGCACAAGTAAAACATCCGCTTGTCGGGCCGTGGTGATCGTAGCGTTAACCGTCATACCGGATTTAATTCGAGGATCTTGGACAGTGAATCTAAGCGTTGTCTTGTAGGTGGAGACACCATCGCGGATTGTCTCCGCCGGATCAATGGTAATCACAGCGGCATTAAATTCTACCTCATCACCGTAGGCATCCAGAGTTACGGTGACCGGATCACCCGACTTAATTAAAGCAATGTTGATCTCCGGGATATAAGATTCGATCTCAAGATTATCGCCAGAGATTAAGGAGACAATCGGTGTGTTGGCGGTGATAATTTCTCCCCGTTCAGGAATTATCTCGGTGATAACGCCGGCAAAAGGCACTTTCAAATAAGAATCTTCAAGATGATCCTCGACTTCTCGTAGTGCGTTCATTTGTTTTTCAATCTCAAGCTTCTGCGTTCGAAGATCGAGGTCATTGACCGTCAAGGTGTTGCGCTGGGTATTAATCACATTGGCCACATCCACTAGTTCAAGCCAATGAACGTTGAGGGTATCGAAATAAACGGCCAGCGAGTTTAGATGTGAATCAACTGTTGTTTTATAAATTGATTGCCAGTTATCAGCGATTGAACGGTCTTTGAAAAACTGAAGTAAGTCGCGCGCTTTCTTGGCAATTCCTAAAGTATCACGAACCAAATTGGTGGTTAGAATAATGGCTCGGTCCGCGGTAACATTGTCTACTCCACCACGACTCACTGCTTGATAAGCGGCGAAGGCGAGATCGTAATCTTTGACGGTTTGATTATAAGCTAGAGTCAAATCGGTGGGCAGTGAGTTTAGGTTGAGATCATAAAAGTCGAGAACTTCAGCATAATAGGTAACATTCTTCTGTTGCCCCGAATCAGTGAAATCCTCGCCGAAAAGAATTTTATCCAAACCATCTAAGATACTATAGAGATCATTGTATACAGAAGTGGTTTCAGACAAGCCGTCTTCGCGTGCTTTCGTTAGTTTCCCTTCCTCGATTTGCTGATCAATCGGGCTAATCAATTTCTCTAACTTTAACTCCGCATCGACTAAGCTCAAGCGCGCGTCCTCAATTGCCCGTACTTCATCATTGTTCTCTAAAGACAAAATAGTTTGATCAGCCCACACTAAATCACCAGTCTCAACTAGTATCTTGGCCACTCGACCACTTTTCTTAAGTGCCAGGCTAGCGCTCGTCGCTGGCACCACTCGACCAGAAATCGAAACTTCTTGCACTAATTCTCCCGGAGTGAGCGTCATCGTATCCGGATCAGTGTTATTAGAATCCACAACGAACCACCAGGTTAGAGCAACTGCGATAACCAAAACAATAAGGCCGATTTTCGACCAGATTAGATGCCAGATTTTCATACCAAGCAGTATATTGATGAGAGGCTGATTTAGCAAATAAATTACTTGTGCGACACCGAGTGTCGCACAGTTCCACGGTGGAAGTCGGCGTACGACATCTCTTTTTTACCTTCTGGTTTAACGCGTTCGATAACAAAATGGTTATCAACAATACGCGCGGCGGTGATAATCACCCGCGTCTTTTTGCCATTCCGTTCGATGAAAAAGTAAACCCCGGGCCAATCTTGGTAAGCTAGAAATTTGCGGTATAAGGCGACGCCTTTGTCCCCCAAGGTGTCGCCTTGGAAAAGATTAACCTCACCATCTTTCTTTTTAATTTTTTTAGTGAAAGTAGCTTGGGCCTGATCTTGTGGTATCGCTTTAATCTCGCCGGTAACCCAAAGTGGGATCGTATCAAGAAATAATTGTGCTCCCAGACACGCTAGATCATCTCGGACCTCAACGAAATTTTGAGCTTGTAGCTTGTAGCTTGTAGCTTGTAGCACGGACCCGTGGTCGAGTTCAGCATCGAGGAGCATTAGGGTTACACCAGTTTCGGTCACCCCATCAAGAATCGCGCTTTGGATCGGGGTCGGGCCGCGATATTTAGGTAAGAGTGAAGGGTGAATATTGAGCGTGCCGAATTTAGGCCAATTAAAAATAGTTGGTGGAATAAGCTTGCCGTAGGAGGCAACCAGGAATAGCTTGTAGGAATTAGCTTGTAGCTTGTAGGGGATGGTCTGCAAACTGCTAGGTTGGCAGTAAGGAATATTATTTTTTTCGGCCCAAATCTTAACTGGCGGGGGAGTGAGTTGAAGATATTTACCCTGTGGTTTATCGGGCACCGTGATAATCAGGGTCGGCGACACTTTAGCTTCAGCCAGTGTCTCCAAAACAGTCACTGCGAACTCGTCAGTGCCGAAAAAGACAAGGTTGGGAAAATTAAACATGACCTTGACCGTGGTCAACATCGTGGAGATTCCAAGCTTGATCAATGAAAAGGATTCCATCGAGATGTTCGATCTCGTGTTGGAAGATTTGGGCCAGCAATCCAGAAGCATGACGAGTAAATTTGTCGCCATGAAGATCAAGGGCCGCAACACTCACTCGCTCATGGCGCTTGATCGTTCCATAACAACTAGCCACACTCAGACAGCCTTCCAACACCTCAAGCTGTCGCCGCGAGCGACGAGTAATGATCGGATTAATAAACACCAGATTTTCTGACCACGGTTTTTTAGTATCCCGTTGAGGGAAAGCCCGTTCACCGATGATAAAGACGCGCCACGATTCACCGATTTGTGGCGCAGCCAGAGCCACGCCGTCTTGGCAGGCGGCCAAAGTCGTTGACATATCGCCAACAAGTTTTGACAACCAAGTTGAGTCGAAGTCAATCGTCGGCACCGGTTTGGCCAGCTGGCGTAATACTGGATCCTCTTTCTGCCTAATCGTTAGAATCGCCATGAAATAATCTTAGCGCATGGCCCCTTTTTGACCTATTGACAAAATATCATGGTTTATGCTATGATAACCACAGAAATCGAGATCGTCTCGATTGGTGGAAAAGGCCTAAAAGCCAAAGTTCTTTGACCGGATAGGAAGGAAACCATGTTAACGCAAATAATAATGATTGCAGCTGGTGTTTTGTTCCTGCTGGCTGGGGGAATCACATTACAAAGAAACGTCAAGGAAGACCAGAACGTTTTGTTAGGATGGCTGAGCTTAATTTTTGGCGAGCTATTCCTAGGAAGTGGGGTATTCTTCCTTGGTGTAAATTCAGCCATTGGTACCCCTTTAGAGAAAAAAAGACTCAACGATAGCTCCTTTATAACTGTCCATGGTTCCGCCAAATGGGATGGGGAAGATTTCCACTGGCTGGGGGACCGGGATGGCGCAAACCCTCGTCTCTGGAAGTTGGGAAAGGAAATTCAAATCCCGGAGGGCGCGTATAAGGTGTTGGTGCTTAAGGACTCGGAAGGGAAGTGCCATTTCGAGAAAATTGAGTCATCGCCACCAATTGTGTCCGCCCCCGTTCCCTAGTCCGCTTCTCCGTATGTCACTCTCGAACCCCGATTTGTTTCGGGGTTCTTTTTTATCTCAAAACACTCAATACAAAAACCGCTTAGTCTTAATTAACAAGGTTCAAGACTAGGACAGAGACCTATTCGAGGACCTGTCGTTGGGTGAATAATGTCAATAGTTTAGCATAAAGATCGTCCCGCCGGTAGTTAAAACGAAACTCACATTCTTTGAGATGAAGATAAAAAGTTTGTTTGTGGATGCCTCGAAACTTAGCTAGACGAACTTTGGC
>Ga0209542_10005562_pt1 | contig 25042 bp, 18 predicted proteins | sample RifCSPhighO2_01_FD_184028 | JGI IMG/M metagenome (GOLD analysis project Ga0209542, IMG submission 184028) | Soil microbial communities from Rifle, Colorado - Rifle CSP2_plank highO2_0.1 (SPAdes) (version 2) | ecosystem: Environmental > Terrestrial > Deep subsurface > Rock core/Sediment ...
CGCTGGCGATGATTTGCTTCCAGAGCAGCTCCCCACAAGCGACTGGATGGATTGCTTCCCGCACAAGTACGGGCACACCCTCAACACACAGGCCCTGTATTATGCCGCGCTCAAGGCAACCGGAAATAAAAAGCTGCCCGCGAAAGTGAAAAAGGCGATTGACAATTATCTCTGGGATGAATCCTTGGGCTATTACCTGCCATGGCACTGGAAAGACCACGGCGAATTTAGCGAGAAAGAAACATGGTTTGATTCACTTGGAAATATGCTCGCAATAGTTTTCGGGCTCGCGTCAGAAAAGCAGGCGGCATCGATTCTTGGTTTTGTGCAGCGCCGAGGGATTGCAAATCCCTACCCGATGCGCGCAATATACCCCGCAATAAAAAAAGGCACTCCTGAGTGGAAGGATTATTATGAGGCGTCGCTTGCAGGCGAAGAGGATTCCTATCTCAATGGCGGCATCTGGCCTTTCATCGGCGGCTTTTATGTCTGCGCGCTTGTTGAAATCGGGTGGATGGGAGATGCAAAAAAGGCGCTCGAGTCTCTTGCGCGCGCAAACAAGCTTGGTTCGCACGTTGATTGGGAATGGGATTTCAACGAATGGATTCACCCCGTGACTGAAAAGGCAAGCGGGAGCAGGCACCAGGCATGGAGCGCGGGCGCTTTCCTTGCGGCTTACGAGAGCGTGAAGCAAAAAAAGAATCTTCTCAAAATCGATTGAACATAAAGATTTTCACAAATCAAGCTTCTGCTCAATAATTCTCGCCATGTCAAGCGAAGTCTTGCGGTAATCGAAATTCTTCACGGCGTGGGCGCGCGCATTCTTCCCCATCTTTTCCATGAGCGCATCATCCTGCAGCATCCTCTTGAGGTGCAGCGCAAGGTCATCGATATCCGCGCGCACACCAAACGTTTTGGGCTTGTCGAATTTTATTATTTTCTTCTTCTCAAAGCCCATGTCCTTGTACACCCACTCCTGCTCCAAATCAACTCTCTCCCCGACCTTTGCAAGGAACCCAGTTTCCCTGTGCACCACGGTGTCCTTTACTCCCATCGCATCAACTGAAAGCACGGGAGTTCCGCATGACATCGCCTCTACCTGTATCATGCCAAAGCCCTCTATCCTGCTGGGGGCGGCATAAACATCCGCGGCGCTTAGGAGTATGCGCATGGTTTCGCGAGACATGGGCCCGTCTATGTACTTCACCTTTTTGCGAAAGCCGAATTCCTTTATGATTTCAGCCTCGGCCTTGTAGTGGTATGTTGGCTGGCGGTTCTCCCATGATTTGCCGACATATTTCCATTTCGAAAACTCGCCGTCAATCTTGCCAAGGGCCCTTAATACTTCCTGAAATCCCTTGCTCGTGGTATCTCCGCCGATTGTGAGTATCATTTTCTCATCAGGCTTTACCCCAAGTGCCTCACGCATGCTCTTTACGCGCTGGTCGTATTTTGAAATAGGGCGCATTTGTTCAGTATCCATGCCAATTGGCATTGGAAACATATTCTTGTTGAAAACGCCGTCTCTGCGGTAGGTTTCCTTAACCCAGTTGCTTGTGACAAAAATCAACGGGAGCTTTTCGAGGGTTTCATGGTAGTTTGCAACCCATCCATCGGCATTGAGCCAAGGCACGGGCGTAATGCCATTTTCCTGCGGGCTTATCACCAAATCAGGCGTGTCGCCCCAAAATCCGATTCCTATTGCGACATCGGGCTTGTAGCTCTTAAACAAAAAGTCCTTTTCAAAGCCCGGGCGGCGGTTGCAGGGCTTTGTCGTGTATCCATTTTCCCGCAGGCCGCGGTAGAGGTACTCTCCCTGAAGGCTTATCCCATCAAGCTCAGGGGGATAGGGGTATAGGATTATTGAGGTGAATTTGTTGTTCCTGCCGTTGCCGTTTTTTCCATTGACATTTTTTCCGTTTCCATTTCTTTCAGGTCCGTTTTTTCCGTTTTGGTGGCCGTTCCCGTTTTTTCCGTTGGGCATCATTCAAAACACTTTCCTGAATCCTTCAGTTGCGCAGCAGCTGATGCACTCAAAGCTATTTTCCGAAAAACCATAAACTTTGGCGATTAAATATTTTTTCCTTTCATGCTCGGCGCGTGTGAGCTCAAGCTTGAGCGGCGCTTTTGGGTTTATCTCGCACCTGAAGGGGTTTTCCTTTCGCACATAATCGAACACGAAAAGCTCCTTGCACGCAAGAAGCCCGCCTTCAATCATGCGATTCACTGCATTGTGCGTTTCAATGTGCCTATTGTGGCCGTACTCTCCGTTCGCGCCGTGCGTGAACACTGCATCAAACTTCTTGTCATGCGCAACAGGCTCGATGCGCCGCACAACCTCTTCCAAATCAGCGAGCTTCTGCTCAGGATGGTCGTCTTCGAGGTCGGAGATGAATCCGCGCACATTTAATTCTTTCATCACGGAGAAGAACTTGGGCTTGCGGTCAATGTCGTCCTTGCGGCAAAGCGAGAGCACTGTCCACTCCCAGCCCTTTTCGCGCAAAATCTTGCCGCCCATCCATATCGTCTCATCATCAGGGTGCGCGACTATCACAAGCGCCTTTTTCATGCATGATATCAATGCTTAGATAAGAATAAATATGATGTTTGCGCAATACTTGCGCGCCATTGAGCGCATTTGTGGTGCTGATGAAGAAGATTTTTGCTGTTGGGGATGTGAATGTTGACCTCTTCACGCACATCTCTCGCTTCGCGCAGTTCGGCACGGAAGCGCACGCCGAAGGATTCCACTGCACTCTGGGCGGCAATGCTGCCAATTTCGCCGCTGCGTCTGCCTCTCTTGGGCTTGATGTGCGCCTTGTGAGCGCAATCGGCTCTGATGTTTTCACCCCGTTCATCATGCGCGGGCTCAAGCGGCTGCGCATAAGGCCTTTGCTGCAAAAATACGGCCTTCCAAACGGCGTTTCAAACATTTTCGTGCGCAGTGACGGCGAGCGCGCCATACTTTCAAGCAAGGGGTGCCTGCTTGAACTCAATTCAGCGCTTGTTGCAAGGCGCCTTCTCCCGCAGGTATCCGCAGGTGACATCGTTTTTTTCGGCGGGTTTTTCCATCTGCCCAAAATGCGCAAGGGGTTTTTGCGCCTGCTTAAGGCAATAAAGCGCAAAAAGGCCATTGTGGCATTTGATTGCTGCTATGATGAGTACGGGAATTGGAAAATCCGGGATTTTTTAAAAAACGTCGATATTTTCATGCTAAATGAGGTGGAGCTGCGCGCCATCACCCGCGCAAAATCAAACGCTTCGGGAATCCGAAGGCTATTTTCAATGGGCGCAAATCATGTGGTGCTAAAGCGCGGCAGCGGGGGTTCTGAATATTATTTGCCGCTTATGGGCACAAAACCCATCCATTCTCCTGCCCTGAGTGTGCGTGCCCTTAATGCCACTGGCGCCGGGGATTTCTTCAACGCGGGGTTTGTTTACGGCCTTGCAAATTCATTCAGCGCGCTAAATTGCCTTCGCTGCGGGAACTTCGCGGCAGCGCGCAAAGTGTCTTCGCGTGAGTATTGCCCTACGCTCAAAGGCGATTTGAAGGATTTTTTGCGCTCGCAAAATCTCACTGAAATCACAGTGAAACGCAACCGTGCGGGTGTTGCAAAAGAGGCCGTGCAAAGGATTTCATTTCTCATTAACGCAATGCCGAATGCTGTGATTTCCCTTGCCGCAGGAAAAACCCCCATTCCAATTTACCGCGCGCTTGTATCAGCTTTCCGCAGGGGCGAAGCTGATTTTTCGCGCGCCTCTTTTGTGCAGCTTGATGAGTATTTGGGCCTTTCGGATTCGCACGACAGTTTCGCGCATTCGCTCAAAAAGAACTTCATCGATAAGGTCAATTTCAAAAAGGAAAATGTATTCCTTTTCAATGTTCATGCGAAAAATTTGGCGGTAGAGTGCAGAAGAATCGAATCAATAGTGAAAAGGAAAGGGCTCACAGTTGTTCTTTTAGGGCTTGGGGAGAACGCGCACATCGCATTCAACGAGCCTGGTTCATCATTCTCTTCGCGCACGCGCGTAATTGAAATCCCAAGAGGCGCCCTAAGCGCGAGAAAGGCAAGGTTCAGGGGCGCAAAGCCTTCCCGCGCGCTCACATTGGGGATGAAAACCATAATGGGCGCGAAAATAATCATTTTGGCGGCTACGGACGCGAAAAAGGCGCGGGCGATTGCAAAATCATTCAATGGAAAAGTTTCAGAGAGAGCGCCCGCATCGGTTTTGCGCAGGCACCCTAATTCGGCGATAATAGTTGATGCTGCTGCGGCGCGGAAACTGAAAAAAAGCTAATTGAATTATTTGAAAGGCGCATTTGGGTTCAATATTGTGTGTTTGATGCCTCTTCTTGGCAAGTCAAGTTCTTTAAGAAGCCCGTGTACGTTTTGCTTGCTGCGAAGCTGCCTTCTCGCATATGCAATTCCCTTGCTTGATGAACTTGACAGCACACCTATTTTCGGCCCGCGCACTTTTCCATTCAGCTGTAGCGGCTTTCTTACAGTCATTTTTCCACTTCACAAAATCGAAAGCCTTGCAAGCAAATAGGAAACAGTTGATTCAGCCCCCTCGTTTGCGTTCACGCCTGTTTTTGTGAGCCCGTCAAAGCAGCCGCCTGTGGCCTCATCATACACCATCTGGTTCTGTGAGTTCTTGCCAAGGAACCAGTCAAAGGAATCGCGAGCCTTCTGCTTATACCCAGTGTCATTTGTTTTTTCAAAGGCCTTGAGGTATGCGCTCGTCATCCCCGCGGCCTCTATCGGCTGCTGGTCATACATTGAGCGTTCCTCTTTTTTGACAAACCATTTTTCCTGACCTATCGGAACGAGCTTTCCGTTGATGAATAGGGTTTTTGTGAGAAAGTCCATGGATTCTTTTGCGATTTTTTCAACAATGCCTGTTTTATCCTGCGCCTGCGCTTCAAATAGTGCTTCGGGTATTTTCGCGTTCCCGTATGTGAGATAGTTCTCAAACCAGTTCCATTCCCCATCGCTCACTTCGTTGTATTTGGAAATAAACGAATCAAGAATCCGACCCTTCATTTCAAATGTCGCATCCTGAGCTAGGTATTCTCCTGAATTTGAAAGCCCGATAAGCGTATCTGCCTGTGCGCGCGGTGAATCAAGTTCAAGCCCGCCCGAAACCGTTTTCTCAAGCATTTTTTTTGCCCTCAGGCGGTAATCTTCAGGAAGGCCGCTTCTTAGGGTTTTTCCAAGCGCGCGCACAGCCCTTCCGTAGCTGTCCTCACTGCCTGTGTCATCGATGAATTCACGGTTGCCATCCAATATGTTGTGGAACTCGCCATTCTGCATCTGGCACTTTTCTATAAATGCGAGGAACGTATCCGCAAATGAGAGCATTGTTTTTGTGCCAAAGCGCTCATACCCGTTTGCCGCCACAACAAGCGCCCTTGCATTGTCATCAAGGGTGTAGCCGCTTGAAATATCTGGTTCGGCATACTTTGCAAACTGTATCATCCCAAAATCATCCGTCATTTCGGAAAAATGCCGGAAGCTAATCCGCGGAAGCCTGCTAAATGAGCCGTTCGTGATTTGCGCGAGCCCTGAGAATTCATTGTAGTATTGGGTTGCGACATTTGGCCAGGCCATTTTCCTGCTGAACTCGAATGCGTTCTTTTCAAGCTCCTCTTTTTTCTGTGCATCTGATAGTAGGCTGATTGCTGCCTTTGCGAATTTTTTGGGGTCATTTTGGCCTATTACAATCCCGCGCTTTGAGGAGAGCACTTCTGCATTGTACTTGTTCTTGCTCGAGATTATGGCCTTTCCCGCGCCCATTGCATAGCTAACAGTGCCGCTGCAAATCTGCCGCGGATCAAGTGAGGGCGCGAGATAAATAGTTGACATGCGAAGGCATTCAATGATTTCCTGCTGCGTTAGAAACCTGTCAAGGAATTTTACGTGCTTCCCTACATTGTGCAATTCAGCTAGCGCCTTAAGTTCTTGCCTATAGCTCTCGCCCTCATGCTCTCTCACGCGCGGGTGTGTTTCACCGACAAGAAGGTACACGGTGTCGGGGTGCCTCTTGACAATTGCAGGCATCGCCTCAATCACGTTCTCGATTGCCTTTCCCCTGCTCAGAAGGCCGAAAGTGAGCAGGACATTTTTTTCCTTTATCCCGTACTTTCTTCTCGCGCTCTTAAGCCCTGCAAACTCGATACTGGGAACTCCGTGCGGAATTACTGAAATTTTTTCGGGCTCGATAGCATACCTCTCGGCAAGAATTTTCTTTGCCGCCTCTGTCATCACGACAACGGTGTCGCTTAATTCGAAAATCTGCTGCACAACCCATTTCATTTTTTCAGGAGGCTCTTCGAGCACTGTATGGAGTGTTGTGACTATTTTTTTGTTCAGAAGTTCGAGGAATCTGAGCAGGTATTCGCCGTATTCTCCGCCAAAGAGGCCAAATTCGTGCTGGATGTTCACTATTTCGACGCTCTTCATCTTGTTTATTTTGCGCGCCGCGGCCTCATAGCTCTCAAGGCTCTCTTCTGTAATGCTTAGCTCAACTTTTCTGTCGTACTTGTAAACACTCGAGCCCGAATCATTGATTGCTATGATCTTGGGGGCGACGCTGTTTCCAAATTTTTTGCGCACCGATTCGGTGAGGTCCTTTGTGAATGTCGCAATGCCGCACTCGCGCGGCGGGAAACTTGATAGAAAAAGTATTTTCTTTCCAGACATTTGAATCAGCGAACTGCTCCTAATGATTAATTGCTACATTTGTTGTTTAATTACTTTTTGTTTAGCGTCCGAGCGCCTGATTTGGGAAAATTTTGTGCGTTCGCGTGAAAAAAACGTGTGAGCGGCGCGCGGAATTGTGATTGCGCAAGAAATTTCACACAAGAGAGCTGAGTATCGAACTGATTTTGAGCCTGCGCACTTCAATATTTGAATCCGAAGCGCCGCAGTAGACGAGAAGATTGCGCCCGTCCTTGTCGGGGATTGCGGCAGTTGGGAACACGACGTTGTTTACAAATCCATTGCGCTCAAAATCATGTTCGGGCTCTAAGAGCGGCTCGTTTTTCGGGCTCATTGCTAGCAGGCGCGCGGGGTTTTTGATGTCAAAGAGCGCCGCGCCCGCGCTGTAAACCTTTTTCGACTCATCGTCATCGGGATCCTGCAGCTTCACTCCGTGGTAAATCACGAGCCAGCCCTCATCGAGCCTTAGCGGGACCGTGCCAGAACCGATTCGCAGGCTGTCCCATGAATTCTCCCGCGGCTGCATTATGGGTTTGTCTTTTCCCCAAAAAGTGAGGTCTTTTGAGTATGAAAGCCAGATGCTTGGCTTATCAAATATCATTGTGCCTTCTGGACGGTGCATTGCAACATAGTATCCATCGATTTTTTCCGGATAAATTACAACGTCCTTGTTCTGCTGGCGAAAAATTATCCCCTTGCGCTGCCAGTTAATGAGGTCCTTTGAGATGGCAAGTGAAGTTGAAACCCCGCTAGACATGGAAACCGAAACATAGGTCATCCCATATCTCCCTTCGCCAGCGAACTCGGTGATTCTCGGGTCCTCAACGCCAAAGTCCCCATCCTCAGTCCTTCCCAAAAAATCCGGCTTCTGGCTTATGCGCTGCACATTCATGCCGCTTTTATCAAGCAGGATTTTTCGAATGTGCGAAATTGTGGGGAGCCTGTAGATGTGCTCATTCATGAGAAAATAATCAGGGGAGATTTTGCCCATCTGGCGCGGGATTTTTTCAATCACAATTCGGGTTTTTTTCGTGCCCTCAAAGCGCGGAGCAAGAAAGTATTTCTCCCCGTGCTTTGGTGTTTCTGCAATGCGCGCGAAGAGCTCTATTTTTCCGTTTGGAAGGCGCACAGCGCCCGGGTTGAGAGCCCCGCGCACCCTGAAATTTGGGAGCGTTGGCTTTATGTCGCGCGCGCGAACAAGCAGCTTTGAGAGTGTTTTCATTGTGTATTCATTTGGATTTATTGGTATTTATACTTTGCCGCAGGGCGCGGGCCGATTCTTAACGCCGCAATAACATTAAAACCAGAAACTCACTTCTTGTGTCCATACTTGCCAGTAATTGGCGTTGGAGGTTTTTATTTATGGTAGTGCACGAACACGGAGATGATGGGGATGAGGAAACCGCAGGGCACAATCATGGGCATATGCACGAAGGTGCGGCTCACAAGGCTTTGATGGACGAGCTTGAGCACGAGCTTCAGCCCATTTTGGAGAACAGCACGTGCGGCGTATACCTCATGATGGACGAAGAGTCCAAGTTCTGCAATGAATTGCTTGCCAAAATGTTTGGCTACACCGCTTCTGAGTGGAAGGCTTCAAGCGGCGACCTTGAGGATTTTGTGCACCCGGATGACATTGAACTCTTTGCGCTCAATTATGACCGTTACATTGCAACCCTCGACCGCCCCGTCACATTCAAATTCAGGGGAAAGAGAAAGGACGGGTCATATTTCAATGCGGAAACCGACATGATTCCTCTCATGTACAAGGACCATGTCGTCGCTTATCATTTCGTGCGCGAGCTGAAGTGAACTTTGGCAAACCGCCCTCCAAAAGTGCCCAAGCACCGCCTTTTTGCCCTAAATCCGCGTATAGCGGTGCGGGTGAACTATTTATATTAGAAATATTATAAGTCTTAGGCGAGTTTTGGGCTATTTGGGATTGGTATTGGATGCTTGAAAAGGTTAAGGAAATTTACTACAAATTCGAGGACAAATATTATGAAGTCCTGGATAAATTCGAGGAGAAATTCCCGATTTATAGCATTGTCGACCCAATCGACGCCGTTTTCCCCTCATTCATCCTGCTCATGATTATTGGGGTTCTGTTTTTGTTGCTCCTTTTTTTCCTCGTGCTCGGCGGCAATCCTCTCGAAATCCTGATATCATTCTTTTCAGGCGGCAGCGCGGCAAAGTTCATTGTATCAGACAGCGAAGGCACGGCACTTTCCGGCATCATAGTGGATTTCTTGCTTGATGGCAAAGGCGAATCTGCAACCACTGATTCTTTTGGCGAGCTGCAGACGCGGCTTTTTGGCACGGGCGTTGATGTGCGCATTAAGGCCAAGGATTATGCCGAATTTTCGGACAAAATAGACATTGCTTCTGGCGGGGAATATGAAATCACTCTAATGCCGGCAAAGCCCGCTGTCACGGTCAAGACAATCAATTTTGAGCTGCGCGATGAGAGCAGGGTCCTTCTTTCAGCTTCAGATGAAGTCACCATGTCATTCTCGTGCAGCTCGCAAGGGCTCGAGCCGCCGGGCTTCACGCGCAATGGCCCGCGGCAGGCGGTTTCCGTGCAGAGCGATTGCGGAACTCTCACGGGAACAATCAATGTCCCAGGCTTTGAGGAGGAGAAAAGGCAGGTAAGCGCCGCCTTGCAGGAAGGGGCGGTCATTGTAATACTAAAAGCAAAGAACTCCTCTGCATCGGTGCTTGCAACTGTAATGGATGAGGCCACGGGTTCTCCTATTGAGGGTGCATCAATTACGCTTCGCCGCGGCGACATCACGGTACTTCAGGGCTCTGTTACGGATGCGACAGGGGCTTCAATGCTCTTTGCTGTTCCTGCGGGAACTTATATTCTGCAGGCAGTTGCTCCCGATTATTTAGGGTACAGTGTCGGTTATAGCAACGAGTTTTCAATAGGCGCTGCAGAACTCTCAGGCAGCTCCACAGTCGAAATTGCGGTGCTGTTGCAAAAGGCCGATTCCTCAAAAATGATTTATCTCAAGTTTGTGGATGCAAATAGCGGCGGTCCGATTTCAGGCGTTGAGGCGACACTTGTGCGCATGAATGTTGCGCAGTTCCCGATGCAGTCAGCATCTGATGGCACTGTGAAATTTGCAAACCTTGACGGCAACCGCTACTCGGTGATAGCTTCGCACAAGGATTATGTCCTAAGGGTTGTAAAGGACGCTAACATAATTTCATCCAGCTCCTCGCCAACAATAGTAAAACTCACAAAAGCCCCGTCCGGAACTTCCGGAAATGTAAAAGTTACTGTCTCGGATTATTCGGCGGCAAAGGTCGCAAATGCCGCTGTCGCTCTCTATTCAACCGAGCTTGTTTTCCCAGTCCTTACAGGCACAACCGATGGAGATGGCAATATTCTCTTCACCAACTTACCGGCCGGCAATTATTATGCGAATGCAGGCAAAACAGTGAACGGGGTGCTGCTTGACGCCAACTCCGAGACAAAGCCCCTGCTTGCCCGGCAAATACTTCCGCTCCCGATAACCCTGATAATTGCAAACGGCACTGCCGAGGCGAGCGTTCTTGATGAGGATGGCAAGCCAGTTAAGGATGCCAATGTCACTTTCAAAAGCGCGCTTAACGGCCAGGTGCTTGCAAGAAAGCCAACTAACTCCTCCGGAAAAACCGATTCCGTGGAGCTTCGCCAGGACAAAAAGCCCTACATCGTGGTCACAAAGCCGGGCTATTACAATTACACTTCGCTTGCCTATGAAATAATCCCGGGCACGAAAGTGAGCATAGCAGTTGTGCTCATAAGGGAGCGCAGCCCCAATACTCTTGCCCCATTTGATGTCGAGCTCACCGGCGTTTTCGATTCTGCCGCAAAGAAGGCCTCAAAGGTCGATGAAAACAAGCTCTATACTTTCAAGTTCAATTTCACTGTGCTCGGGGACCTAAACTCGGCATCATTCGTTGCGCGCTCGGGGCTTGAAAATGAAATCAACGCATCTGAATCAAATTTCATAATAAAGAAGTTCTCTTCCTTTGCAGGCGATGCGGCGTATTACCCTTGTTTCAACCCGGCGAACAATTACGCCTCGTGCGGCCAAGGCCAGATTGATTTTTCCTCTTCGGGTGCAAAAATGGCCACCAAAAATTTCAGCTCCCTTTCGCAGGGAGTTTATGAGATTTCGGTTGCAGCATACCTGCTGGATATGCCATCCCCCTCAGACCAAAACGCCCATATCCAGATGCGCTTTGGCGTGAAGGGCCAAAGTGCAGCAAGCACTGTTTTCAAGCCGGATGAAAACAGCCTCTATCTTTGGGATGCGGTGCTAAGCAAGCCATTTTGCTCTGCAACCGATTGCGGGTTTTTGATTGAGGCAACGATACAGGACGCGGCAAAAGTGCTAATCCCTGTGCCCAAGAAGCTTTCGGACAATGGCCCGCTCTCTTCGCTTGTAAAAGGGGTTGTGTACAAGGTGAGCTACCAAATATCCAACCTCTCAGGCGAGCGCTTTGATAATGTGAGCCTTTTGGCCTCAAAGCCATCTGACCTTCAGAATAACTTTTTGCAGCTCTCTGGCAGCTCATTCCCTGTGGGAACTCTTCTAAAGAGCCAGCCGGCGCCCGTGGCAGGCAGCTTTGATATCACGGCAAAAAACATTGCCCAGAAAATCGAGGTCGACCTAAACCTCAGCGCGAAAGCGAAAAACAACAGCATGCGCCTGCTCTTTTCAATAGGCGATTTGAAAACAATATCACTTTCCTTTTCCCCGCAGGCTCTTGAGGCAAACCGCAGCAATCGCCTTGTTGTGAAAGCCACCGGCTCAGATGGCAATTCGGTACAGGGGGCATTCGTTGGAATTTATCCCGCAGGCGCAACTGACCCTATAAGGCAGTGCAGCACGGATTCGGGGGGCTTTTGCACATTCAACATGCCATCTTACCAGGAAGGCACGCAGTTCGATGTGAATGCTTCCAAGCTTGGATATATTACCGCGAGCGGAAAAATATCTGTTGGCGCTGCGGCAGATGCCATTCCAGACCTTCAGTGCCTAAAGGCGGAAATTGCCGGCGCGAAGTATGCCGTCAATGACGCTGTTGCGGAGATAAACAATCGTGGCGGGTCCGTTTCATTCAGGCTCCTAAATGAGGGCTGTGGCGCCGCCGTTGAAATAACAAAAATCGAGAAGCTCCCAGATAGCGACATCACCCTTAGCGTGAACGGCTCTTTGTATGATTTTTCAGAGCATCCTTTATTTGCGCTGCAGAACAACAGTTCCGCAACTCTTGCAGTAAAATCCCGGAATGTTTTCGGCCTGCACCCGCTAATCATTACTGCAAAGCATGGCGCAACTTCATACGGCGCCACAGCGCGCATTAAAATTTTCGACCCAAGCGTGTGCCTTTTCGCTGACGATGTCCTAACCCAAACCGACACCAAAGAGAATGATTTCCAGCTCGATTTCATAAAGAGCTCCGAGATTGTAAGGTTCTTCAACAAGTGCTATAGCGGGCAGGCCGGACAGGGATTTCCATCCAACACTTTCCCTCTCGGGAGCAAGGCATCCGGAGTCAGTAGCGAGCCATCTGTTGTTTCTCCAGGAACCAGTGAATACCGGATTGATGTGCGCAACACCGGCTTTTCCACGGAAGAATTTTTCCTTGTTACCACAGAGGATTATGTGAGGAGCAGGTGATGCCATTTGACACGTAATGCCGATAATTGTGCGAAGGCAATTCTTGCCATGCTCACCGCCCTGATTTTGCTCTCGGGCTTTGCAGCCGCCGAAAAAATAGTTTACGCCTCAGAGCACAACGGGTATGTCGATGTTGAATCCTCCTACTCGAATGCCACCGATTCAATAGCCACTAAGATATGCGGTTTTGATTCCGCGGGGAATCCAAAAAACCTCAATGTGCATTATGGGGTGATTGACTCTTCAACGCAGGCGCAGCTGCGCGATTCCATTATTTCAGGAAGAGAGTGCTTTAGCGATTCCGTGCGCGCTCGAAGCGGCAAATTCATGGTGATTGTCGACGACCTCTCTGCGCCAGGCCAGTTCTTCCGGGAAATCGAAGCGGCGGCACCGCAAGGCCTTTCGTGCAATGAGCGGGGCGGCGCAATTTGCTCTTTGCAGGAGTCCTGCAGCGGGAAATTGCTCCCAGGCTCTAATTTGCAGGTGTGCTGCGAGGGAGCATGCGAGCCAAATGCGCTTCCGGTGCTTGTTGCGGAAAATATCCCTAACCCAAATGATTTCTCGCAGGGGCTCAAGGGCGCTGTTGTGATTGCCGGCCTTCTTGTGATTGTTGCGCTTATGGTTTTTGGAATGAAATTTGTTTCGGGTGATAACGATGCCGTCTAAAAAAATCCTTGCTGCGCTCGTGTTTGCCTCGCTTCTCCTTTTGTCAGCTGTCGGAGTGGCAGCTGCATACACCTGCGGCGGCTCGTGCTGGTATTTCCAGCCTCCTACAGGGCCAAAGATAGGCAAGCCAACTCCCTCCAATCCCGAATTCATCCCAACAATTGACATGAATATGAGTTTTTCCCCAAATGCTGCTTTGGGGCAGGGCTATTCTAAAACAACCTACCTTGTAATGCCAGACACAGTGCTTTCGGTTGAGGACATCAATAAGGTGAGAAGAAAGCGCATAGGGAGCAGCAAGCTTGTCACTGACAATGCCGTTGTGAGGCTTGTGGATGTCAATCAGGCTGATGGCAGCTCCGTTACTGGCCCAGCGCCACTTCGGACAAATGCCCAGGTTCTTCCAAACACAATTGTGTGCCAGAATTCGGGAATATGCCAAATCGTGCACGGAACTGAAGACAGGCTCCCTGATTTCAAGTTCACGCTCCCCGGAACATACCATCTGCGCATTGAATATGCAACAACCATAAATGCAAGCGAGTGGGCAACCTTCAGGGAATTCGACGTGATTGTTCTGGGCGGGCAGCTCGAAATCATTCCGCCAAACCTGAACTCAATCGGGGTAAAAAGAAGCGTTTATGGAACAGAGCCTGTGGAAAACACGCTTGCATGGGTTTTAAAAAATCCCGGGCAAACACCGCTATACATCACATCAGTTGATGACATCAACTGCCAGAGGACTGGAGATGTGCTGCTTGAGAGCTGCAGCTTCCCCTACTTTACAGCAACGCCCCAGTCGCCACTAATAATTCCGCCTCACGGGACAAATGTAATCCAGGAAAAGTTTTCGGCGTACGCGCCACCTGTTTCGCCATATGAGCAGAAGCTTTCAATCAACGTGAAATACAAAACCAAGCTGGACGGCGATGAAATAGACACGGCAACAGGCAAGAAGCCCGTGGACCAGGCAGTGAGCTATCAGGTGCAGGCGATTGCGCTTTCCCCTTTCACGAAGATGGTGCAGTTCAATGCGATTCCAAACACAAAATATTACCTGCAGGTTTGCGCCGATGGGGCAGGAAACCCTCTCTTTGGTGGCACAAGCATATCTGCAGTTGTATTTGATGGCGCGAGCGGGACCGGCGCGCAGGTGATTGGCGAAACTCCGGATATTCCCTTAGAGGTTGGCGAGGAGCCGGACAGCGCGGATTCTTTTGCGGTTGCAAGCTGTTCTGACCCAGCTGACCTTGCTGAAAATGACCTTGATGGGGCGCTTTTCAGCTTCACTGCGCAAAAGGGCGGGCCCTATACTCTTGTGGTCACAGGAAATGTCGGAAGCGTTGCGGGCAGAGACTTTGCAAAGCTTGGCACTTCATTCGACCCCGCAGCGAACACTATTCCAGGTGAGAGCATTGTAACGGAAGGCGGTGCAGTGAGCCTTGGCTCGCAGTCTGTTGTGGCGGGCTCTTCAACTTCTGTGCAGAATGCCACTGTCAATGTTTTCGACAGGACAAAAAAGCTCGGCGCATATTCCATGCAGGCGCCCTCTGTGGCAGGAGCGGGCGAGCCTGTGTTCGCGCTCATAAATGCAACTGTTGGCAGCGCCCCGAATTCAAGGTCAGCTGCCGGGCCACTCACCGAAATTTTCAATGATAGCACAAGCCTTTTTGTCGTAAAATCCGCTGTTGATGGCAAGGCAGAGGTTTTCGCGCGCACCGATTATTTGGAATCAGCTCCGGGATCCAATTATCCGCATCTTGACGTGAACCTGCTCTGGGTTGACACTGAAAAGTACATTTTCGGGGTCAAGGGCGGTGCTGTTGGCATGTGCCGCGACCTGCAGGGCGACTCTTCAGGCCTTACGGGCGAGATTGCAAAGCCGCACGTGAAATATGACTGGCGCGCATCTGCAATATCTGACAATGAATGCGACTTTGGAAATGCGGATTACTCGGTGTGCGATTCGGCGCAGTTCATGACCGCGCTCCTAAAAAGGCTCGATGCGGCGGACCAGCTCGCGAAAGCAGGAAAGCAGGACCAAGCAAATCTCAAGCTCCAGAACTTCAGGGCATATATGCTGCGCGATGGCTTTTCGGACGATTTCAGGGCGGACTTTGATTCATATGCCGCCAGCAGGTTCTTTGCCGATGGGCTGAATTATTCCAAATGGGGAAAGTACTTTGAAAACCCCGCACGCTTCAAGATTGAATCTAATGGGAACCCTGATGCCGCAAAGGGAATTCACGAAGCCGGCGTTTATGAGGTCACGCTCAGCATTGATTTCCCAACAGGGGCAGATTTCATGTTTTTTGATTTCCAAAATGAGCCGCAAGCAACCATTACTGTGGATTTCAGAAAAATCAGCATCCTGCAGCCGAATGTGCTTTATGATCTGCCAATAGACGGCCAGCTCGGGCTATCCGGAGAGAGCATGCACCGTGATGGCTACGGAGTCGGCTTTGCCGGCAGGAATGTGAAATGGGCCGAAGTTACCGGCGAAGCCGATGCAACCGTGTGGACTGCGGCAGCATCAGCCGCATCAAGGCCTGTTGCGTTTGTAAATGTGCAGGTTCATGACGATTTCATTGACACGACCGTAAATAGTGCTGGCCAGCTCCTTAGCATTTCAAAGGATTCAGGAACAACTAATAGGTACACTTTGAAGTTCTATGCAGCAAACCCCGTGCCTGTTGTATTTGAAGGGCAGGGCAACGGGTCTTCGAATGTTGTATCGTACGAGCTTCTAAAGCAGGGCATAGGCGGAATAAATTTCGGGACCTATTCGGCAAGAGTGACAGAAATAGGCCATAAGGGAAAAACAGGCGGCGTACAGTGCCTTGACCCGCCGGCAAATGGAAAGGCGCTTCCAGCTCCATTGCCGACAGATTACAAAAAGCCGTCTTCGGGCACATGGTGCGCGGTAAAATCCGGGATCCCCGAGACTGCGATTTATGGGATTTCGAACAGCGCCGCGGTGGATGCGAACATTTACTACGAATCAATTTATTATGTTCCAGCAGGCAGCACGGTTTATCAGATACAAAACGCCTGCCAAAACCAGGGCGCAATATATGTCGGGCAGCTTTCGGATGATGGTAGCGTAACGGGATTTTCCAAAGTGATTTCCTCCTCGCCAGCGCTCGCGCTTTCAAGGCCCGCGAATGCAATGAATACGATTGCAAAGGCAATCGAGGCAATAGATACAAGCGCCACATGCATCGCCTTATCCGGAAGCTCAGTTTCAGCCGAGGCAATTGGCATATGGTGGAACGAGGAGAAGTTCCTCAAAAGCCTGCGCGAGAAGATTTCCAATTCCTCCTTGAATCTCAATGCATGCTTCGCCAAATAATTAGGGCGGCATGCCAAAAAACCCGCATTGCTCTTGCGTGCGCCGCATTTTGTTAACAGAAACCCTTATTTAGGTGTTCAAATTTAATCTTAGTCCAATGGCATATCCAGAACCGGCTGCAGCAGTGCCTGCAAGAAAAGAGAATTATTTGCTTCAAATTGGCATACTTGTTGTGTTGCTTCTCGCACTGCTTGGCGTTCTGATTTATTTTAGGGCGGTGCCGTGCAATTCTGTCCATCCTGTGGTTTGTGATGTTTACTACTCGCTTGTCGCGGGAGGAAAGCCAAAAGTCCTTATTGTGCACGGTGAATCAGGAATGGGCAACCCTGAGCATCTCTATGACGTGCTCAAATCCCCGCACTTCAGTGCAAGGGTTGCCCTTAAGGATATGCAGGTCGTGTCCCTGCCAGTTTTAATGGAAAGCCAGATTGTGATAGTTGAAAGAGCGCGTGTCATGGGCATTGAGGACCTGAAAATGTTTGAGGATTATGTCAACCGCGGCGGAAAGCTCGTATGGATTGGCGATGCCGGCACTGTTGCACCTGATACTGAAAGCGATCTCAATTATTTCCTCAAATACTCGGAGAGAAAATCCGGCGGCTCGCCAGATTACATTGGCCCGTGGGCGAGAAAGGTTGGAAACAAGCAGCTCTCATTTGACTACTTGCTCGGTGTTGATTACCTCGCGGATTACTGCGATACTGTGAAATGCTCGGGTGACGGAAGCCTAGTTGGGCACCTTGATATTTCCGGCACGGATAAGGAACTGGTGAACGGCATTTCACAAGCGCTCCCATTTTATGGGAACTTTTCAATAGTAAAGCAAAATGACAGCGCATACCAATCCGCCCTTGCATACCTAGATTATGGCGAGAATCTAATCGGCACCCCCTCCTCAGAGAATTTCTGGCTAAAAACCGAGCGGCAGGGATTTGGCAGAACGCTCCCGCTCATAGTTTCAAGCGGCTTTGGGGGAAGGGTTGCGTACTATGCATTCCCCCCGGAATATGTTGTGAGCGAGAAGATGCCAATTGACAAGAAAACAGGCGAGAGGGTCGCTTACTGGGGCATTGTTGAGAATATGTATTATGGGATGCTGTACAAGTGAAAGCGAGCGCTGCATTCTAAAAATTTCCCAAAAACAAGGTATAAATACCACTTCTCCACCTAATTGCTCAATTGCATGGCTTTTGGAGATGCTTAAGTTGAAGGATTCAAGGGAAATCTACGCCGAATTCATCGGGACATTCATTCTTGTTTTCGCAATAACGGCTTCTATTGTAGGCTCAGTGCAGCTCACAGGAGGCTTTGGCGCATTCAACCTTCTACCGGTTGCGCTCACAGCGGGCCTCACGCTTGCCGTGCTCATTTATTCATTCGGCGCTGTTTCAGGCGGGCACTTCAACCCCGCGGTAACAATTGCGCTCACTTGGCTTGGCAAATTCCCAAAAGCTAAATCAATTCCCTACATCATTGCACAAATCCTTGGCGCAGTGCTTGCAAGCGCCCTGCTCTGGATAATAGCGCCCTCCGCCGGCCTTGGGCCGACCACGGCGGGCTCGTTTGGAACAATAGGCGCTGTGCTAATGGAAATAATTGCAACCGCGCTCTTCATTATAGTTATTCTTAGTGTGACTGCAAAGAAAAGCGATGCAAGCCATGCGCCGCTTGCAATAGGGTTCTACCTTCTTGCCGCGCATCTCTTTGCGATTCCATTCTCCGGAGCCTCACTAAACCCCGCGCGCTCAATAGGGCCTGCATTTATCTCAGAGCTCTTCGCGCCAAGTGAAGCGCTCTGGCAGCTGTGGATTTACATTGTCGGCCCAATTGTGGGTGCATTGCTCGGCGCATTGATATACAAAAAAGTCCTTGAAGAGAAGTAGGCTTTAGCAATCTTGAAAATTATCCGCCTATTTGTTAGCTATTTGCTTTACAAGCATCCGACAGAGCCGAAGTCATTGCCCTTGAGGGTGTATTCATACTCAATGTATTCTGTTTCTGAGATGTCAATCGTAATTTTGGTCTTGTCCGGAGTGCTGCCAAGGAATATGTACGGCGCATCAGCCCTTAGTATGTCCTTTTGGTAAAGCCCAAGTGTCTTGCCAGATGGGATATTGAACTTGAAGGCCGCATTGGTCTGAACAGAATCTGTGGTTTCTCCTGTTACCGCAGTTATCCTGATTGTCCCATCATGCGTAAAGGCTGCTCCTGAATTCTTGAATTCAATGAACTTAATTGCAAGCCCTTTCTTGCCGTTGAAATCCGGAGCGCACCAGAAATTGAGCTTTGTAATTGTAATGTTCCTGAGTGCGGCCTTTTCAACCGGCTTATTTACGCACTGGCAGGTGCTGTTGCATGTTTGGGTGGCGGAGCATTGTGAATCAGTTTCGCACTGCTCCCCGCTTTCCTTTTTGTTGTTGCCGCAAACAGGCGCCGCGGGCTCTGCTGGCGGATTTTCATCAGTTGCCGGCGCATCATCATTTCCCGCGGGTGTACCGCTGCCTGTCCCCGCATCCGTATCGCCCGTTTCAATAAGGGGCGCAGCATCCAAAGGTGCTGGAGATGAATCCTGCGGGGCTGTAAACACTAGTATGAATCCGGTAATTGCAACTACCCCTAAGAGTGCCGCAACAAGGAAAACGAAACCAACAATCAGAACCACCGCAATTATCCTGTCCCTTTCCATGTTACAAATAAGTCCTGCGGGATATTTAAAACATTTCCCTGCGCATGCAAAGGGCATTTTAGCCGTATAATTGGAAGGATTAAATGCTTTCCGAAGCCAATCTAGTAATGCCCCCGTAGTATAGCCTGGATAGTATGCGAGCTTCCGGCCAGCCTTTTTCTTTTCGTTGACACGAAAAGAAAAACCCTGGGGAAAAAGAAAAGTGTTGAAAAAGGAACGGGAATTGTTCTTTTTCCTTTTTCGTCAACGTTTTTCTTTTTCTTCCAAGAAAAAGAAAAAGGTTGGGAATGAGCTTGAGACCTGGGTTCGAATCCCAGCGGGGGCGATATATCTAATTATATTTGCAAAGTGCAAAAATTATAAACTCAGAAAGGTATGTCAATAGCATGCCAAGGCAAATCAAGCGGGTTGCAGGGTTAGGCGAAGGGCCTATTTTGAAAAAGGCCGTTGACCTAGCGCTTAGGCATCCTGATGTTAACTTTTTTGCCAACGATTTACGTGTGCATAATAAAAGTGCACTCGGCGAATATTTGCATGGCCAAGGCCATTTTGAAATACCTCCAAATTTGAAAATTGCAACAGGGCTAGAGGCACAGCATATTTTGCGGGCAGAAAAACCAAATAGTTTCGACCATATCTATGCGCATTTCCTATTGCAGCATGTTCCGCGCCCTCAAAGAGTTGAATTATACCAACAAATATTGCGAACACTCAGGCCCGGAGCCACATTCAAAACGGTAGAGGAAGAAGGCTATGGAAAACTTATTTCAATAGAGCTTGCACAGCACGGCTTTGGTGTTACAACCAAAGCAATGGCTTCTGCGGAAGTGAAAAGGCTCGGCACCCCGCAGGCTGAAAAAAATGCTAAAACTTTGGATGAATTTATGCATAGGCGAGATGAACTTAAGCAGAGTGATGGTTCGCAAGCTTCAGAGAGTTTTAGAAGAGAACTTTTTGATTACTTGAAAGAAGTAAAACTAAAAGAAAGGGCAGAACAAAACCTTGAAACGCATGATGGTTTGCTGCTTCTTAATAGATATGAGCAGTTTGATACTAAAAATCAGCCATTTGTTCTCATCACAGCAAGGAAATCAAAAGTAAGATATTTGTAGTGTTATTTTTTTAAAAAATTTCCTTCAGAAATGCGCTTCCTTATCTGCGCCATTCTCTGCTGCACAAAAAACAAATTATGAAAGCTCAAATACTTGCCGGCATTCTCCTCTTTTGTGCGGAACAAATGGTGGATGTATGCGCGCGAGTGCTTTTTGCAAACAAAGCATTTGCACTCCGCATCAAGCGGCGCCGAATCCTCTTTGTGAACCGCTGAATCAATGTTGATGTTTCCTTTTGTACTGAACGCTCGCCCGTGCCTTGCAGTGATTGTTGGAAAGCGCGAATCAAAGCAATCGACACCCATTGCAATTGCGCCCTCAAGCTCCTCAATAGAGCCAACACCCATCAAATACCTAGGAGTTTCCTGCGGAATCAGCCTGATTGAGGATTTGATTGCATCATACATTTTGTTTTTTGTCTCGCCAATGCAAAGGCCTCCGAGTGCAACACCATCAAACCCAAGCCCGATAATTTGCTTCGTACTCTGCTCTCGCAGTTTTTCGTGCGTGCCGCCCTGCGCAATCCCAAAGAGCAGCTGCTTTTTGTTTGCGTGAGCCTGCTTGCAGCGCGCCGCCCACTCCCCCGTACGCCTCACCGCCTCTTTTATCCTCTCAAGCGGCTCGCCGGCATTCGGAACATCATCAAGGCACATTGCAACATCGCTTCCAAGCGTGTTTTGTATTTCCATTGCCATTTCCGGAGTATAAATCATGGACTTTCCAGTGAACGGGTTGCGAAACTTCACGCCCTTTTCAGTTAGCGCAAGGCAGAATTCCTTGCTAAGAACCTGAAAACCTCCTGAATCCGTGAAAAGACCTCCGTCCCAGTGCATGAATTTGTGCAATCCCCCTAGCTTTTCAATGACTTCGGTGCCTGGCTTCATTGAAAGTATGAATGCGTTCGCAATCATGCACTGCGTGCCTGTGTCTTCAACCTCTTCGTGCGAGAGGAGCTTGACCGAACCCTTGGTTGCAACAGGCATCAGAAATGGGGTCTTTATTTTGCCGTGCGCAGTTGCAAGCGTGCCTGCCCTTGCTGCGCCGTTTGTGTGCTGGATGCTAAAAGGAGGCATTAGAGGATTTTTGGCCGTGGAATCCATTAAAAATCCTTTGATTTTCTTTTTATATCATGCACGCAGAATACGATTTTTCAGAAGACACAAAAGGCAGCCTTTTAGTTCATCTTGTATACCAAGGCGACAAGAAGCTTTTTTCAGAAATCCCGAATTCTTTTACCGGAAAAAAATTCGATTCGATTTTTCTTCCTGACAAAAAGGCATTTGTAATAAGCCTTGGGGAGCGGGATAAAATCCAGCTTGAGTATTACAGGCGCGCCGCCGCAAGGGCGTGCAAAGCCGCTTCATTTTACAAAATCCCAGAGGTTCATTTCTCCGTTCAGGGCCTTTCCGCAGAGCACTGCGTTGCGCTTCTTGAGGGCGGCTACCTTGCAAATTATTCATTTGATAAGTACAAGCAGGAAGCCGAAAGGCCGATGAGAGTGAAGAAGTTCACTTTCCCTCCATACGCAAAGAAGTTTTCAGAATTCATCCACGCCGCGGCGGTTGCCTGCAGGAATGTTTTCATTGTGCGGGACCTGGTTTCGGACAATAGCGATGTTGTTACCCCTGAGTTTCTTGAAAGGGTTGCAAAAGGGATTTCACGCAAGGCAAGGCTCAAGATAGATGTTTTGCACGAGCGCGAGCTAAAAAAACTCGGAATGAACCTAATTCTCAATGTCGGAAAGGCAGGTTCAGCGGCTCCGCGGCTCATTGCAATTGAATACCATGGCAACCCTTCCTCAAAGGAGAAGGTTCTTTTCGTTGGAAAAGGCGTGTGCTTTGATACGGGCGGCCTCAATATTAAAACCGGCGATTACATGCTCGGAATGCGCATGGATATGGCCGGAGCCGCAACTGTTCTTGGAATAATGAAAACCGCAGCGGAACTAAAGCTTAAGAAAAACATTGTTGGGATTATGGTGTGCGTTGAGAACCTTGTGGATACAAGCGCTTACAGGCCGGGGGACATAATCAAATCCTACTCCGGAAAAACCGTTGAGAACCTAAACACCGATGCGGAAGGCCGCCTCATTCTTGCAGACGCCCTTGCATACGGCGCAAAGAAGTACACTCCTAAAGTGATTGTTGAATTTTCAACTCTTACGGGCGCAATTGTTCGCGCGCTTGGCGAGCACGCGGCAGGGATGATGTCAACTTCGAAAGAGTTCGGGGAAAAGATGTTTGATGCGGGGCAAACTACTTACGAGCGCGTTTGGGAGATGCCAATGTGGGAAGAATATTTGGATGAGGTCACAGGCGAGCGCTCTGATTTCCGCTCTCTTGGAAAAAGCGGGAACAACGGCGCGATTTTCGGGGGCGCGTTCCTCTCAAAATTCACTGACCCTGTGCCATTCATACATTTGGATGTTGCGGGCACTGCAATGATTTGCGAACCAAAAGATTACATGCCAAAGGATGGAACTGGGTTTGGGCTGCGGCTTGCGATTGAATTCCTTAAGCGGATATGATTAATGGAGCCAAAGAAGTTACTTTTATATATTTCAGCATCCAGGTATTATTGAAGTGTTTTTTGATGTATCAGCAAACTGTTGAGAAGGAAGGCCGTTCGAGGAAAAATATTGCCAGGCTTAAAAAAGTAGTGAATGATATGGCGCAAGCCCGAAAGGACCCGGAATTCATAAAATCCGCAAGGGCATTTGTAAAGTACCACTCCGGGTCAAAGTAATTTTTCTAATTGTGCTAGGGAATAGAATGACGGGGTTTTCAAATTTTACCTTGCTTGTTTAGAACATGCCTGACTCTTTCTAATCTGCTTAACGCAAGCATCATAGCTGCCCCTGACATGTGTTTTGTTTCGCCTTCAAATTCCTCGATTTTTTCTTCACTGATGCCTTGTAAAGCGGAAAGGCTTTTTATTTCTTCTTCAGTAAACCCGCTATTATTCAACTGAGTTATAAGTGACTCGACATATTCGCGAGCTTTTTGCTTGTTTCCTGCGCATCGTTTCATTACAAACCTGGCAATTCTTTTAGTACCTTCATACTGCTCTAATTTAGAACTGAATAACATTTGATGCAAATATCTATCATTAAGAAAAATCCTTGTTGCTTTTTTTGCATATTCAACTCTTTTTGCAAGCGCAATTCTTCCTGGGACAGGGATTTTATCTTTAAAATCGGGGTGTTTTCTTTGATACTGCCCAGTCAATTTAAGCAGTCTAGTTCTATAGATGCTTACCGGTTTCATCCTCACAGCCCCTGCACCACGTTCTCAACGCGGTTGAACCACTCGCGCCCGTTCTTCTGAATCATTTCCTCGGCCTCTTTAGGGCCGGAAGAACCTTTTGCATATTTGCGCACCGCGGGCTTCTTCTTTGTGATTTTGTCAAACACTTTCCATGAATATTCCACTTCATCTGCGCGGATGAATGCGCTCTGGTCCCCTGCAATCGCCTCATGCAAAAGCGTTTCATATGCCTGCGGAGTATTGGGCCCGAATGCGCACTCGTGGCAGAAAGTCATCTTCACTGGCTGAATCTTCATCTTCTCTCCCGGCACTTTCCCGTTTAGCTGCACAAGCATCCCGTCATCTGGCTGAATCTGAATCACTAAATAGTTCGGGTTGAGCTGCTGGTTTTCAAACACCGTGTAATTTGGCTCCTTAAACCTTATGTAAATGGAAGCAAATTTCTTGTCAAGGTTCTTTCCGGAGCGCAAATAGAACGGAACGCCTTTCCAGCGCCTGTTGTTTATCAAAAGCTTCATTGCAAAGTAGGTTTCGGTTTGCGAGCCTTTCTTCACGCCTACCTCATCCAAATACCCCTCATACTGCCCCAATACAACATCATCTTTGGATATTTTCGCTTTCTTTAGAATTTTCACCTTTTCATTTCTGATGCATTTCTCATCAAAGCGCGTGGGAATTTCCATTGCGGTGAGGCAAAGAAGCTGCAAAAGATGGTTTTGCCCGACATCTTTAAGCGCCCCTTGCGTATCATAAAAATTCCCGCGCGTGCCAACCCCGAAATTTTCTATAAGGTTAATCTGCACGTGGTCGATATTTTCCTTGTTCCAAATGGGGGAAAAAATCCTGTTTCCCGCGCGCAAAATCCCTATGCTCTGCACCAGTTCCTTTCCAAGGTAGTGGTCAATTCTGTAAATTTGCTTCTCATCAAAGACCTTTGTCAGGGTATTGTTAAGTTCGCGCGCGCTTTTCTGGTTTGAGCCAAAGGGCTTTTCAAAAACAACGCGGCACCAGCCTTCCTTGGTTTCTGCAAGGCCGTTTTTCTTGATGTTATCTGCAATTCCCTTGAAATGGGATGGCAATGTGGCAAGGTAAAAAAGCCTGTTGCCTTTTGTGTTGTGCTTCTCTTCAGCCTGCGCAATAAATTCTCCAAGTTTTACAAACTGGCTGTCCGGCTGGTCGAAATCAAGCTGAAAATAGTAAATGCGCTCTGAGAGCTTTCCCCAAGCCTCCTCATTTATTTTTGGAATGTTTTTTTTGACTTCTTCAACAAATGCTTCACGTGCGTAATCTTTTCTTCCGGCGCCCACAACGAAAAAGTCATCCCCAAGGCGCTTCATTTTGAGAAGCCCGTGCAGCGCCGGGAAAAGTTTTTTCTGCGCCAGATCCCCAGTCGCTCCAAGTATGATAAATGAGAAATTATTTTGCATCCAGTTCACCAAATACTGTAAAGACAAAAGTTCGTTTCGCTTTTAAGGCTATTTTTGCGGGGCAGTCCGCTTCGCGCACAGCCGCATCAACAAATTTTCCATATGCTTCCCTCTTTGAATCCGAAGCAAA
>Ga0209542_10005564_pt1 | contig 25036 bp, 26 predicted proteins | sample RifCSPhighO2_01_FD_184028 | JGI IMG/M metagenome (GOLD analysis project Ga0209542, IMG submission 184028) | Soil microbial communities from Rifle, Colorado - Rifle CSP2_plank highO2_0.1 (SPAdes) (version 2) | ecosystem: Environmental > Terrestrial > Deep subsurface > Rock core/Sediment ...
GTAGCGAGCAGGCGTGAATAATCGATTAACTTCACGCCTATTGACTTTCCGTTATTTTGGGTATATAATGGCTATATCATATTGAATTGATCTCCTTAGTCGGTTGAACGATCGCATCGTCTCTTACAGGAATTTCAATTCCTGTAATCATGTCAACTAGAAGTTTCAGCAGGCAGTCTTTTGGTCGGAAACCGCGCTCATTTGGAGGTAGTAGGCCGTTCGCACGGACTCGGAAAAAAGCCGGTACCGGCCAGTTTTTCGACCTCTCAAAGTTTGTCAATAACGCGGTTATCACTGAAGCCGCCGAACATTTCAAGCCCGAACATCAATTCGCGGATTTTGCGATTGATGCGCGGCTGAAAAGGAATATTGTCGCCAAGGGTTATGTCAGTCCGACGCCGATCCAAGACAAGATTATCCCGCATGTCCTGCGCGGATCCGACGTCGTCGGAATTGCTAACACTGGAACCGGCAAAACCGCCGCGTTTCTAATCCCGCTTATTGAGAAAATCCTCAAGAATCCGAGCGAGCATCAGCTGATCGTAGTTCCCACGCGGGAATTGGCGATTCAAATTGATCAGGAGCTTCGGGGCTTTACCCGCGGATTGGGTATTTTCTCGGTCGTCTGCATCGGCGGTGCGAGCATCGGTATGCAGATTTCTCAATTGCGCCGCAAACATCAGGTCATCATCGGTACGCCCGGCCGGCTGAAGGATTTGATCGAACGCCGGCATATTACTCTCTCTCGCTTTGGCACGATTGTATTGGACGAAGCGGATCGGATGCTGGACATGGGCTTCATCGCCGACATGCGCTTTCTTATGAAAGGCATGCCGCCGGGTCGCCATACCTTGTTTTTCTCCGCTACGATTTCACGGGAAATCGAGGGCTTGATCAAAGAATTTCTCCGCGAACCGGTTTCCATCTCAGTAAAAACCCGTGATACCGCTCATACGATTGATCAGGATGTGGTTAGAATCCAGGGCAACAATAAAATTAATGTTTTGCACGACCTGTTGATTCAGGCCGAATTCAACAAAGTGCTAATCTTCGGCCGCACGAAGCACGGAGTGGAAAAGCTATCGATGGTATTGGCCGAACGGGGGCTCAAAGTCGAATCGATTCATGGCGACAAGAATCATTCCAAGCGCCAGCGCGCGCTGGGTTCGTTCAAAGACAACCGGGTCAAGATTCTCGTAGCGACGGACGTTGCCGCCCGCGGCTTGGACATCGCCGACATCAGCCATGTCATTAATTTCGATCTCCCGGCCACGTACGAGGACTATATCCATCGCATCGGCCGCACGGGCCGCGGCACGAAGCGAGGAAAAGCCCTCACCTTCATTGATTAACTCTAGAGGCTAAGCCTCTAGACAGTGGTGTATAAGTCCTCTTGCATCTTCATGTTGGGGCTTTATACTTAAGATATGAAAATAACGTATCTAATGTTAGCGGTTATTTTTGCTTTTACTTTTTCTGCTCACGCTGAAGAGCCAACTCCTACGCATGGAAGCAAACCTGTAAGGCAAACCGTAAAACCAGCTATTCGTAAAGAAGTTCAAGATATTAAAAAAGAAACTCAAAATACGGTACGGGAAATAAAAACTGAAGCGAAGCAAGATATTCGGGCCATTAAAGAAGAGCGGAAAGTAGACCCTCAAGCAGTGCGTGCCGACCTGGAGGAAAAAAGAAAAGAACTTAAATCCCAAATCGAAACCAAGCGCAAAGAGGCTCAAACGCGCATTAAGGCAAAAGAAGCCGAGCTGAAGGAGCGTCTCACGAAGATTAAAGACGAGCGGAAAGTTGAGGCAGTCAAAAAAATTGACAAGAATATTGACGCCTTGAATCAGCGGATGCTGAATCACTTTGCCAACTCGCTTGAAAAGCTCTCTTCGATTTTAAACCGCATCGCTGAACGGGCCAGCAAAGCCGAAACGGCCGGCGCGGATGTTTCAACCGTTCGAGCGGACATTGACGCGGCCACGAATGCCATTGCCAAGGCGAAAGAAGCTATTGCCGCTCAAGCCGGAAAAACCTATACTATCGAAGTCGCCACTGAAGAAGGATTGAAGCAAGCCGTTCAAAGAGCTCGCCAGGCATTGCATGCTGATTTGAAAGTAGTAAAAGATTCAGTAAAAGCCGCCGGCGAAGCAGTGAGGAAGGCTGCGGTCGATCTTGGCAAAGTACCTCGTCAGTCACCAACTAATTCACCACAGGCAACCCCTAGCGAATAACCATGGAAAACACTCCAAATCAATTCCCTATGCCTGCCCCACAGGACCAACCGCCGGTCTCTCACGACTCCGGCAAAAAGGCGGCATTGTTCGGTATCATCGCATTGATTATCGTCGGCGTGGTCGGATTCCTGATCTGGAATATGACCAAGGATTACGCGGAGGCGCCGACTATCTCCCCAACGGCTACACCTACGATCGACCAGGATACGCGAAATGATCTACGCGCTCTTGAAGAAGTGGATACCAGCGACCTTGACGCCGAGTTCCAAGAAATTGACCAGGATCTCAATCAACTCTAAAACCTAAAAGGGGTCGCCTCAGGCGACCCCTTTTAGGTTGAATTTATATAGCAAAAAAGCTATACTATTTAGATGCGCATCTCCTTTATTGTCGGCGGCATAACCCTTATTATCCTGGGAATTCTCGGATTTGGCATCTACAAAGTGATGCAGAATCCGCCGGGGCAGGCGATTCTTTCCCAGCCGATTAACGCCTCCGACCATATTCTCGGCAATCCATCGACTGCCAAAATTTCGCTGGTCGAATACGGCGATTATCAGTGTCCCGCCTGCGGGTTTTTCCACCCGATTGTAAAACAGCTTTTACAAGAATATGGGGACCGGATGGTATTCGCGTATCGCCACTTCCCGTTGCCGCAGCATCGGAATGCGGCTGAAGCCGCATATGCGGCTGAAGCCGCGGGCAAGCAGGCGCAGTACTGGGAAATGCACGATATGTTATTTGAGCACCAAAAAGACTGGGAAACCGCTTCCGATCCAACAAATATCTTCAACGGATACGCCGAGCAGCTCGGGTTAGATCTCGCGAAATTTAAAACTGACGCTACCTCCGGCGAAGTGCGATCGCGCATCCAGGCAGATACCCAAAGCGGCAAGAATTCCGGCGTTGATTCCACACCTTCGTTTTTCCTGAACGGAGCGTATATCCGTCCCCAAAGCCATGAACATTTCAAACAGCTCATCGAATCAGCGCTTAATTCCTAGGTGGCTTCTGGTGGTTGCCGTTATCGTGGCCATCATCGGCTTTTTTGATGCGACGTATCTGACGATCCAAGGCCTCTCAAATGCCGTGCCGCCCTGCGCGGTCGGGGACTGCGAACAAGTTTTGACGAGTAAATTCGCCTATGTCGGAAGCGTTCCAATCGCCGCATTCGGTATCCTTTACTATGCGGCGGTGATTCTTTTATTGGTACTATTCATGGCTACGCAGCAATCCCGCCCGTTGCGCTGGTTCTGGTATCTCTCGATTGCGGGCTTCGCGGCGTCAGTATGGCTGGTATTCGCCCAAGCTGTCCTTCTGAAAGCATTTTGCCAGTACTGCCTCCTTTCCGCGGCCACCTCCACTGCTTTGTTCGCTATAGGCATAAAGACTCGGCGAATATGAGGCCTCGGACGATGAGGTTTACTATCTTGGGGCTGGCAGCTGCCTTTGTCGCAGTGGCCTATTTTTCGTACGCCTATTTCGACGCGCTGGAGGATTTCGCGTTGGCTCATCCGGTTGCCGGGCCATTCATTTTTATCAGCATTGAAATTATAGATGTCGTATTTGCGCCAGGATCGACATTAGCCCTGGTGCCTATCGCTGGCCGGCTGTGGGGTCCGTGGCTGGGAACGCTTTTTACCATGATCGGCTGGGTGGCAGGATCGTTCCTGGCATTCTTTTTTGCCCACCGCTTCGGCCGGCCCTGGGTTCGGCGGCTCGTTTCGGCCAGAAAACTCGAATCGATCCGCCGAATTCTGCCGAAGCACCTGTTTTGGGGAGTAGTATTTTTCAGGTTGGTTCTGCCGCTGGATGTGACCAGTTATGCGATCGGCCTCTTCACGCCTATTAACTATCGGAAATATCTCACCGCCACTGCCATCGGCGTGGCCCCAGGCGCATTTTTCCTATCGTTTCTGGGAACATTGCCTTTACTATACCAGGCAGTTTTGTTTTCGGCTGCGGTGATTATCACTTATTTCTATATCCGAAGGACTGGATTGATGGGCTCATGATATGATATAGAGTATCTTATGCTTCCTCCCGGACATATCGCCGCCGGTTTTTTAACGGCTCAAGCGCTCCTTGCGTTTACGGATCATTCATTCTCCTCCGTTCAGATGGCACAACTTTCCTTCATCGGTGCGTTTTTCGGATTCGCGCCGGATCTGGATTGCTTTTACAGCTTTTTCCGCTTGAAGCGTTTCACGATAACTGACGACGATCCGAGCCACCGCAAATATTATTCCCATGCGCCGATGCTGTGGTTGATTACCGGATTGGTTATTTGGTTTTTCGCTTCGGATCCATTTTTAAAGTATACCGGGTTACTTGTCTGGCTTGGTTCCTGGAGTCATTTTCTTCTCGATACTATCCAACATGGGGTAATGTGGGCCTGGCCGTTCACTAGCAACATTTTCGCGATTAAAGATCGAGGCATGAAGTTTCACATTGCCGAGACCAAGTTTTTTCCGTTCTGGTTCCAATTCGTGAAACTATACATGACGAAAGCGGCATTGAGTTTTTACATTGAAATCGCAATCATTCTGGTCGCATTATTCATAGCGTATTCATCGCCGGTCTTTACGCTGTTGAGTAATAAGTTTTAATAAAAAATAATATGGCAATAGATCCGGCGAAAGTGCAAGAATATTTGGCAGGAATGGAATTCCCGGCGAAGAAGATCGATCTGATCCGGCACGCCCGAGATAAAGGAGCGCCGGACGAGATCATCTCCGCTTTGGAGATGCTGTCCGAGTCGGAGACATTTGAAAATCCGACTGAAGTTTCTGAGACGCTAGAAGACACCGCTCTTGACGTGCCGGGTAATGCGACTGAAACCGAAGAAGAAGATGAGGAAGCAGAAGGCGAAGAGGAAGAAACCGTGTAATTTGGAAGTATCCCCCTTTGGTATATAATAGGATGATGACCTATCGAGAAATTTTAGAGCATTTCCTCACTCAGTTTTCTTGGGATCCTATTGTAGAAAACAAAGAACGACTGCGGCCGTTTAAACGAATCATAGTGCTCGCTATGGGCGGCTCGCGTCTGGCGCCGGATATGCTGAATATGTATAAACCGGAATTGGATATCCGGATTCATTCTGATTTCGGCTTGCCGAAATTCAGCCGGGAACATCTTGAAGAAGCTTTGATTATTGTCAGCTCATATTCGGGCGATACCGACGAGCCTTTGAGCGGAGTCCAGGAAGCATTGGATCAGAATTTGAATTTGGCAGTGATCACTACCGGCGGCGCTTTGGGAGATCTGATGCAAAAAAATCAATTACCGGGCGTGATGATTCCTAGCGATAGTGCCGTGGCCCGGGAATCGACCGGTTATGGTTTTTTGGCTCTTGCGGCTTTGTTGAATATTGAAATTCTAGAACGTAAGGCTTGTGCGGCGATTACTATCGAGCCGATCGATGCGGCAGGCAAGGCCCTAGCCGCGTTTATCGGAAACAGAATTCCCCTGGTTTATACTTCAGAGCGATTCAATGAGCTCGGCTATGCTTGGAAACTGATTTTGAATGAAACCGCGAAGATTCCCGCATTCTGCAATCGATTTCCGGAATTGGCACACAACGAAATCTCCGGCTTCGGCTCTTCGGCAGCCGCCGGTCCGGCGACTGCTGGATTTGCAGTTGTAATCATTGACGACCAGGGATCTCCCGAGATTTCCAGGCGCATGGCCGCAGTTGCGGAGATATTAGAGGGAAAAAATATTCCTACTAAAATTGTACCATGGCAAGCGACATCGGAGTTGGAGGGGATATTATCTTCATATCTTCTCGCGCACTATACGGCGCTTTATCTTGCCGAACAGGCAGGCAAAGACCCGCTCGGCACGACCATTATCGAGCAACTCAAGGAGAAAATGAAAAAACCCTGAACTTGATTCAGGGTTTTTTCATTACGGCAGGGTAGGGACGGTAAAGGTATTTTTTACCAGATCAGGATTGATGGTGTTGAGAATCAGCCAGGCGGAAAAGAGCACCACCGCGCCGAGCGCGGCGTTTTTCATCATTTCCGTGGCTTGGCCGATCGTTGATGAGTTTCCTCGCGAAGTGAACCACTTAAAGCCGGCTCGGAAAAATTGCACGAAAATGACTAAACCGATGATGTTGATCGACCAGCTGAATATCGCTTGGATCAATTGAGCCAGGTCAGTCGGCAAGCCTTCATTGGGAACTCCAAGCTGGTCCGCGGCGAGACTTGCCCGGGTCATGCACAACAGCATCCCGGTAATAAACACGCTGTATATCCGTCTTGAGATTAGCACGCTTTCATCATATCATATGTTTATTGCGCATATGAAACGGATATACACAATAGGTCTTATTGCCGCTTTTGTTTTTTCTCCGTTTTTAGACGTTTTTGCGGCCGTGCAAGACGATATTAACAATAAAAACAGGCAAATTGAGGAAATTCAGCGCCAGATCGAGCAATATCAGCGAGAGATTGACCAGAATCGCTCGAAGGCTAAAACTCTGCAAGGCGAAATTAACGCGCTTAACGCCCAAATAAACCAAATAGCCCTTGAAATAAAAAGCCTGGGTATTTCGATCAGTAAAACAAATCTCCAAGTCGGGGATACGCAAGGGAAAATCGCAGCCGCCGAGCAGAAAATCGCCAAGGATCAATTGGTATTGGCCCAGTATTTGCGCGTAGTTTATAAAAATGACCAGGAAAGCCTGACCAATATTCTACTTAAAAACGAAACCATCTCGGAATTTTTCAATGATTTAAACAGCGTTCGGACGAATCATGATAATCTTAAAGCTACTATCGATGCGATCAAAAAACAGAAAGCTTCTCTGGAGACTCAGAAAGTGGAACTAGAGGAATATAAAGCGGAGCTTGATCAGGAACAGCGTCTGGAACAGCTCAACAAGCGGAACCTGGATCAATTTAAAACGCAGAAGGACAGGCTGTTGAAAGATACCAAGGGTCAGGAATCAAAATATCAGGAATTGGTCAAGAAATCGCAGAAGGACATAGAGGCCATAAGAGCGCAGATTCAGTTTCTTATTCAGGGAGGATTAACAGCCGAAGATGCTGTAAAATACGCTCAACTTGCGGCCATCGGTGCGGGGATTCGTCCGGCATTTTTGCTCGCGCTTCTAGAGACTGAGTCGCGCTTAGGAAAAAATGTCGGAACAGGAAATTGGCGAGACGATATGTACTTGTGTTATCAGCGACTGGCGACCTATTACTCATCGAGGCGTCAGTATTACCTAAACCGGGCCGAGACCGAGAAGGCTGCTTTTTTCAGTATAATTAACAAGCTCGGGTTGGATCCGGATACTGTCAAAGTCTCGCGTGAACCCAGCTATGGCTGTGGCGGTGCGATGGGACCGGCACAGTTTATTCCTTCTACGTGGCTCGGGTATGAGGCGGAAGTTATTCGCATTACTGGGCACAATCCTCCGAACCCATGGAACTTCCAGGATGCCTTTACTGCTTCCGCAACTAAGCTGGCGCGCGGAGGAGCGACTAGCAAAGACAAGGCTGGTGAGATTCGAGCCGCCAAGGCCTATATCAGCGGCAATGGGTCATGCGCGACGGTAACTTGCAACTCCTATGCCAATGGTATCCAGCGTCTCGCCGCCGAGATTGAGAGTAATCTTTAGATGAAGAAATAGTTTGCGTCTTCATCTCTGCTTGCTACTATGAATGCATGATGGAAAAAATCGGGAACAAGCATTCAATCCTCGTAATGATTGCAGCCGCTGGGCTGCTGTCTTTTGCGGTCAATCTCATAGAATCTTCCGTCGTCCGAGCGGCGCTTTCGGATTTGTTTCCCGCACGCCAATTTTCAATAGTAGCCGAGCCGATACCCGTAACCACGCGCACATGTTTAATTACTGAAAAAATCGACGAAAAAGATGAGAACTTCGACAAATATCCGGTATCCGTTTCAGCCACAAGCACGGTTTGGACCGAAAAGCGGGTAAACGGTTCAAAAACCCATCGCGAACCGGACCGAGACATAATTCTTAAACTCTTAAACTCAGAAACTTGCGAAATTTCATTTTTAACCGTGCGTCAGACCGGAACCAAGATCATCGCGCCAGCGGGCTGGGATATTAAAATGCTTGAGCGGGCCAATGGCATCACCTTTAATTTTTGGAATACGGCGTATCAGGTAGTTCAGCCGGCCAATCACATGGTGCTTAAGAACAAATTCCCGCTATATGAGGACAAGACGATAACAGTTAAAGTAAAGAATAAAGCCGGGAAGCTGGTCAATCAAAAGCAGAAACAGCATGTCTTAAAGGGACATATCGTCTATGCGCCTTATTCGCCCGACTTGGATAAGCCAGAATTGATTGCCGGCGGTAAAAACTACATAGCGTCTATAGCTGGACAGGCGATTAAGGATTTGCGTGATCGCAATGTCCATTCCCGCGTCCAATCAGGGCTGGTAGCCGACGTAAAACAACTGCCTCAAGATCATTTCGAGCGCCTGCCGCTGCTTGAACAGACTGATTTATTCGAATTTAACATGTCGCCCAAAGAATCCGTGGAGCGCGTGTATGTCATCACCGCCACCAACAAAGAAAATGCTTACAACGCGACCTGCAGTTCTGCATCGGCTTGCGGCCTGGTGCAATTTACCCGTCCGACTTGGAACGCGCTTCGGAAATATTATCCGGAGGCAGGCCTGATCAGCTTTGAGGAAGGTGCGCGCAATCATGTGCAATCCATGACCGCGGCTGTCTTATTGTACGACTACAACTTGGCTGACTTAGTCCGTAAATACGGTCGGGATATCTTGAACGATCCCAAATTGGAGGAGTACCTCGCGGCATCCTATAATGGGAAGCCAGCCCGGGTAACCAAGTCGATCACGGCCGCTGTACGCGCGAACATCAGCGACTGGATGGAGAGTTTGACCGCCAAGGCCGGCGGCCTGGCCAACGAAACTCGGGGCTATATGGTCAAGCTACGTTATCTCCAGCAAAACTCTTAAAATCCTTAAGAACTTCTTCGGCGTGCCCGTCAGGGTTTACTTTTTCGTAGATTTTGGCGATTTTGCCGGCTGGATCAATGAGGAACGAGGTGCGAAGCGTGCCCATGTATTCCTTACCCATAAATTTTTTCTTGGCCCATACGCCGTATTGTTTTACGACTTTCTTTTCTTCGTCGGCTAAAAGAGTAAAGGGGAGTTCATATTTCGCGGCGAATTTATCGTGGCTTTTGACCGAATCCACACTGATGCCGAGTACGGTCAACTTAAGTTTTTTAAAATCAGGCCAATTGTCTCGGATCGAGCAGGCCTCTTTTGTGCATCCGGGCGTGTCGTCCTTCGGATAGAAATATACGAGCACCCACTTGCCCTTACAATCCGAAAGTTTGTGGGTCTTCCCGTCCTGATCGAGTAGCTTGAGATCCGGTGCTTTCTGGTTGATTTTTAGTTTCATCATTGAAAATATTAAACTGTTTGATAAAATAGTCAAGAAATGAATCAGTTCGTTATTAAAAAGAAAGTATATGTCGGGATGTCGGGCGGAGTGGACAGCTCTGTCGCGGCGGCATTACTGAAAAAACAGGGCTATGATGTAGTCGGTGTTTTTATGAAACCGTGGCAACCATTCGACGACGAAAACTTTTGTTTATGGAAACAGGATCGGGAAGACGCGCTTCGCGCGGCTTCAGTAATCGGTATCCCACTCCTAACCTGGGATTTTTCAAAAGAATATAAAAAATCAGTCGCGGATTATATGGTAAGGGAATATCGAGCCGGCCGTACACCGAACCCAGACGTGATGTGCAACAAAGAAATAAAGTTTGGATTGTTCTTGAAACGCGCTTTAAAAGAAGGCGCTGACTATATCGCAACCGGACACTACATCCTCAAAAAGGGCAATCAGCTCTGGCAGGCCAAGGATAAAAATAAAGACCAGTCATACTTTCTGTGGACGCTTACAGAGAAGCAGATCGAGCGATCATTGTTTCCGATAGGCAACTATACCAAGCCTGAAGTACGTAAACTGGCCAAGAAATTCAAACTTCCCAATCATGACAAGAAAGACAGCCAGGGCGTGTGCTTCATCGGCCCATTGGATATGAAAGAATTTCTCACCGAATACATTAAACCTAAACCTGGCAAGATTCTCCTTCAAGGCGAAACCTTGAAGGAGATCGGTACTCACGATGGTGTATATTATTACACCATCGGCCAGCGCCACGGACTGAATATCGGGATTGGCGGCGGGCCATACTATGTAATCGGCAAAGATATAAAGAAAAATATTATTTATATGGGTGCTAATATTGAGGTTGCGACAAATGTCACTAAAGTTGGCGAAACAAACTGGCTTGTAAATATGCCAATTACAAATATTGATGTTAAGGTGAGGTACCGGACGCCGTCGGTTAAAGCCGTTCTGGCCAAAAATGGCGTGCTGAAATTTAAAAAGCCGGAGCGGGCGATCACTTCAGGCCAATCAGCCGTATTTTATCATGGACAACAGTTGCTAGGCGGTGGAATAATTCTGTGATAAGTTGAATTTAGTTCGGGGGTGCAGCATGGAACAGGGGTCGGCGCGTGCTCAAATTGAAAAGCTCGGTTCCGATTTTCTAAAGCATTTGACTTTATGCAAGAGCATCACGATTGATGCGAGCTTGCTGAGGAGGCGCTTGGGTTTATTGGAACAAATGGGAGCATTGGGTTGGGATTCCAGCATTCCAAAAGTTCTGGGTGTGTTGGATGAGGCAGGGGACCTTGGTTGCCAGATGATTCTCCTGGGTTTTCTGGATCGGAGGCTGATTGATCCCAATCTGACTGCATGCCAGTTGGGGAATAGGCTAGGCGATCTGTATGAGGAGTATCACGGCGATATCATCGATGATATCGAGCAAGCCAGGGTCTTACGAAAGCGACGCCAGTAGGCTGTCGCCGGTCATTTCTTCGGGCTTAGGCAGGCTCATAAGTTCCAGCACCGTCGGGGCGACGTCGGCCAAGATACCGCTCGCCTCGGCAAAAGATCGCCCGATCTCCTCCGGAGATCGGGCTTTTTCATATTCGCGCGCAACCAGATGAAACGGCACTGGGTTATCATCATGTCGGGTTTCTCTTTCGCCAGTACCTTTGTAAATCATTGACTCCGCATTACCATGATCGGCAGTGATGAGCATAATGCCATCTTTTTCCAAAACTTTTTGTTTTAATACGGCCAGCGCGCGGTCAACTGCCTCGACTCCTTTAACTGTCGGTTCCAAAGCGCCCAGATGAGCCAGCATATCGCCATTGGCGAAGTTGATTACGAACACGTCGTAATAATCTCGATCCATTTCCTCAACTACTTTTTGAGCGATATCCATTGCTCTCATCTCCGGGTGTGTCATCGGATTTTCGATCGATTCGATGAATAAGTCAGTTTCGCCGTCGAACGGCTTGTTATTCAACCCATTGAAGAAAAACGTCACATGGGCGTATTTTTCCGTTTCCGCGATATGGAGATGGTTTTTGCCGTTGGTGCTTAATACTTCGGACAGACAATTCTTAACTTCCGGCGGAGGGAAGAGGACGTGGGCCGCTAGTCCGCCAGCCGGCGGATCGAGATATCGAGTCATAGTCGCGATGTATAGATTTTCAGGGACCTTTTTGAGAAAAATATCAAAACCGGGTTCAATGAATACTCGGAGCAGTTGGCGCATGGAATCTTCGCGGAAGTTGAAAAATACGAGCGCGTCTCCGTCTTTGATTAGCTGTGAAGATACCACGGTGGCCGGGATAGCGCCGTCAGTAATATTTTGGCGGTAATATTCCTCGATGCTGGTAAAAATATCCTGCGCCGGCAGGCCCACGCCATTTACCAATAAGTTGTAAGCGGCTTCGGTAAGATTCCAATTACTGTTTCGATCCATCGCAAAATCGCGGCCGATGACCGTCGCCAAATTTTCTAGGCTGCCAATCTCATCCGAAAGTCGTTTTAAGGTGGAACCGCCTTCTTTTAATCCGGAATCCCGGCCATCAAAAAAGAGATGCAGCTTATGCTTGAGGTTATTATCATTAGCAAATTTGACCAGCGCAACCAGATGATCGAAATGGGCGTGTACTGCGCCGGAAGTAAGCAAACCGGCGATGTGGAGAGTACCACCGCTTGCCTTAATATGCTCAGCGGCTTCCGCCAGTGAAGGATTGGAGAAAAAATCCCCCATGCTGATGGCTTTATTGATCCGGGTAAGGTATTGAAAAATAATCCTTCCGGCGCCAAGGGTGAGGTGGCCGACCTCGCTATTGCCTGACTCGCCGTGAGTCATACCGACTGCAGAACCCGAGGCTTGGAGGAGGAGCGAGGGATAGTTAGCGGTAATTTCGTTGAGCGTCGGAGTATTCGCGTTCAAAATCGCGTTACCCGTCCGTTGAGTTGAGTGTCCCCACCCGTCCAAAATAGTTAATAGTACTGGTCGCATAAAATTAGTATAAAGTATTTAGTATTTTGTATCTAGTATAAAAATAAAACCAGGCATGGTTCCTGGAGAGAACCATGCCTGTCACCCAGACGTTGGCCGCGAGCACCTGCTCGGGAGGTTTTGAGGGATTAGCTCTGTCGACTTTTGCTGCTCGTTGGGAAGGAAGTACGTCGACTGGCCGGTGGGGGAGGAAACTGCCCTGATCATAGCACAGGTTGCGGCACCAGCCAATATTGTATATACTAAAGTCAAGTAAACTATTAATGTTAATTACCTTAATTCCATACCACTATGCTTGCCAATCTCAATCCGCTGATCGCGGCTATTTCCGCGTTACTTCCCGGTCTGATCATTGGGTATCTGATCCGTCAGATTCTCGCCAGTCGTAAGGTTAGCAGAGCCGAATCCCGCGCCGAAGACCTTCTTGCCGACGCAAAATCAAAAGCCCAGGATATTCTTCTTGAGGCTAAAAACAGCGCCCTCAAAGTATTAGAAGAATCAAAGAAAGAAGAGAAGGACCGTATGGCCCAGCTTTCGCGTATTGAGAATCTTCTGACAAAAAAGGAAAGCGAACTGGAACAGCGCGGCACGGAGTTAGCGAAAGAAAAAGAAGCTATTCAAGTCCGAGAAGAAGAAATCAAACATATTAAGGCTGAACTAGATCAGACTCGCGCGCGTCAGATCGCGGAGTTAGAGCGCGTGGCCGGGCTTAAGGGCGATGATGCCAAAGCCGAGCTGATCGCCAAAATCGAAGAGGAGTATCAAGAGGAACTGCACAAGCGAATACGCAGACTGGAAATAGAAAATAAAGAAGAACTCGACAAGCGAGCGCGGGAAATTCTTACCATCGCCGTACAGCGCTATGCCGGGTCTCATATCGGCGATACGATGACCACCGTCGTGAGCTTGCCGTCTGACGAAGTAAAAGGAAAAATCATCGGCAAGGAAGGACGCAATATAAAAGCAATCGAACGGCTGACGGGCGTCGATATTATCATTGATGACACGCCCGAAGCGCTGATTGTATCAGGATTCGATCCAGTGCGCCGCCAGATCGCTAAATCCGCCATTGAGAAACTCATCGCCGATGGCCGTATCCATCCTGGTAAGATTGAAGAAATGGTGGAAAAGGCCAAAAATGAAATCAACGATAAGATCAGGGAAGCGGGCGAGGCGGCATTGTTTGAAACCGGCATCGGGGCCGTCGACCCGAAACTTACTTATTTGCTCGGTCGCCTGGCTTTTCGAACCAGCTATGGCCATAACGTATTATTACATTCGGTCGAGATGACTCATATCGCCGGCATGCTGGCTTCCGAGCTCGGTGTTGATGTTATGGTTGCCAAAAAAGGAGCTTTATTCCACGACCTTGGCAAAGCGGTTGATCACGAAGTTCAGGGTACCCACGTCGAAATCGGCCGGAAACTGCTGCAGAAGTTCAACATGGATCCTAAAGTGATCCAAGCCATGGAAGCTCATCATGAGGAATATCCTTATTCCACGCTCGAATCGCGTATCGTTCAGACGGCTGACGCCATCTCCGGCGCGCGCCCAGGCGCGCGCCGCGATACCGTCGAAATCTACCTCAAGCGATTAGGTGATCTGGAACGGATTGCTAATAATTTCGATGGTGTCGAGAAGTCGTATGCTGTTCAGGCCGGCCGAGAATTGCGCATTTTCGTGACGCCTACTCAAATCGACGATCTCGGTTCAATTAAATTAGCCAAGGATATCGCCAAAAAGATCGAGGACGAAATGAAATACCCAGGCGAAATCAAAGTAAACGTCATTCGTGAGACCCGTGCTATCGAATACGCCAGATAGTAAATTTCCTGGGGTTTTCCACACCCCTATTGCAATTTCCGCGTAAAACCTAGAAAATACGAAAAGCGGTTGTAATTGGTCGATACAATCAAGTTTTCTAACAAGAAATCATCAAAAACATGGCAGATACGATAAAAAAGAGTCAGTTAGGCCAAATGCTTGGCGAAAAGATGGGTGTTTCCAAGAAGCAAGGCATGGAATGGGTTGATGCCTTCGTGGAAATCGTCACCGGCGCATTGCGCAAGGGTGACAAGGTCAACATCACTGGATTCGGTATTTTCAAGGTTGCGGATCGCAAGGCCCGCGAAGGCCGCAATCCGCGAACTGGAGAAACCATCCAGATCAAAGCCTCCAAGAAACCCCGCTTTACTCCCGGCAAGCTTCTCAAAGAAGCTATTGCATAGTCTTCTGATATATCGCGATATATCAGCATTAGTAAAACCCGCCGGAACGGCGGGTTTTACATGTAAATAAAAACGGGGCCCCTCCGATAGCCCCGTCCTGTTCTACTTTTTGCGAAGTTGAAGCCTTCCACCTTCGCTTGCCCTGGCAGCCCTCTTCGCCATTGTGCTCTCCTTAGGATTAGCATCAGCCCTGAGACGGAATCGGAGGTTACCGCCACAAAACGGGTGGGCTGAGCATTCACCCTCGTACCAAGCAAGTATAACGCCCGCGGAAAACTCCGCAAACTAAAGAGTGGATAAATCAGCGGCGAATGATAACGGACGTACCGACGTCAGCAAAAGAATAGAGACTGGACATGTCGGCATACGAGACATTCACGCAACCATGGCTCATGGGCCGGCCGAAGTTATTATGCCAATACGCGCCGTGGATATAATGACCGGCAGAAGTGATCTTGAGGTTCCATTTCGTGTTAGGCAAATAATAGTTTCGGCCGGCATACGCTTTTATGGGAATCTTTGATTGTATTTGAAATGTACCGACTGGAGTCGGTGTTCTCGGTAAACCGGATGATATTTTAAACTCGCCGACTTTGTATTGATCGCCATAGTAATAGCTCAACGATTGGGTGCTTAAATCAACCACGATCTTTTTTGGAAGATTCAAAGCGTTCGGAGGGATAGGCGCAGTTTGCGGTCCCATGGCCGGATCGCTGACCGGCAGTGGCTTTCCATCATCGCTATAAGCAATTTCTCCGGCGGATGAGGCAGAGGCGGAATAAGCAAACAAGAAGGAGAAGCAGATCGCGCCGAAGATTGCGTATTTCCTGATCATTCTTCCAATATAATGAGATGTAATGAATCAGGTGTGAATCTTGACTCAAATCCCTAACTCCCTATAATGGAAAATATGGTGAAGAAAATGACAATCGATACATTGGCCCGGATGACTCAAAATGAATTCTCGAGGGTAGATGAGCGTTTTGATAAAATTGATAATACGCTGCTGGAACTTAAAAAGGGTCAAGAACGCCTCCTTGAAGTTGTTCTCGATATACCCTCCAAAAAATCTTTTGAACGATTGGAAAATAAAGTTGATTCTATGGAGATTCGCCTAAGCAGAGTAGAAAGAAAAGTTAAATAAACCAAAAACCCCGTACGGGGTTTTTGGTTTATAGCAGAGCGGGTACGGGGAATCGAACCCCGGCCGACAGTTTGGAAAACTGCCGTACTACCATTATACGATACCCGCACTTAGGCCTACTGGCCTCAGCATTTCGTACATTCGAACTGCTGCTCTCAGTACTTCCTCACTCTCGTTCGGTCGTCGCCTTGGCTCCTCAACTGGTCGGGCCGCCGAGAATCGAACTCGGTCTACCTGATCCCAAATCAGGCGTACTACCGGCATACTCCGGCCCGATATAATGTACCCTCGGAGGGAATCGAACCCCCATCAAGACCTTAGAAGAGTCCTGCTTTATCCATTAAGCTACGAGGGCGTTTGTATAGTACTTCTTCTGGGGGGCTAACGGGAATCGAACCCGTGACCGCGCTGCCACAGAGCGCTGTGATAACCTCTTCACCATAGCCCCCACAATACCGATTATTATATCGCATTTTCCTCCATTAATCCAGGCTTGAAGAAGGTCAAAAAACGGCCTAAGCCGTTTTTTTCTTGGCGATCGCGTTGAGAATCTTTTCGACTTTGGCGATCGCATCGGGATCGTGGATTGACAATGGGGTGGCAGTCGGATTCAACTTTTTGAGTGCGGTGATGATCTTTTTCATCTGATCAGCCGGCACCATGTCCGACTTGCTTACGAATAGGTATTCCTTTTTATCAAGCAAGGCTTTATTGTATTTCCCGAGCTCGGTACGGATGGTTTTGTAATCAGTCTTCGGATTAGCGCTCTCAGCAGAAATCAGGTGAAAGAGGGTATTAGTCCGTTCCACATGGCGGAGGAATTTAATACCCAGCCCTTTTCCAGTAGCTGCGCCTTCAATGATTCCTGGTACGTCGGCTAAAATCAGATCGTAGTAGACACCTAAGTGCGGCTCCAGAGTGGTAAAAGCATAGTTGGCAACTTTTGATTTTGCTCTAGTTAGCTCATTAAGCAAGCTCGACTTACCAGCATTGGGTAATCCAATTAAACCTACGTCGGCGATCATTTTCAACTCTAGCCGAATACGGAATCGTTTACCCTCAGTGCCTTTTTGAAATTGTTTAGGGCTAGTGTTTAAGGAAGAGCGGAAATGGAAATTTCCTTTACCGCCATAGCCACCTTGAGTAATTAGGATCCGTTCACCGATTTTAGTGATTTCGTTATCCTCTTTAGTATCGAGATTATGGATCACCGTGCCCACAGGAACTTTGATTATAAGGTCATCGCCGGCCGCACCATCATTAAATTGACGGCCACCTGGCTTGCCATCGCCGGCGCTAAAAATTTTTGCATTTCGCAGGCGCGTCAAAGCGCCGAGGTCTGAAATACCTTCGGCAAACACACTGCCACCATGGCCGCCTTTGGCACCACTTGGCCCCAAGGACATGAGGTTTTTATTGAAAGCCACTGAGCCGTCGCCGCCGTTTCCGGCGATGACTTTGATGGTGATATCATCGATTAACATGGCAGTATATAATGACATGAAATAAGAGATTTGACAATTATCTGTTTCGAAGATAGGATAATGATTCAGGAGGTTCTTTTCATGCCTTGTCACAAAAATGAGCTGAAGATCCAAGCTGATCTTTTTGAAAAAGCCCAGATCGCTCGACGGGACAGTAACCTTGTGATGTGGGCAACGCTGATGATCACCGCCGCGATTGTCTCGATGCTGATCATCGAGCTCACAGATTCCTCGTGGTTCCAGTTGGCCCTATTTATGGGCCTGGTTGTCCTCAATGCCGTTGCGGCTGCTGTGTGGTCACGGCGCAACGAGAAGGCATACCAGTGGTCGATCAAAAACTTGAAACTGGAACGATTCAGCGCCGCCTAGCACTTTGTGCAGGCGGCGTTTTTGTTTTTAATGTATACTATTCGCAACATGGATTTCGATTCCTATTACAAAAAACTTAATAAAGCCCAGAAAGAAGCCGTTGATACCATTGAGGGGCCGGTGATGGTCGTGGCTGGGCCCGGTACGGGTAAAACCCAGATTCTCACTCTGCGCATTGCTAATATTTTAAAGAAAACCCAGGTTGATCCGGAAAACATCTTAGCCCTGACGTTTACTGAGGCTGGTGCCAAAGAAATGCGACGTCGCTTACGGCTGATCGCAGGTCCTGCAGCGGATCGAGTGCGCCTCCACACTTATCATGGTTTTGCCGGTTCTATTATTTCAGAATTCGACGACCATTTTCCACATCTGGCCCGAGCACGGCAGATTACAGAAATCGAAGCCGAGTCTATTGTCCGAGAAATTTTGAAAGATAAAAAATTCTATAAACTCCGCCCTTCCGGCGACCCGGATCTCTATATTGCTAAGATCATCAGTGCCATCAGTGACTCTAAGCAGGAGGCCTGGATGCCGGAGATGGTCCGCTCGTTCGCCCGTGACGAAATCAACCGGGTAAGCACGGATGAACAGTGGCTCTCTACCCGAGGTCCGACAAAGGGTAAGGTAAAGGCAGAAGGTTTGAAACGAATCGAAAAATGCGAACGCACTCTTCTTTTTGCGGATGTTTACGAAGTCTATGAGGCAAAAAAGATATCAGAACGTCTGATGGATTATGACGACCTGATTCTCGAGCTGATATCGACTTTGCGGAAGGACGAGTTGTTGCTTCGTCTTTTGCAGGAGAAATTCCAATATATTTTAGTCGATGAGCACCAGGACACCAATGACGCCCAGAATACCCTCATCCGGCTGATTGCCGAGTTTTTCGAGAGCCCCAATCTTTTCGTTGTCGGTGACGAGAAGCAGGCCATCTATCGATTCCAAGGCGCCTCGGTAGAAAACTTTATGAGCTTTCAAAAAAAGTGGAGCGGTATAAAAATTATACGCTTAGAACAAAATTACCGTTCCCAGCAGAATATTCTCGATGCGAGTTTTGCCATGATTGAGAACAATTATAGCGAGGGACTATATCCGGAATTGAGAGTCCGCCTGCAATCGGAAGCAGAGGAGGAATCGAGGCCGATCGATATAGTCACCGCAGGAAATAATATAGCCTCTGACGAATATTTGATTAGTCAGATTAAAGAAGTTATCAAAAACCATCCGAAGCAAGTTTCCGCCGTGATTGTGCGACGCAACTCGGATGTACAGAGCGCCCTAGCTCTATTGGAAGAAAATAACATCCCGGCTATGGCCGAGCGAGGAAGTGATATATTTCTAGATCCATTGGGGATTATTTTCTTTTCATTGATTGAATTTTTGGCTGATCCATCTAAAACAGAATCGTTGGCCCGTTGTCTGGCATGCGGATTATGGGACTTTGACATAGATCAACGTGTGAATTTAATCAAATCCCTGAGAAGTGGCCGTGTGTCGAATATCGATAATGAAATTCCGGGTCTTGTATATTTGAGAAAGGAGATGATTCATAGCGGGGCGGTTGCATATCTAATTTTAGTCGGAGATGAATCAGGGATTACCGATATCGCCAGGCGTGATTCCGGCGCTTCGCAAATCTGGCGTGGAATCATTTCTCTTAGCCAAGAACTGGCTCGGCAAAATCCCGACAGTGCCGCGGATTTGATCAGAGCCCTGCTTAATTATCGTCAATCAGCAGGTACCCGGAAAATTAAAATCGTGGTGGGCCCACCGGACGCACTAGTTCGGGTCATGACTGCACACGGTTCCAAAGGACTTGAGTTCGACAATGTATTTTTACCGTATGCGGTTGAAGAATCGTGGCTGCCTCGAGGCAGAGGAGAATATTTTATCTTGCCAAGGCAAGATGAGGAGGCGGATTTGGCAGATGAGCGCAGGCTTTTTTATGTCGCGCTGACTCGAGCTCGATCTCGGGCGTACATCATATCTCCGCTCGAAGAAGGACCTCGCAAATTGACGCCCCTTAGATTCATCGAGGAATTGGATTCAACTCAGATTGCGCGTACGGAGCTTCCATCCTCAATAAAAAAGCTTCAAGAAAATCGGGTTTTACGTCCGGAATTTAAGCGCAAGTCGGAAGCCGTTGAGTATGCCAAGAGAACACTTGCCGGATATGGCCTCTCCGTTACTGCTTTGAATCATTTTTGCGAATGCCCGCTTAAATTCTTCTATAAGAGTATTTTACGCTTACCTGAACCTCCCACCGCCAGTTCCGAAAAGGGAAATGCGATGCACGAAGCAATCGCCAACGTATGGCATTTGGAAACAAAAACGGAAAAAACTATCGCCGAAACAATCAGTCAGTCCGTCAGAAAATATATGGAAAGCTCGCTTTTACCTTCGTATGATAAAGAACCGGCCCTGGAATCATTGTTGGAGGATGCTCCAGTAGTTGCCTCTGCTTTGCTGGCTCATTTTCAAGAAAAAGGAACTATTTCTACCGAAACCCGTCGAGAGGCCACTTTTAACAGCCAACTACTTCACGGCAAGTTAGATGCGGTAATCGAATCAGCCAATAGCATATTGGTATTCGATTACAAAACTCGCGAAGCCATGTCGGTCAATGCAATTAAGGGAAATACCAAAGATGCCGATGGCAACTATTTCCGACAACTCGTTTTTTATAAATTGCTTTTGATGGACGACAAGCAAGCGAGGAAGAAGATTGAACCCGCTCTGGTATTCGTAAAGCCTGACAGCAAGGGACGGTGTCCGGTCGTCTCTTTGCCGATTGAGGAAGGTGATCTTTCGAAAGTCAAAGAAGAAATTCGAATGCTTATAGAAAGCGTTGAGTCAGGATCATTTTTGGAATCCTCATGTGAACAAAAAGATTGCGAATATTGCGTGCTGAACCGAGCGTTTCAAAAAGAACCGCTTTCTTAAAAAAAATCCCGCACAGGGCATCGCGTATTTCAGCGACTCTGTGCGGGACTCCGTCAGGGCTAGATGTGCTTCAGGCCGAGCTGGCTCTCGAGACTTTTGATGTGAGCGTCGAGCTCGGTCGGCGTCATTGTCGCCATGCGTTCGTATTCGGCGACCTGATTGGAATCATCCGGATCTACGCCGACAGCGTGGAGATGGACGTCGCGCTCCATCTTGGCATACTCGGTGCTGGAAATGCCGGCGAGATGGAGGCACTCGTCGAGATCGAAGAGGGCACTCATCTTCAGAGTTTCCAGCAGATCCCACTTGCCGAGTTCGCCGGGACGAATTTGTCCCAGCATCGAATCGTATCCGATCTGGTTCGGATTCCGGGTGCACATTGCGATCCAGCGCAACCCCTCCTCTGAGACGAGATTCTGGGCACGGAGGTTTTCCGCGTGTCGCCACCAGAACTCAACGGCCTGCTGACGCTGTTGCTCGGTCACTTCCGGAAGTTGCAGTGTCATGTCTCTTCTCCTTGCGCCTCAGCGCTAGAAAAATCGGAAGCCAATCATTGCTCCCGGTGAACTGACGATTGGATCGTAAAACGGTGCGATGTATAGGTGGCGCTTCGAGTCAAACCGTAATTGATACTCGCCGCCAAGACGCAGGAAGACCAGTTCACGACTCAGATGAAGCCATTCAGCATGAAGTTGCCACACTGAATTCTGATCGATCGCAAAAGATGCTTCCTGGAATAACTCGCTCGGAATCTCCGTCGTGGATATCTTGAAATCGGCAACATAGATGAGTTGACGCCCAGCGATCTGCCTGAGTAGTACGCCGGCAGCCATCAGCGAGCGTTCAGTAGTGCCGCCGAATTGCAGCTTGAGCGTCGTATTGTGCACCTTAAGTGTTGGACCTAATCCAAACTCAAACTGATTGACGGCATTGTTGACCCAGAAGTACCGAGTCACGAGGTTAACCGTATTCCAGTCGTAGAACACGTACTGGGATACGTGACTTCCGCCCTTACCGTTCGTTAACGCTTCGGTCTCTCCAGAAACCTGCGCGTTTGCCGGAATAGAGGCGCTGAGGAACACCACGGCCACCAGAGTGATGAAAAAGTGTCTCATGAGAGCCGCCTCCAGACGGCAAGTTGTTAAAGAAGCCTATTCTGTATATTATACTCCTTTTTACATAAAAAGTCAATGCCAAAAATTGCTTGCAAAAGAATGATTTTTAGTTAGGGTTGATAGGAAGGAGGGGTGATGAGTAAAAAGCGTCAGACAGGCTGGACTACTGCGACTATGGCCGCCTACATGCATGGTCGGGCCATGAGTGCTATCGACCAAGTTGCAATGCTCGGAAAGCCGATCGCTCAAGTTGGTCAGGATCGAGCGACACGTGGCAGGAAAGCCCAAATACTTCAAAACTTGCGGGCATGTCTCGGATTGGGCAGGGAAAGAGATAAAAACGTTCTACCGTGGATCCGCGAGCGGAATGGATTACTGGTATACGGCTACTATCACCGATCGTGGTCTTGGGTACTGGAGTTGCTTAACTTCGTGAGCGAGGCTGATATCCCGCGACCGATGTATCACGCGATCAATGGACTGCTCTTTGGGTATCGTCTCGAAGAGATCCAGAAGTACATCGACAGGGAAATGAAGAAGAAACCAGCCCGCAAAATCAAAAAACCTCGCCGCGCGTGACCCGCGCAGCTTTTTAAGGAGATAAAAAAGTCCCTCTCCAGTTTGAGTTCAACTGGAGAGGGACAATGGTTAGTGCTGCCAGGCGAGGCGGAAGCCGGCCTGGATCTCCAGGCGGCGGCCATCATCGACTAGAGTGAGCATTTTGCTCAAGCGGACGGGGAATTCCGCACGCCATCGGTCGCCGATCTTCACGCCAAAACCGCTTTCAGCCCGGACGAGCCAGGCCTGATTGAAGCCGAAGGCGCCGGAGTCCCGAACGAGTTCGCCATTGGCGAAGCTGGCGAATCGTCCGAACGTGCGTCCCCAAGCGAGACCTTCCTTCAGGAAGAGTCCACGCTTGGGTGTAACACCCCGAGTCGGTGTGTTAAGTTGCGCTGTGGCGGAAGCCGACAATCCGCCGGGTAGATCCCGGCTGACCTTTGCGGAGAATTGTATGACGTCTCCGCGATACTCCGCGAGCGGCGTCACGCCGACCCAGGTCATGTCCAGACCGATGTTCAGGCCAGCCCTGCTTCCGTTCCAGCCGCCGGACAGATCGATCTCCCGCGCGTAGTTTGGTGAGAGATTGAATTTTCCCAGCGGTACGGAATGCCATGTGCCGAGATAGAAGCCGGAGACATGATACACCGTCGTTGATCCTTGCTGAACCGGCGCCGGATGAAATACTGCTCCATTCGAGCCGACATAGCTTGGCCAGGTGATGGTGTTTACGTCGATGCGCCAACTCTTGGTGCTATCAACCGGCAAGTCATCCAGTCCCGTCTTCACCCGTTTCGGACCGCAGCCGGCTGCAACGAGTGAGATAGAGGAACTCACCAACAATACCGCAGTACGTTGGACGAGCCGATACGCCCGGATGATCTGCAGTTTCACATCGACCTCGGTGGGATATCGGAATATTCCGACTGGCCATACGGTCAGCCAGGCATGAAATCGCCAATCGAGCATCGAGTGTTCCCATGATCCACCTAATTCAGAACTGCGGATCAGAAAATGGCCGAAGGTGAAGATCAATCCCAAGAAATAGAGGATCGTCCACGCTTGTGGCGCGAGAGGATCCATTGGGACCCTTCCTTTAGTCAAATCCGGCTTGTATCCTGCCGCTTCTTGAGCACGAGTGAACTCCTCATTCCGCGGAAGATGGCCAAGCATCTTGTTCGTGTACTCATTGCTCAGAAACTGGAGCGTGGGAATGTCACTGTCGGGAAGGGGCTCTCCATGAGCTCCCATGTTGTATCCAAGAGTTCCTTCTGCCCGCGCCCGTTTGGTTGCTTCAGTTAAGCGGTCAAAGCGCTTGAGAGTTTCGAAATACGCAAAGAGTGAATACTGCGGATCATCTACGATCAAGCGCAACGCCTTCCATTCCGCGAGCCTCTCCACGTGAGTCATTCTCGCATAGGCGCTGACATCCTCACTGCCAGCATTTCGGAACATGCGAAAGCTCGCGTGTCCGAACGCGATGGCGAGTATGGTACCCCCCACCACGTAGAACAGTCTTGTTTTCATACACTACCTTTCGTTGTGAAGGGACGTTCCAAAAACTTGTCTGCATATTGTACAATTAAATGTAGCATTAAGTCAAGCGTCAAAAAACAAATCCACACCTATACACTAGATGATTAAACAATGAATGAAGTATGATGTAGCAAGGAGGTGCTATTGGCCAAAAGAAAGTTCCTGTCTTTGCGGCAGCTTCGCAAACGTTCGCATAGAGGCGTCCGCTTCCGTAGCCGCCGTCGCAAGGCCCTGGGTTGACCCAGGGCCTCATTTATTCTTTTCTTATTTTCTGCTAGTTTATAAAAGTGAAGCATCAGGAGATACGCGATAAGTTTCTCAAATTTTTCGAATCAAAAGGGCACGCGATTGTGCCATCTTCGTCGTTGTTGTCGAATGATCCGTCGGTTCTTTTTACGACGGCTGGTATGCAGCAGTTCAAACTGTACTATACTGGCCAAGCTGATGTCGTGAAAGATTTCGAGTCGCTCAATACTGTTTCAATTCAGAAATGTATGCGCACTTCTTCAATAGATGAAGTTGGAGATACAACTCATGGTACATTTTTTGAGATGCTTGGCAATTTTAGCTTTGGTGGGTATTGGAAAAAAGAAGCTATTCAGGATGCGTATGATTTTGTGACTAAAGAGATAGATCTTTCTATCGATTATGTTTCCGTATTTGGAGGAGAAGAAAATATTCCACCAGACACCGAGTCAGAAAATATTTGGAAATCAATTGATCCTGATATCGAAGTACGGCGCATGAGCCGAGAAGATAATTTTTGGGGGCCGACTGGCACCGAAGGACCTTGTGGTCCCTCAACTGAAATTTATGTAAAAGGTGTTGAGATATGGAATCTCGTATTTAATGAATATTATCAGGATACAGACAAGAATCTTTGCAAACTAGAAACCCAAGGCATCGATACCGGGATGGGTCTGGAACGTCTGGCAATGGTTGCCCAGAAAAAAGACAATATTTTTGAAACCGATCTATTTGAGCCGCTGATACAGATC